>JAANMX010002989.1_pt1 | contig 15610 bp, 11 predicted proteins | sample 7279681 | NCBI WGS metagenome assembly JAANMX01 (sample SAMN14094542, study PRJNA606508) | bioreactor metagenome | isolation source: A lab-scale SPAN reactor treating ammonium-rich wastewater day 351 | place: Ireland: Galway | collected 2018-01-01
CCCGATCGCCATGGAAGAAGGTCTGCGCTTCGCGATCCGCGAAGGTGGCCGCACCGTCGGCGCCGGCGTCGTCGCCAAGATCATCGAGTAATCGACTCGCTGATTGCCAGAAAAGCGCACCCGCTCGGGTGCGCTTTGCAGTCTCTGCTGCAGGGGTATAGCTCAACTGGCAGAGCGTCGGTCTCCAAAACCGAAGGTTGGGGGTTCGATTCCCTCTGCCCCTGCCATATTTTTCCGGGTGGTAATCCGCAATGGCCGATAAGTTGAAATTCGCGCTGGCGCTGGCACTGTTGGCAGCCGGCGTGGTCGGCTTCTATCTGCTCGCCGAGCAGCCGCTCGTGCTGCGTGTGTTGTCGGTCCTGGTGGGTCTGGGGGCCGGCGTTGCAGTGGCCTCGATCTCCGAGCCGGGGCGGCGCTTCATCGGATTTGCCCGCGAATCGATCACCGAAACCAAGAAAGTCGTCTGGCCCAGCCGGAAGGAAGCTACTCAGACCACAGGTCTGGTGTTCGCCTTCGTGATCGTCATGGCGATTTTCCTTTGGCTGACGGACAAGAGCCTGGAATGGGTTCTGTACGACCTCGTTCTGGGTTGGAAGTGATATGACCAAGCGTTGGTATGTGGTTCACGCCTATTCGGGCTTCGAGAAGTCCGTTCAGCGCGCCCTGATCGATCGTGTCAACCGGTCGGGCATGCAGGACAGCTTCGGCCAGATCCTGGTTCCGGTCGAAGAGGTCGTGGAAATGCGCGCCGGCCAGAAAACGGTCACCGAGCGCAAATTCTTCCCCGGTTACGTGCTCGTCGAAATGGAAATGAACGACGAATCGTGGCACCTGGTGAAATCCACGCCCAAGGTGACGGGTTTCGTCGGCGGTACCGCCAACAAGCCGGCTCCGATCTCCGAGAAGGAGGTCGAGAAGATCATGCAGCAGATGCAGGAGGGGGTGGACAAGCCGCGTCCGAAGGTGCTGTGGGAGATTGGCGAGGTTGTGCGCGTCAAGGAAGGTCCGTTCACCGATTTCCACGGTGCGGTCGAGGATGCGAACTACGAAAAGAACAAGCTGCGCGTGTCGGTGACCATCTTCGGTCGCGCCACGCCGGTTGAGCTCGATTTCGCCCAGGTCGAGAAGACCTGAGCAAAGCGGCAGGCCGCGAGGCCTGCCGAAGCCCGTTCACTCCTGCAAGGAGGGCGGGCAACGCGAGGAGCGCCGGTTGTCCCGGTGCGCTAACACTCATCACAGGAGCAAGCCGCAATGGCAAAGAAAATCACTGGCTACGTCAAGCTGCAGGTGCCGGCGGGCAAGGCCAACCCCAGCCCCCCGATCGGTCCCGCGCTCGGTCAGCGCGGTCTGAACATCATGGAATTCTGCAAGGCCTTCAATGCCAAGACCCAGGGTCTTGAGCCGGGCCTGCCGATTCCGGTGGTGATCACCGCCTACGCCGACAAGTCCTTCACGTTCATCATGAAGACGCCGCCGGCGACCGTTCTGATCAAGAAGGCCGCCGGCCTGCAGAAGGGTTCGGCCAAGCCGCATACCGACAAGGTCGGCAAGATCACCCGCGCCCAGGTCGAGGATATCGCCAAGACCAAGATGCCCGATCTGACCGCCTCCGACATGGAAGCCGCCGTGCGCACCATCGCCGGTTCCGCCCGCAGCATGGGCATCACCGTGGAGGGTCTGTAATCATGGCGAAACTGTCCAAGCGAGTTCAGGCGCTGCGCGCCAAGGTTGACCGCAACCAGGCCTACCCGGTCGCGGACGCCCTGCGTCTGGTGAAGGAATGTGCCACCGCCAAGTTCGACGAGTCGATCGACATCGCCGTCAATCTGGGCGTGGATGCACGCAAGTCGGACCAGGTCGTGCGCGGCTCGGTCGTGCTGCCTGCCGGTACCGGCAAGTCGGTGCGCGTGGCCGTTTTCGCCCAGGGCGACAAGGCCGAAGCCGCACGTGCTGCGGGCGCCGAAGTCGTCGGTTTCGACGACCTCGCCGAGCAGATCAAGGCCGGTAACCTCAACTTCGACGTCTGCATCGCGACGCCCGACGCCATGCGCGTGGTCGGCCAGCTCGGCCAGATCCTCGGCCCGCGCGGCCTGATGCCGAACCCGAAGGTCGGGACTGTCACCATGGACGTCGCCACCGCGGTCAAGAACGCCAAGGCCGGCCAGGTCCAGTACCGCACCGACAAGGCCGGTCTGGTGCACGCCACCATCGGTCGTGCCTCGTTCGAGGTCGATGCGCTGCAGCAGAACCTGTCCGCCCTCATCGATGCCCTGGTCAAGGCCAAGCCGGCCGCCGCCAAGGGCATCTACCTGCGCCGCATCGCCGTATCCAGCACCATGGGTGCCGGCGTGCGCGTGGAGCCGGGCAGCCTGAACGCTGCCTGATTGCCAGGATCGCCCGCAGGATGCGGGTGGTCGTAAGAACTTTGAGCCGCAGCCGCCTTCGGGTGGCTACGGATCGTCAAAGACCGCAGGTGCGTCCGCCGCAAGGCAACGCTTAAGCATGCAAGTGGCCTGCGCAGACGGTGTGCTCAGAACAGGATTTGGCCGGCCCGCCGGCCCCGCTCCTGATCCAGGTCGCCGTGGGTGCGAATCGCAGATGTGGTTCGCGTGTTGACTTGAAAGGAGGAAAGACCTGTGGGTCTCAATCTCGATGACAAGAAAGCCGTAGTGGCTGAGGTGTCGGCAGAAGTGGCCAACGCCCAGACGATCGCGGTGGCCGAGTATCGCGGCATCGCGGTGGGCGATCTCACCACGCTGCGCGCCAAGGCCCGTGAGTCTGGCGTTTACCTGCGCGTGCTGAAGAACACCCTGGTCCGTCGTGCGATCGCCGGTACCCCGTTCGAAGGTCTGGCGGGTGATCTGACCGGTCCGCTGATCTATGGCATCTCGACCGATCCGGTCGCGGCCGCCAAGGTGCTCAACGACTTCGCCAAGGGTAACGACAAGATCGTCCTGCGCGCTGGTTCCTTCGCGGGCAAGACGCTCGACAAGGCCGGTATCCAGGCGCTCGCCTCGATTCCGAGCCGCGACGAGTTGCTCGCCAGGCTGGTGGGCGTCATGCAGGCGCCGGTCTCCGGCATGGCTGGTGTGCTCGCTGCCCTCGCCAAGAAGCGCGAGGAAGAGGGCGCTGCCGCCTGAGTGCAGCCTTCCGCTACCAAAGTTTTCGCAAAAATATCGATTCTGGAGTGATTTGAAATGGCAATCAGCAAAGAAGACATCCTGGAAGCCGTTGCTGGCATGACCGTGATGGAACTGAACGACCTGGTCAAGGCGTTCGAAGAGAAGTTCGGCGTGTCCGCTGCCTCGCTGGCCGTGGCTGCCCCGGGTGCCGCTGCCGCTGCCCCGGTTGAAGAGAAGACCGAGTTCGACGTCGTGCTGCTCGAAGCCGGCGCCAAGAAGGTCGAAGTCATCAAGGTCGTCCGTGCCGCCACCGGCCTGGGCCTGAAGGAAGCCAAGGACGTGGTCGATGGCGCGCCGAAGGCCGTGAAGGAAGGCGCCTCGAAGGCCGACGCCGAAGCGCTGAAGAAGCAACTGGAAGACGCTGGCGCCAAGGTCGAAATCAAGTAATATTCGACTTCCCAGCTGGGCTGGCACTCTTCGGAGTGCCGGCCCTTTCGTGCTTTGTAATCGAGATTGCGGAACGATTCGTGATCATCGATGGCAGGCCAGAGCGTTTGCAGCCCGTCCGGCCCGGACTGTGATCAAGCCACAGTCCACCGGAACCGCCCGAACGTTGTGTCCTGTCTTTCCGATGTTAGCCCTCTAGCCGGAGCATCCATGGCGTATTCCTACACCGAAAAGAAACGTATCCGCAAGAGCTTCGCCAAGCGCGCGGCCGTGCTCGATGCGCCTTTCCTGCTCGCCACCCAGATCGAGTCCTTCGCTGAATTCCTGCAGGCGGAAACCCCGCCCGAGGCGCGGCGTAACCAGGGTCTGCAGGCCGCGTTCACCTCGATCTTCCCGATCTCGAGCCACAGCGGCAACGCGCGTCTCGAGTACGTGCAGTACATGCTGGGCGAGCCCGCCTTCGACGTGAAGGAATGCCAGCAGCGCGGCCTGACCTTCGCCTCGCCGCTGCGCGCACGCGTGCGGCTGGTGATCATGGATCGCGAAGCGCCGAAGGAGACGATCAAGGAAGTGAAGGAGCAGGAAGTCTACATGGGCGAGATCCCGCTCATGACGACGACCGGCTCCTTCGTCATCAACGGCACCGAGCGCGTCATCGTCTCGCAGCTGCACCGTTCGCCGGGCGTGTTCTTCGAGCACGACCGTGGCAAGACCCACTCTTCGGGCAAGCTGCTGTTTTCGGCACGCATCATCCCCTACCGCGGTTCGTGGCTCGATTTCGAGTTCGACCCCAAGGACTATCTGTATTTCCGCGTCGACCGTCGCCGCAAGATGCCGGTGACGATCCTTCTGCGTGCGATCGGCCTGACCCCGGAAGAGATCCTCGCGACCTTCCACGACACCGACACCTTCCACCTCCAGGGCGAAGGCGCGCAGTTCGAACTCGTGCCCGAGCGCCTGCGTGGTGAAGTGGCGCGCTTCGACATCACCACCGCCGATGGCAAGATCATCGTCGCGCGCGACAAGCGCATCACCTCCAAGCACATCCGCGAGATCGACCAGGCCGGCGTCAAGACCATGGCGGTGCCGGACGACTTCATCCTCGGGCGCGTGATCGCCAACAACATCGCCGATCCCGAGACCGGCGAGGTGCTGGCGCGCGCCAACGACGAGATCACCGAGGATCTGCTCGACAAGCTGCGCCTGGCCAACGTCACCGAGCTGCGCACGCTGTACATCAACGACCTCGACCGCGGCGGCTACATCTCGCAGACGCTGCGCATCGACGAGACCGCCGACCAGTGGGCGGCCAAGGTCGCGATCTACCGCATGATGCGTCCGGGCGAGCCGCCCACCGAGGACGCCGTTGAAGGCCTCTTCAACGGCCTGTTCTACGCCGAGGAGCGCTACGACCTGTCCTCGGTCGGCCGCATGAAGTTCAACCGCCGCGCCTATCCCGAGAAGATCGACGACAAGGCCCCGGCCTGGCTCAAGCGCTTCCACGCGCGCGTCGGTGCCCAGGGCGAGGACGGCCCGGGCGTGCTGACCAACGACGACATCCTCGCCGTGGTCGGCGTGCTGGTCGAGTTGCGTAACGGTCGCGGCGAGATCGACGACATCGACCACCTCGGCAACCGCCGCGTGCGTTCGGTGGGCGAACTGGCCGAGAACCAGTTCCGCGCCGGCCTGGTGCGCGTCGAGCGCGCGGTCAAGGAGCGCCTGTCGCAGGCCGAATCCGACAACCTGATGCCGCACGACCTGATCAACGCCAAGCCGATCTCGGCGGCGATCAAGGAGTTCTTCGGCTCCAGCCAGCTGTCGCAGTTCATGGACCAGACCAACCCGCTGTCGGAGATCACGCACAAGCGCCGTGTCTCCGCCCTCGGCCCGGGTGGTCTGACCCGCGAGCGTGCCGGCTTCGAGGTGCGCGACGTGCACCCGACGCACTACGGCCGCGTGTGCCCGATCGAGACCCCGGAAGGCCCGAACATCGGCCTGATCAACTCGCTCGCCGTCTATGCGCGCACCAACCGTCACGGCTTCCTCGAGACGCCGTACCGCAAGGTCAATGACGGCAAGGTCACCGACCAGATCGACTTCCTGTCCGCGATCGAGGAAGGCCAGTACGTGATCGCGCAGGCGAACGCCGAGATCGACGCCGCCGGCATGCTGGCGGGTGACCTGGTGTCCTGCCGCCACAAGGGCGAGTTCCTGCTCGCAACCTCGGACATGGTGCAGTACATGGACGTGGCGCCGGGCCAGATCGTTTCGGTCGCGGCCTCGCTGATTCCGTTCCTCGAGCACGACGACGCGAACCGCGCGCTGATGGGCGCCAACATGCAGCGCCAGGCCGTGCCCTGCCTGCGTCCGGAAAAGCCGCTGGTCGGCACCGGCATCGAGCGCCGGGTGGCGGTCGACTCGGGCACCGCCGTGCAGGCCACCCGTGGCGGCATGGTGGACTACGTCGATGCGAACCGGGTCGTGGTCCGGGTCAACGACAACGAGACCCTGCCGGGCGAAGTTGGCGTCGACATCTACAACATGATCAAGTACACCCGTTCCAACCAGAACACCAACATCAACCAGCGTCCGGTGGTGAAGGTGGGCGACCTGATCGCCAAGGGCGACGTGGTGGCCGACGGTGCCTCCACCGACCTCGGCGAGCTCGCGCTCGGGCAGAACATGCTGGTCGGCTTCATGCCGTGGAACGGCTACAACTTCGAGGACTCGATCCTCATCTCCGAGCGCGTGGTCGCCGACGACCGCTTCACCTCGATCCACATCGAGGAGCTCACCGTCGTCGCCCGCGACACCAAGCTCGGGCCCGAGGAGATCACCCGCGACATCGCGTCGCTGGGCGAGGCACAGCTGTCGCGACTCGACGAGTCCGGCATCGTTTACATCGGTGCCGAAGTCGAGGCGGGCGACGTGCTCGTGGGCAAGGTCACGCCCAAGGGCGAGACCCAGCTCACTCCGGAAGAGAAGCTGCTGCGCGCGATCTTCGGCGAAAAGGCCTCCGACGTGAAGGACACCTCGCTGCGCGTGCCTTCGGGCATGGTCGGCACCGTGATCGACGTGCAGGTGTTCACCCGTGAAGGCATCGAGCGCGACAAGCGCGCGCAGTCGATCATCGACGACCAGCTGCGCAGCTTCAAGACCGACCTCGCCGACCAGATGCGCATCGTGGAGCGCGACGCCTTCGCACGTATCCGCCGCATGATCGTGGGTCAACTGGCTAACGGCGGCCCGAAGAAGCTCGCCAAGGGCACCGCCCTGACCGACGCCTACCTCGATGAGCTCGAGTTCTACCACTGGTTCGACATCCGTCTCGCCGACGAGACGCTGGCGGTGCAGCTCGAGGCCGTGCGTGAAGGTCTGGAGACCACCCGCAAGGACTTCGAGCAGGCCTTCGAGATCAAGAAGAAGAAGCTTACCCAGGGCGACGAACTGCCCCCGGGCGTGCAGAAGATGGTCAAGGTGTACCTGGCGGTGAAGCGCCGCCTGCAGCCGGGTGACAAGATGGCCGGCCGTCACGGCAACAAGGGTGTGGTGTCGAAGATCGTCCCGGTCGAAGACATGCCCTACATGGAGGACGGCACCCCGCTCGACATCGTGCTCAACCCGCTCGGCGTGCCGTCGCGGATGAACATCGGCCAGATCCTCGAGACCCACCTCGGCTGGGCTGCGAAGGGCCTCGGTCAGCAGATCGACAAGATGCTGCAGGCCCAGGCTTCTGCCACCGAGCTGCGCGGCTACCTCGAGCAGATCTACAACGACAGCGGCAAGCCCGAGGATCTGGACGCGTTGAGCGACGGTGACGTGCGCGAGCTGGCGACCAACCTCAAGAAGGGCGTGCCCTTCGCCACCCCGGTTTTCGACGGTGCCAAGGAAGAGGAGATCCGCAAGATGCTGGAGCTGGCGGGCCTGCCCACCGGCGGTCAGGTCACCCTCTACGACGGTCGCACTGGTGAGGCCTTCGAGCGCCAGGTCACCGTGGGCTACAAGCACGTGCTGAAGCTGCACCACCTGGTCGACGACAAGATGCACGCGCGTTCGACCGGCCCGTACTCGCTCGTCACCCAGCAGCCGCTGGGCGGCAAGGCGCAGTTCGGTGGTCAGCGTTTCGGCGAGATGGAGGTGTGGGCGCTGGAAGCCTACGGCGCGGCCTACACGCTGCAGGAGATGCTGACGGTCAAGTCCGACGACGTGACCGGCCGGACCAAGGTGTACGAAAACATCGTCAAGGGCGAACACAAGATCGATTCCGGCATGCCGGAGTCCTTCAACGTGCTGGTGAAGGAAATCCGCTCGCTCGCGATCGACATCGATCTCGATCGCGGATGAGTTGCCTGATTCCTTCCCTGTAAACCGCCTGCGATTGAATCCCGCGGCCGTCGCACACGATGCGGCGGCCCGGATGGAGTGATACATGAAAAGCCTGCTCGCTGACCTGTTCAAGCAAACCCTGCCCAACGAGGAAGAGTTCGACGCGATCACCATCGGTCTCGCGTCGCCGGACAAGATCCGCTCCTGGTCCTACGGTGAGGTCAAGAAGCCCGAGACCATCAACTACCGTACCTTCAAGCCCGAGCGCGACGGCCTGTTCTGCGCCAAGATCTTCGGGCCGGTGAAGGACTACGAGTGCCTGTGCGGCAAGTACAAGCGCCTCAAGCACCGTGGCGTGATCTGCGAGAAGTGCGGCGTCGAGGTGACGCTGTCGAAGGTGCGCCGTGAGCGCATGGGCCACATCGAGCTGGCCTCGCCGGTCGCCCACATCTGGTTCCTGAAGAGCCTGCCGAGCCGCCTCGGCATGGTGCTCGACATGACCCTGCGCGACATCGAGCGCGTGCTCTACTTCGAAGCCTTCGTCGTCGTCGAGCCGGGCATGACTCCGCTCAACCGCGGCCAGTTGCTGACCGAGGACGACTACCTCGCCAAGGTCGAGGAATACGGCGACGAGTTCGACGCCGTGATGGGTGCCGAGGGCATCGGCGCGCTGCTGCGCTCGCTTGACATCGACCTCGAGGCCGAGAAGCTGCGCGGCGACCTCGAGACCACCAACTCCGAAGCCAAGATCAAGAAGTTCTCCAAGCGCCTGAAGGTGTTGGAGGCTTTCCAGCAGTCCGGCATCAAGCCCGAGTGGATGGTGCTGCAGGTGCTGCCGGTGCTGCCGCCCGACCTGCGCCCGCTGGTGCCGCTGGACGGTGGCCGCTTCGCCACCTCCGACCTGAACGACCTCTACCGTCGCGTCATCAACCGTAACAACCGGCTCAAGCGCCTGCTCGAGCTCAAGGCGCCCGACATCATCGTGCGCAACGAGAAGCGCATGCTGCAGGAAGCCGTCGACTCGCTGCTCGACAACGGCCGCCGCGGCAAGGCCATGACCGGCGCCAACAAGCGTCCGCTGAAGTCGCTGGCCGACATGATCAAGGGCAAGGGCGGTCGCTTCCGCCAGAACCTGCTCGGCAAGCGCGTCGACTACTCGGGCCGTTCGGTCATCGTGGTCGGCCCGACGCTCAAGCTGCACCAGTGCGGCCTGCCCAAGCTGATGGCGCTCGAGCTGTTCAAGCCCTTCATCTTCAACAAGCTCGAGCTGATGGGTCTGGCCACGACCATCAAGCAGGCCAAGAAGATGGTGGAGACGCAGGAGCCGGTGGTGTGGGACATCCTCGAAGAGGTGATCCGCGAGCACCCGGTCATGCTCAACCGCGCGCCGACCCTGCACCGCCTCGGCATTCAGGCTTTCGAGCCGGTGCTGATCGAAGGCAAGGCGATCCAGCTCCACCCGCTGGTGTGCGTGGCCTTCAACGCCGACTTCGACGGCGACCAGATGGCCGTCCACGTTCCGCTCTCGCTCGAGGCGCAGATGGAAGCCCGCACCCTGATGCTGGCCTCCAACAATGTGCTGTCGCCCGCGAACGGCGAGCCGATCATCGTGCCCTCGCAGGACATCGTGCTCGGCCTGTACTACGCCACCCGTGAAGGCGTGAACGTGCCAGGCGAAGGCATGATCTTCACCGACGTCTCGGAAGTGAAGCGCGCCTACGAATCCGGCCAGATCGCGCTCCACGCGCGCATCACCGTGCGCCTCAAGGAAGCCGACCTCGGCCCCAACGGCGAGCGCATCGAGAAGGTCGTGCGCCACAACACCACCGCGGGCCGCGCCATCCTGTCCGAGATCCTGCCCGCGGGCCTGCCCTTCAGCGTGATCGACAGGCCGCTGAAGAAGAAGGAAATCTCCAAGCTGATCAACGCCTCGTTCCGCCGCTGCGGCCTGCGCGCGACCGTGATCTTCGCCGACAAGCTGATGCAGCATGGCTATGCGCTGGCGACCCGTGCCGGCCTGTCGATCGCAGTCAAGGACATGCTGGTGCCCGCCGCCAAGCACGAGCTGATTCGCGCCGCTGAAAGCGAGGTCAAGGAGATCGCCCAGCAGTACACCTCCGGTCTGGTCACCGACGGCGAGCGCTACAACAAGGTCGTGGACATCTGGGGTCGCTGCGGCGACCAGGTCGCCAAGGCGATGATGGAGCAGCTCGGCTCGGAGGAAGTGGTCAACCGCGAGGGCAAGACCGTCCGCCAGGAATCGTTCAACTCCATCTACATGATGGCCGACTCGGGCGCGCGTGGTTCCGCGGCCCAGATCCGCCAGCTTGCCGGCATGCGCGGCCTGATGGCCAAGCCGGACGGCTCGATCATCGAGACGCCGATCACGACCAACTTCCGCGAAGGCCTGAACGTGCTGCAGTACTTCATCTCGACGCACGGCGCCCGTAAGGGTCTGGCCGACACGGCGCTGAAGACCGCGAACTCCGGCTACCTGACCCGCCGCCTGGTCGACGTGACCCAGGATCTGGTGGTCATCGAGGACGATTGCGGAACGCGCGAAGGCTTCAACATGAAGGCTTTGATCGAGGGCGGCGAGGTCGTCGAGCCGCTGCGCGAGCGCATCCTGGGTCGCGTGTGCATCGAGGACATCGTCCATCCGGAGAACCAGGAAACCGTCATCGAGGCGGGCAGCCTGCTCGACGAGAGTGCGGTCGAGCTGATCGAGAGCCTGGGCGTCGACGAGGTCAAGGTGCGCACCCCGCTGACCTGCGAGACCCGCTACGGTCTGTGCGCCAAGTGCTACGGCCGCGACCTCGGTCGTGGCTCGATGGTCAACGCCGGTGAGGCGGTGGGTGTCATCGCCGCCCAGTCCATCGGCGAGCCGGGCACGCAGCTCACCATGCGTACCTTCCACGTCGGTGGTGCCGCGTCGCGAGCCGCCGCTGCCAGTGGCGTCGAGGCTAAGTCGGCCGGCGCGATCCGCTTTGCCGGCAACATGCGCTACGTCTCCAACGCCAAGGGCGAGAAGATCGTCATCGCGCGTTCCGCCGAGCTGGTCGTCGCTGACGACATGGGTCGCGAGCGCGAGCGCCACAAGCTGCCGTACGGCGCGCTGCTGCTGGTCGATGATGGCGCCGCCGTCAAGGCGGGCACCCAGCTCGCCACGTGGGACCCGCACACCCGCCCGATCGTGACCGAGTACGCCGGTTCGGTGAAGTTCGAGAACGTCGAGGAAGGGGTGACCGTCGCCAAGCAGATCGACGAGGTCACCGGCCTGTCGACCCTGGTCGTGATCGATGCCAAGCGGCGCTCGACGACGGGCACGACCAAGGGCGTGCGCCCGCAGGTCAAGCTGTTCGACGAGAGCGGCGAGGAAGTGCGGATCGCCGGCACCGAGCATGCGGTGGCGATCACCTTCCAGGTCGGTTCGCTGATTACCGTCAAGGATGGCCAGCAGATCAATGTCGGCGACATCCTGGCCCGCATCCCGCAGGAATCGGCCAAGACCCGCGACATCACCGGTGGTCTGCCGCGCGTGGCGGAACTGTTCGAAGCGCGTGCGCCCAAGGATGCCGGCATGCTCGCCGAGTACACCGGCACGGTCTCGTTCGGCAAGGAGACCAAGGGCAAGCAGCGCTTGGTGATCACCGAACCCGACGGCACCGCGCACGAGTTCCTGATTCCGAAGGACAAGCACCTCATGGTCCACGACGGCCAGGTGGTGAACAAGGGCGAACTCATCGTCGACGGCCCGGCCGATCCGCACGACATCCTGCGCCTGCAGGGCATCAGCGAACTCGCCCGCTACATCATCGACGAAGTGCAGGACGTCTATCGTCTGCAGGGCGTGAAGATCAACGACAAGCACATCGAGGTGATCGTCCGCCAGATGCTGCGTCGCGTGGTCATCACCGACGCCGGCGATACGCGCTTCATCCGCGAGGAGCAGGTCGAGCGCTCGGAAGTGCTGGACGAGAACGATCGCATGGAAGCCGAAGGCAAGCTGCCGGCGCAGTACGAGAACGTGCTGCTGGGCATCACCAAGGCCTCCTTGTCGACCGACTCGTTCATCTCGGCGGCGTCGTTCCAGGAAACGACGCGCGTGCTGACCGAGGCGGCGATCATGGGCAAGCGCGACGAACTGCGCGGCCTCAAGGAAAACGTCATCGTCGGTCGCCTGATCCCGGCCGGTACCGGTCTCGCCTATCACCGTGCCCGCAAGGCCCAGGAGGAAGGGCGCGACATGGGTCTCGATCATGCCTGGGCACCGGCACAGGACGTTGTCGAAACGCAGCAGGATATCGAGGCCAGTTGACTTCTGTTCGGGTCTCGGACTAAACTCCGGCCTCTTTTTTGTGGACTGACCAATCGTAGTCAGTCGCAGCCGGAATCATCCGCCCGCGGCGGCCCATGGTGGGCTGCCGCGGTCTTATGGGAAATTCTTAAGCTATGCCAACAATCAATCAGCTTGTCCGCAAGCCGCGCCAGATGGAAGTTGCCAAGAGCAAGGTCCCGGCGCTCGAGGCCTGCCCGCAGAAGCGCGGTGTGTGCACTCGCGTCTACACCACGACCCCGAAGAAGCCGAACTCGGCGCTGCGTAAGGTCGCCAAGGTGCGTCTCACCAACGGTTTCGAGGTCATCTCGTACATCGGTGGTGAAGGCCACAACCTGCAGGAGCACTCGGTGGTGCTGATCCGCGGCGGTCGTGTCAAGGACTTGCCGGGTGTGCGCTACCACATCGTCCGCGGTTCGCTTGACCTTCAGGGCGTCAAGGATCGTAAGCAGTCGCGCTCGAAGTACGGCGCCAAGCGCCCGAAGAAAGCCTGATTGTTGGTCAAAGAAATTTAGCGAGAGGTTGTCATGCCGCGTCGTCGTGAAGTACCCAAGCGCGAGGTTCTGCCGGATCCGAAGTTTGGAAACCAGGATGTCTCGAAGTTCATCAACGTGATCATGCAGTCGGGCAAGAAGTCCGTCGCAGAGCGCATCGTCTACGGCGCGTTCGATCACATTTCGTCCAAGTCCGGGAAGGATCCGCTCGAGGTCTTCTCGTCGGCCGTGGCGAACGTCAAGCCGGTGGTCGAGGTCAAGAGCCGTCGCGTCGGTGGCGCCAACTACCAGGTGCCGGTCGAAGTGCGTCCGTCGCGCCGCATGGCGCTCTCGATGCGCTGGCTGCGTGAAGCTGCCCGCAAGCGTGCGGAGAAGTCGATGGCCCAGCGCCTTGCTGGCGAGCTCCTCGAGGCCGCCGATGGTCGCGGTTCTGCCATGAAGAAGCGTGAAGAAGTTCACCGCATGGCTGAAGCCAACAAGGCGTTCTCGCACTACCGCTTCTGATTTTCGTCGCTAGCGGTAAATCGGGCCCTGCAAAGGGCTCGAATGTTTTCTAACGCACAGAACAGTTCATCGCGCCAAAAGCGCGCATAACGGAAGGCAGGTATAACGTGGCTCGCAAGACTCCTATCGAGCGTTACCGCAACATCGGTATCTCCGCTCACATCGACGCCGGCAAGACGACTACGACCGAGCGCATCCTTTTCTACACCGGCGTGAGCCACAAGCTGGGTGAGGTGCACGACGGCGCGGCGACCACCGACTGGATGGTTCAGGAGCAGGAGCGCGGGATCACCATCACCTCCGCCGCGGTGACCTGCTTCTGGAAGGGTATGGACAGCTCCTACCCCGAGCACCGCTTCAACATCATTGACACCCCGGGACACGTCGACTTCACCATCGAGGTGGAGCGTTCGATGCGTGTTCTCGATGGTGCGTGCATGGTGTACTGCGCGGTGGGCGGTGTTCAGCCGCAGTCCGAGACGGTCTGGCGTCAGGCCACCAAGTACAAGGTGCCGCGTCTGGCCTTCGTGAACAAGATGGATCGCTCGGGTGCGAACTTCTTCAAGGTCGTCGAGCAGATGAAGACCCGCCTCAAGGCGAACCCCGTTCCGGTGGTGATTCCCATCGGTGCCGAGGATACCTTCACCGGTGTGGTCGATCTGCTCAAGATGAAGGCGATCGTCTGGGACGAAGCATCGCAGGGAATGAAGTTCGAGTACGGCGAGATTCCTGCCGAGCTCCTCGCGACCGCCGAGGAGTGGCGTTCGAGCATGGTCGAAGCGGCCGCCGAGGCTAACGAAGACCTGATGAACAAGTACCTCGAGGAAGGTGAGCTTTCCGAGGAAGAGATCATCGCCGGTCTGCGCGCGCGTACCCTGGCTTGCGAGATCCAGCCGATGCTGTGCGGTACTGCGTTCAAGAACAAGGGCGTGCAGCGCATGCTCGACGCCGTCATCCAGTACCTGCCGTCGCCGATCGACATTCCGCCGGTTGCGGGTGTCGATGACGACGAGAAGGAAGTCGTGCGCTACGCCAAGGATGACGAGAAGTTCTCGGCGCTCGCGTTCAAGCTGATGACCGACCCGTTCGTGGGTCAGCTCACCTTCATTCGTGTTTATTCGGGCGTGCTCGAGTCGGGTTCGACCGTCCTGAACTCGGTCAAGGGCAAGAAGGAGCGCATCGGCCGCATCCTGCAGATGCACGCCAACGATCGTGAAGAGATCAAGGAAGTGCTCGCCGGCGACATTGCCGCCGTCGTGGGCCTGAAGGACGTCACCACCGGCGAAACGCTGTGCGACACGTCCGCGCCGGTGATCCTCGAGCGCATGGTGTTCCCGGATCCGGTGATTCACGTCGCTGTCGAGCCGAAGACCAAGAGCGACCAGGAAAAGATGGGTCTCGCGCTTGGCCGCCTGGCGGCGGAGGATCCCTCGTTCCGCGTGCGAACCGACGAAGAATCGGGCCAGACCATCATCTCGGGCATGGGCGAATTGCACCTCGAGATCATCGTCGACCGCATGAAGCGCGAGTTCAACGTCGAAGCCAACGTCGGTGCGCCGCAGGTTGCCTATCGCGAAACCATCCGCAAGGCCGCGATGGACGTCGAAGGCAAGTTCGTCAAGCAGTCGGGTGGTCGCGGCCAGTACGGTCACGTCGTCATCAACCTCGAGCCGGCGGTGCAGGGCAAGGGCTACGAGTTCGTCGATGCGGTCAAGGGTGGCGTGGTGCCGCGCGAATACATCCCGGCGGTCGACAAGGGCATCCAGGAGACGCTCAACAATGGCGTGCTCGCCGGCTTCCCGGTGGTCGACGTCAAGGTCACGCTGCACTTCGGTTCGTACCACGATGTGGACTCGAACGAAAACGCGTTCAAGATGGCCGGCTCGATGGCCTTCAAGGATGCAATGCGCAAGGCCAGTCCGGTCCTGCTCGAGCCGATGATGGCCGTGGTGGTCGAGACGCCGGAAGACTACATGGGCAACGTCATGGGTGACCTTTCCGGCCGCCGTGGCATCGTTCAGGGCATGGACGACATCCCGGGCGGAATGAAGGAAATCAAGGCCGAGGTGCCGCTGGCCGAGATGTTCGGTTACGCTACCCAGCTGCGCTCGCTGACCCAGGGTCGGGCGACCTATTCGATGGAGTTCAAGCACTACGCCGAAGCTCCGAAGAGCGTCGCCGAAGCCGTCATCAGCAGCCGCAAGTAATCCCGGCACGACCGTTATTCAGTAACCTCAATACAAGGACCCGAGAACATGGCAAAGGGTAAGTTCGAACGTACCAAGCCGCACGTGAACGTCGGCACGATCGGCCACGTTGACCACGGCAAGACCACGCTGACCGCGGCGATCACCACCATCCTGTCGAAGAAGTTCGGCGGC
>JAANMX010002992.1_pt1 | contig 15585 bp, 16 predicted proteins | sample 7279681 | NCBI WGS metagenome assembly JAANMX01 (sample SAMN14094542, study PRJNA606508) | bioreactor metagenome | isolation source: A lab-scale SPAN reactor treating ammonium-rich wastewater day 351 | place: Ireland: Galway | collected 2018-01-01
TGGTCGAGCGTCGCGTCTTCCCCGGCTACATCCTTGTCCAGATGATCCTCGATGACGAGAGTTGGTACATTGTGCGCAACACCCCTGGCGTCACCGGGTTTGTCGGCATCGGCAACCGGCCCACACCCCTCAGCGCCGCCGAAGTCGACCGCATCATGAGCCGGATCGAGACGGTGGAACCGCGCGTGCAGATCGATTTCAAGGTCGGCGAGCGGGTGCGGGTGACCGACGGGCCTTTTGCCGAGTTTCAGGGCTTGGTCGATACCATCGATCTGGCCCGTGGCAAGGCCAGCGTCCTCATCTCGATCTTCGGCCGCGAAACCCCGGTCGAAGTGGACTTTCTGCAATTACAAAAAGTGTAACTTTTTTGGAGAACCCATGGCTAAGAAAATCAAAGCGATCGTCACGCTGCAACTGCCTGCCGGCAAAGCTACGCCGGCCCCGCCTGTTGGCCCTGCCCTGGGCCAGCATGGCATCAATATTGTCGGTTTTTGCAAAGAATACAACGCCCGCACCGCGGCTTTGGCTGGCAATATCATCCCCGCCGAGATCACCATCTATGCTGACAACTCCTTTGTCTTCATCACCAAAACCTCGCCTGCTTCCGATATGCTGAAGAAAGCAGCGGGCGTGGCCAAAGGATCGGGCAATCCCGTTGCCAATAAGGTGGGTTCGGTCACCCGCGCGCAGGTGCGCGAGATCGCTCAGACCAAGATGAAAGACCTGAATGCTGTTGATCTGGAAGGCGCTATGCGCCAGATCGAGGGCAGCGCCCGCAGCATGGGCATCCGCATTGTCGAAGAGTAACCCTCACCCTCATTTCGTGGCAGGGCGCCCGCGCCCGCTAGGACCACAGGAGATTCTATCATGCCCAAACACGGCAAGAACTATCAAACCATTACCACCCAGTTCGACGCGGCCCAGCTGCATGAGCCGCGCGAGGCGATCGCCTTTTTGAAGGAGCACCCCACTGCGCGCTTCAATGAGACGTTTGAACTGCATTTGCGCATGGGGGTCGATCCTCGCCATGCCGACCAGATGGTGCGCGGGGTCGTCGTCATGCCCCGCGGCACCGGCAAAGAGGTGCGCATCCTCGTCTTTGCTGAGGGCGAGGCCGCGACCGCGGCGGAAGAGGCCGGTGCCGATTTCGTCGGCATGGATGACCTGATCGCCAAGATCCAGGGCGGCTGGCTCGAATTCGATATGGCCATCGCCGTGCCCGCGGCCATGGGCAAAGTCGGGCGGCTGGGGCGTGTGCTCGGCCCGCGCGGGCTGATGCCCAGCCCCAAGGCCGGCACCATCGTACAGCCGGAAGAGATCAAGCGTGTGGTCGATGAGGCCCGCAAAGGTCGCGTCGAGTATCGCGTCGATCGCACCGCCAACATCCACATTCCCTTTGGCAAGCGCAGCTTCGAGGTGGAGGCGCTGGTCGAGAATTTGGCGGCGGCCGCCGATTCGGTGCTGCGCAACCGCCCCGCCACCAGCAAAGGGACGTACATCCGCAAGGCCTACATCACCACCACCATGGGCCCGGCCCTGCGCGTGGATACCAACGCGCTGGCGCAGTTGCGCGTGCTTGCCTGATCCCCCACCCCTGTTTCCCCTGGCCGCGGCCCACCGCGACCTTTCAACCGCATCATTCCAGCGTCGAAGACAGCAGGCGCTCATCTCCGATGAGCTCAATCTCCTGCCGAGGCGAAAACCCCAGCCCTGTCCGGTTTCCGGTCTCAGGCCATGGCCTTCGCGTCGGCACTGCGAAGGCCTTTTTTTGTTCCGCAACTGCTCGCGATGCTGGCATGTCACCCAATCTTATGGCAAAGGAGGTGATATCACTTGCCAATCACAAGAGAACGCAAAGATGAACTGATCGAGACGTACAAGCAAGCGATCGCGCAGAGCCACGCCATCATCGTCGCCGAGTACCGCGGCCTGACCGTGCCCAAAGTGCAGAAGTTGCGCAGCAATCTGCGCGAGGTGGACAGCACGTTCATCATCGCCAAGAAGACGTTGATGTCGCGGGCGCTGCAAGAAAGCGGCGCGCCTGTGCCCGCAGCTGCCATGATCGGCCCCGTCGGGTTTGCCTTTCTGGGCGAAGACCTGGCCGCCTGCACCAAGGTGTTGAAGGATTTCGCCAAGGAAGCGGGTGAAGCCTTCGTCATCCATGGCGGCGTGCTGGGCCAGTCGGTGATCGACGCGGCCGGCGCCGTTGCTTTGGCCGATCTGCCCTCGCGCGAGGTGCAGTTGGCGCAGTTGTTGGGCGCCATTGCCGCGCCTCTCTCGGGGCTGGCCAGCCTGGTCACAGGCCCGCACCGCGATCTCATCGGCCTGTTGCAAGCACGGATCGACAAAGAAGGGGGCGACGCTGTCGCCGCCTGATCCCCTCGTCGGGAGCAGCGCCGGCGCTCTTGCTGCCTGTTCCCCCTTCCCACCAACACATTCCCATCCCCTGAAACCCAAAGGAGTTCCTATCATGGCTGATCTGGAAAAGATCTACGAATCGTTGAGCAGCCTCACCCTGCTCGAAGCTGCTGAGCTGAAGAAGATGCTGGAAGAGCGCTGGGGCGTCACTGCCGCTGCGCCGATGATGATGGGCGGCATGATGCCCGCCGCCGTCGCCGCCGTCGAAGAAGAAGTGGAAGAACAGACCGAGTTCACCGTAGTGCTGACCGATTTCGGCGCCAACAAGATCAACGTGATCAAGGCTGTGCGCGCGCTCACCAACCTGGGCCTGAAAGAGGCCAAGGATGTGGTGGAAGGCGCTCCCTCCACCATTCTGGAAGCGGTCAGCAAGGAAGTGGCGCAAGACGCCAAAGCCCAGCTCGAAGCCAGCGGCGCCAAAGCCGAGATCAAGTAATCACACCCACAGGCGGGGTGGGGGATGGGCGCCGCGCGCGGCATGGCGCAGCGCCTATCTCCCCTTCCCGCCTTGGGGCGCGCCACACGCGGGGGCGGCGCGGGGATACTCAGGCCTGGGCAAGGGCCAAACGTTTGTCCAGCGTGCGTTTGACCACATCCACCTCTGCCGGCAGGTAGATGGGCGGGTTGGCCAGGGCCGCCTCCACCTCTTCCAACTGGTCGTCGTGATAGCCGACCTTGAAAGAGGTGAATTTGAGCCCGTGGGCGGTGGCGATGACGATCACCCGTTCGTGTCGCTGGATCACGCCCCGCTGCACCAGCTTGGTCAGTGCGGCCAGGGCCACGCCGGTGTGCGGGCAGGTGTACAGCCCGGTGCGATCGGCGCGGGCGGCAGCATCGGCCAGCTCGTGCTCGCTTGCCTCCTCCACGATGCCGTCGAACTGGCGGATGGCGGCCACTGCCTTCTCATAGCTGACCGGATCCCCGATCTGGATGGCCGAGGCCAGGGTTTTCTCGGCTTTGCGGGTGGTTTTGCCGGCAAAATCTTGCAAAAAACTGCGATAGAAGGGGTTGGCATGCGCGGCCTGCGCCGCCACCAGCCGCGGCAGCCGCTCGATCAGCCCCAGTTCCTTCATCAGTGATAGGCCTTTGGCCAGGGCGCTGATGTTGCCCAGGTTGCCGACGGGCAGGATGATCCAATCGGGCGGCGTCCAATCGAACTGCTGCACGATCTCGATCCCCACCGTTTTCTGCCCCTCGATGCGCAGCGAGTTCATGGAATTGGCCAGATAGATGCTGTTGTCCTTCGTCACTTCCTGGACGATGCGCATGCAGCCGTCGAAATCGGTGTCCAGGGCCAGCACGATGGCCCCGTTGGCGATCGGTTGGATCAACTGCGCCCGGCTGACCTTGCCCTGCGGCAGAAAGACGATGGTGGGGATGCCGGCGGCCGCGCCATAGGCGGCCAGCGCCGCTGACGTGTCGCCGGTAGAGGCCGCGGCCACGGCCCGCACCGGCGAGCCTACGGTCATCATCTCTTTGACCACGCTCACCAGCACGGTCATGCCCAGGTCTTTGAAGGAGCCGGTGTGGCTGTTGCCCGATTGCTTCACCCACAGGTCGGGCACGCCCAGTTGTTCGCCCAGCCGCGCCGCCCAGAAGAGGTTGGTGTTGCCTTCGAAGGTGCTGACGATATTCTCATCGTCGAGCATGGGCGCCACCCATTCCTTGTAGCGCCACACGCCGGAGCCGTAGGGCCATTGCGTGGTGCCGGAACGGGCCTCGAACACGCGCTTCCACGCGGCGCCGCTGCGGTCGCGCAGGGCCGCCACATCATGGTGCACTTCCAGCAGGCCGCCGCACGTGGGGCAGGTATAGATGACGTCGGTCAGGGGCCAGCGGCCGGGGCAGCCACGAAAACAGCGAAAATGGGCGGTGTACATGGGAAGGGGAGAGGGGGAGAGGGGGAGAAGGGGAGAGGGGGAGAAGGGGGCGAAAAGCCTTTGCGCTCTTTGCGTCTTTGCGATAAAAAAGCGTCTTTGCGATAAAAACGGGGAGGGATTTTAGCATCCTACGCGCCAGGCGCGGGCAGCAGGGCTGTGCGGGCGGCCGCGAGTTGGCCGCGCAGCGCGGCCAGGGCCGTGCCGCCCATGGCGCCGCGCTGTTCCACCGAGCGTTCGAAATCCCACACAGCCAGGGCCGCGGCGGTGAAAGTGGGATGAATCGCCTGCAAGGTGGCCAGATCGAGCTGGCGCAGGGTGCAGCCCCGCGCTTCCGCGGCCCGCACCACCTCGCCGACGATGTGATGGCTCTGGCGGAAGGGAATGCCCTGCGCTGTCAGCCAATCGGCCAGATCGGTGGCCAGCATGAAATCGTCCAACCCTGCGGCCATGCGCTCAGGCTGCGGCTGCAGGGTGGCAATGGCCCCGGCGAGCACCGGCAGCAGCAGCGTCAGGGTGTCGATGGCGTCGAACAGCGGCTCCTTGTCCTCTTGCAAATCCTTGTTGTAGGTCGAGGGCAGGCCCTTGAGCGTGGTCAGGAAGCCGGCGAGATGGCCAAGCAAACGCCCGGCCTTGCCGCGGGCCAGCTCGAACGCGTCCGGGTTTTTCTTCTGCGGCATCAGGCTGGAACCGGTGGTGTAGGCATCGGCCAGGGTGATGAAGCCAAGATGGGGGTTGCAAAAGAGGATCACATCCTCGCTCAGCCGGCTGAGGTGCATGCTGACCATCGCCGCCCAGAAGAGGAATTCGGCCACGAAATCACGGTCGCTGACCGCGTCCATGCTGTTCAGGCTGACCCGGCTGAAGCCGAGCCGCGCGGCCAGGGCCTGCCGGTCGATGGCCAGGGGCGTGCCTGCCAGCGCGCCCGCGCCCAGGGGCAGCACATCCACCCGTGAGCGCGCCCCCGCCAACAGTTCCTGATCTCGCTGCAACATCCAGAAAAAACTCAGCAGCCAGTGCGAGAAGCGCACCGGTTGCGCGGGTTGCAGGTGTGTGAACCCCGGCAGGATCAGATCCAGATGGCGTTCTGCCTGGGCCAGCAGGGCCTGCTGCACCCCGGCCAGATGCGCGGCCAATTCGTCGATCATCGTGCGCAGATAGAGGCGCAGATCGGTGGCCACCTGATCGTTGCGGCTGCGCCCGGTGTGCAGCTTGCCCGCGACCGGGCCGATCAGTTCGGTCAGCCGGCGCTCGACCGCGGTGTGGATGTCCTCATCGCCCGGCTGGATCTGGAAGCGATCCGCGTCCCATTCGGCCTGCACGCGGTCGAGTCCGGCGCTGATCTGCGCCCCCTCCTCTGGGCTGAGGATGCCGGCCTGCTGCAGCGCCTGGGCGTAGGCCTGGGATCCCTCGATGTCCGCGGCCCACAGCCGGGCGTCGAAGTGGATGGAGTTGTTGAATCGGGCCATGAGGGGGTCGGCGTCGCCGGCAAAGCGTCCGCCCCAGAGTTTGGTCATGATCGTGCTCCGCTGTGGGTGTGATCCTTGGTTCGTGCTCCCGCAGTTGTGGGCAGCCGGGATTGTATCACCCGCCCTCGCTGGCCGCCGAATCAGTTTTGGCCGGCCATTACTTCGTGGATCGTCTGCAGGTAGTTGGCGGCCACCGCGTCGGGGTGATAGCGGGCGCGGGCGCGGGCCGCGGCCTGGGCGCCCAGAGCCGCGGCCTGGGCCGGATCGATGAGCAGCGCGGCCAGGGCATCGGCCAAAGCATCGGCGCGCGCGGGGGGGACGAGGCAGCCGGTGACGCCCGGCTCGATCATGTCGGGCAGGGCGCCGACTGTTGTGGCCACCACGGCCCGGCCCGCGGCCATGGCTTCGGCCACGATCACCGGCGCGTGCTCCTCGCGCGAGGGCAGCACCAAGGCCAGCGCCTGCTCCAGCGCCCGTTTGATCTCGTTCTGATTGCGCAGGCCCTGGAAGTGAATCGCGTCGCCCAACGTCGCGGCCTGTTTTTTCAGCCCGGCCACATAGGCCGGGTCCGCCTCCGCGCCGATGATCTCTAGCCGCAGGCCAGGGAAGCGGGGTCGCAGGCGGGCGATGGCGGCGATAGCCACATCCACCCCTTTGCGCGGGGTGAGATTGCCCACAAACAGCAGGCGATCCGGCGGCGGCGGGGGGCCGGGATCGAAAAAACGCGGATCGATGGGGTTGTCGATGCGGTGGAAGTGGGCGCGGGTGCGCCGGCGATAGGCGGCGATGGCGTGATCGGAGATGGCGACGATGTGGGGGGCGCGGCGCAGCATCCGCCATTCCAGCCAGATCTCGGCCAGGGTGGCGGCGCGGCGAAACCAGCCCCGCCGCGTCCAGAATTCGTTGATGGGCATGCCGTGCAGGGTGTGCAGAGTGGGGATGCCCAGATCGAGCGCCGGCAGGGTGAAGGAGGGGTGGTGGGAACTCACCGCGTCGGGGCGGACGCGGCGCAGCCAGTCGCGGGCCAGCAGTTCGCTTTGCACGGTGTTCGGCAGCAGGCGGCGGCGGGCGATGGGTAGGTTGTGCAGGGTGTAGCCCGCGGCCGCGAAGCGGCCCGCGGGCGCGCCCTGGCGATGTTGCACTACGTGCAGTTCCAGGTCGGGTTGCGCTGCCAGGCTGCGCACGAGGTTGGCAGTGACGCTCTCGATGCCGCCGGCGGGGGCGTCGCCGGTGGGAAAATGGCCCATGAGGGCCAGACGGAGAAGTGTCATGGCAGAGGGCCTGGGCGAGGGAGGGCAGAGGATGGCGATCTATCCATCCTCTTTGTGCGGGCCAATGACCGGTCGCGGTCTAGCTTTCGGCCTCTGTAGCTGCCGGCGGCGGGGGAGGCGGCGCGCTGCGCTCCCAGGGCATCCTCTCCTCTGCCGGCGGCTGCGCCCGTCGTTTCAGTGTGCGCGCGGCCTGGCGCAGGCCGGCGCCAAAGCTCAGCGCATCCACCCCCGGTTTGACGATGCGTTTGCTGAGGAAGGTTGTGGTGGCGCGCACGGTTTCGCTGGTCTGCTGGGCGTTGTCGAGCAGGGGATGGATTTCGTCGCGCAGGAGGACGACCAGGGTGCGCACCTGCCATAGCAGTAGGGCCAGCAACACACCGATGACGATCGTCTCCAGGGCCAAAACGATGATGGCGATATCGCGAATGACTGCGGTCACGGGGGGCCTCGTTGAGCGGATGGGAAAGGGCCGGTAGCCCTATTCTACCCTTTCAACCAGGCGGCGGCAAACATCAGCAGCCACGCTGCCACGCTGCCTTCGACCACGCGGGTCTGGCCGATGCGCGGCAGATCCAGGTCGAAGAAGGCGCCTGCCATCTGGCCGAGCGCCATGCCCAGCCCCGCGGCCAGCAGGGTCAGGGCCAGATCTCCCCAGCCTTTGCCGCGCCAGAAATGGAAGATGGCGGCGTAGATCAGGCCCAGGAGGGCCAGCAGCAGGAGCATGGGCGAGAGTGTGATCATGTTCGAACCTCCGTGAAGGGGCGGCGCCGGGTCACCGTTCGATCACCCCGCCGCCGAGACAACGCAGGCCATCGTAGAAGACTGCGGCCTGGCCGGGGGCGATGTCTCGCTGCGGGTGGACGAAGTGCACGGCCGCGCGGGCGTCGGGCAGGGGCTGCACGGTGGCGGGCTGATCCGCGGTGCGCGAGCGGATCTTGACCGTGCAGGCGATGGGGCCGGGGGGCGGCGATCCATCGATCCAGTTGACGTTGGCAGCGGTCAGAGAGTCGCGGCCCAATTGCTGCGCCGACCCAACCAGCAGGGTATTGGTCTCGGGTTGGAGTTCGAGCACGAAGAGGCGTTCGCCGGCCACGCTGGGCAAGCCCTTGCGTTGGCCGATGGTGTAGGAGGGCAGGCCCTGATGTTCGCCCAGGATGCGGCCATCGCTGTGGCGGATGGGGCCTGGCTGCATGGCCGCGCCGGCCCAGTCTTGCAGGAAGCGTCGGTAATCGCCATCGGCCAGAAAGCAGAGATCCATGCTCTCTGCTTTCTCCGCCACGGGCAGGCCAAAGGCCGCGGCCAGCGCCCGCACTTGCGGTTTGGTCAGGTCGCCGACCGGGAAGCTAAGGTGGCGTAATTGCTCCTGGCCGAGGATGCTGAGGATGTAGGACTGGTCTTTGGCCGCATCGGCCCCGCGCAGAAGCTCGAAACGGGCCGGCGCCGCGCGCACGCGGGCGTAATGGCCGGTGGCCAGGTAGTCGGCGCCCAAGGCGCGGGCGTAGTTGAGCAGATGATCGAAGCGGATGTGGCGGTTGCAGGCCAGGCAGGGGTTGGGGGTGAGGCCGGCGGTGTACCCGGCGATGAAATAATCCACCACCTGCTGCTTGAACACCTGCTCGACATTGAGCAGGTAGAAGGGGATGCCGAGGTGGGCGGCGATGCGGCGAGCATCTTCGGTGGCTTCGAGGGTGCAGCAGCGGTTTTCCCGGCTCACCCCGGCGGCTGCCTCGGCCCACAGGCGCATCATCACCCCCACCACGTTGTAGCCGGCGGCTGCCAGCCGCGCCGCGGCCACCGAGCTATCCACGCCGCCGCTCATGGCGACGACGACCATAGTCTCGGCCGGCGGCTTGCTGGGGATCAGGTCGAGCTGGAGCATGGGGAGGTTGGTAGATTGGTTGGTAGATTGGTAGATTGGTAAATTGGTAGATTGGTGGGGATCGCCGATTTACACGTCAACCTACCAATCTACCAATTTACCAATCTACCAACCCACCAACTTCCAAATGCGCGCTGCCAGGGGGGGGAGGACTTCGAGCACGCGGTCGATGTCGGCGGCGGTGGTGCTGCGGCCCAGGGTCAGGCGCAGGTGGCCGGCCGCGTCCGCGCGGCTCACACCCATGGCCGTGAGCACGCTGGAGGGCGTCTGCGCGGCGCTGGTGCAGGCAGAGCCGCTGCTGGCCGCGATGCCGGCCATGTCCAGGCCCATCAACACGCCCTGGATCTCGAGGCCGGGGAAAAGGAAGCTGGCGTGGTGGGGCAGACGCTCGTGCGGGTGGCCGCTGATGCGGGCGCCGGGAATGGCCGCGGGGATGGCGTCGAGCAGGCGGTTGCGCAGGGCCAGCAGCCGGGGCGTCTCGGTCGGGCGCAGGGCTTCGGCCTCGTGCAGGGCCGCGGCTAGGCCCACGATGCCGGCTACATTCTCGGTGCCGGGCCGGCGCTTGCCCTCGTGCCCGCCGCCGGTGAGAGCGGGGATGAGGGAATGGCCGCTGCGCAGATAGGCCACGCCCACGCCTTTGGGCCCGTAGAATTTGTGCGCGGACAGCGCCAGCGCGTCCACGCCCAGCGCGTCCACGTCCAGGGGCAGATGTCCCGGCGCCTGCACCGCGTCGGTGTGGAAGGGGATGCCATGTTCTCTGGCGATCGCTGCCAGGGCGGCGAGGGGCTGCAAAGTGCCCACCTCATTGTTGGCGGTCATGATGCTGATCAGCACGGTATCGGCGCGGATGGCCTGCCGCAGATCCTGCGGATCCACGCGGCCCTGACCATCGACCGGCAGGATGGTGGCGGTGCAATCGAAGAGATCGACCAGTTGTTGCACTGTGTCCAGCACTGCTTTGTGCTCGATGGCGCTGGTGATCAAGTGTGCGCCGCGGCCTGCTTTGGTTGCGGCCCAGGCCAGCCCGCGCAGGATCAGGTTGTCGCTCTCGCTGCCGCAGGCGGTGAAGAAAACCTCGGCCGGGCGGCAGTGCAAGACCGCGGCCACCTGCCCGCGGGCGGTTTCCAGCGCCTCTTTGGCGCGGCGGCCCTGGCTGTAGATGCCGGAAGCATTGCCGTAGATCTCGCTGAAATAGGGCAGCATCGCCGCCAGAGCATGCGCCGACACCGGCGTCGTAGCAGAATGGTCAAGATAGATCATCATCACACCCCCTGAGCACTGATTACTGAACACTGAACACTGAACACTGAACACTGAATACTGAACACTGAATACTGAACACTGAATACTGACTACTGACCCCCGCCCCGCGGCAGCACCTGGGCAAAGACGCGGCGGAAATTCTCGCCCAGAATCCCGCGGATCGCCTCGTCTGCATAACCGCGCGCCAGCAGGCCATCCGTAACCTGCGGATACTTGTCCGCGCCGGAAAGCTCTGGGGGCAGGTCGGTGCCGTCGAAATCGGAGCCAAGGCCGACGTGCTGCGGGCCCGCCATCTGCACCAGGTGATCGACATGGTCGAGGAAGCGGGTCAGGGTGGCGTTTTCGCCGCCGGGGGTGATGAAGATGCTGGCGAAAGTGGCCCCGATCACGCCGCCGGCCGCGGCGATGGCCCGGATCTGGGCGTCGGTGAGGTTGCGGGGGTGATCGAGCAGGGCGGAGGCGTTGGAATGGCTGGCGATGATCGGGCGGGCGCTGCGCTCCAGCACCTCGGCGGCGCCGGCGGGATTGAGATGGGAGACATCGAGCATGATGCCGAGATCGTTGCAGGCTGCCACGACTTGACGCCCGAACTCGGTCAGGCCCGCCTGCGTGCCGACCTCGACCCCGTCGCAGGCGGCGTTGCGGCCATTCCAGGCCAGGCCCAGGTTGCGCAGGCCCAGCCGGAAGAAAGTGTGCAGCCGGGTCAGGCTGCCTTCCAGGGCCTCGGCCCCTTCCAGGCCGAGGATGCCGCCGATGGGGCCGCCCGGCTGCAAGGCCAGCAGGTCTTCGGCGGTCTGCACCAGGATCAACTCGCCGCCGGCGCGACGACGCAGATCTTCGAAAGCCTCCAACCGGTCGAGAGCGGCGCTGCACGGGCCGGAGAGGAGGCGGGACTGGCCGGGGAAGCAGGCGAAAATCTGGCAGCAGATGCCGCCGGCGCGCATGCGGGGCAGGTCGAGATGCATGGTTTGGCCCCATTGCAAGGGATCGCGGCGATTTTCGCCCGGCTGCACGGCAAAGCCGAGGGTATCGCAATGGGCGTCGAAAACGAAACTGCTATAATGGAGGGCTTCAGCGGTCATGGTCAGGGAGGCGGGCGAGTTCTTCGGACAGGATCAGGCGCAGTTTGTGCACCTGCGTTGAGGGGGCTTTGAGGTTGTAGATATCGATCAAACGGTTGATCTCGATTATTTCCTGCGCAAAGCGTTGCACCGCAGCTTCCCAGGCGGTTTCCTGGGCCGGCGTGGCCTGGCGATAGCGGGTGTGCGCCTGTTGCAGGGCCTGGTGGGCGGCGGCGATGCGCTGGTCGATCTCTTTGCGGTCATCCAGCCAGGGCAGGGTGTGGCCGCTGTTGCGCAGGAGGTCGTGCGCCAGTTGCTGATCCGCGGCCAGGAAGGGATTGCGGGGATCGCGCAGGGGCTTGCCCTTGCCGGGCAGGTTGTCGAATTCCCCCTGCTCCATGGCCGCGCGGATCTTCTCTTCCACCCAGTTTTCCCAGGTCTGATTGCGCGGCTTGCGCGGCGGGGATGTGTTTTCAGGATCGTCGTTCATCGCTCTTGTGGGGTTTGGGTGGTTATCCGGCCACATCCTGCGCCAGTTCTTCGGGCAGTTGGCGGGGCATGCGGGGCAGGTAGATGCTGAAGCTGGCGCCGGGGGCGTTTTCGGCGCTCTCCACCCGGATGCTGCCGCCGTGCATATGCACCACCTGCTGGCAGATGGAGAGTCCCAGGCCCAGCCCGCTCTCGCGCGTGGTGTACAGCGGATCGAAGATGCGGTCGTGTTGGTCGGCGGGGATGCCGGGGCCATCATCGCTGACGGTCAGCCGCACCCCCTCGGCTGCCGGCGCCAGCCTGACGGTGACATGGCCGCCTCCGCGGGCCGCGGCGCGGTAGGCGTTATCCAGCAGTTGGTGGATGAGCAGGCGCATCTGGTCGGGGTCGGCCTGGATGGGGGGGAAGACTGGGGGCTGCTCCAGGTGCAGCGCCACCCCCGGCGGGGCCGGGAATTGGCCGATCTCGGTGGCCAGGATGTCATCCAGATTGAGTGTCTTGATCTGCGAGCGGCCAATGCTGGTGAACTGCACCAGGCCATCAATGATGCGCAGGGCCGTGCTGTTCAGGCGGCGCAGTTCCGTCTGTTGGGCGGGAGAGATCTGGCCCTCGGCTGCCGTGCCGGCGTCCAGCACCTCCTGGCTGGCCAGCAGCGGCTGGCGCAGCAGCTTGTCCAGTTGATCCGCGATCTGGCCGATGGCGCTGATGCGCTCGCGCTGCCGCGCCTGGTGTTGGATGTCGAACAGGCGATTGCGGCTTTGCTCCAGCTCGGTGCGGGTCTGCAATAGCTGCACCTCGGTGATCACCATGGTCTGCTGCGCCTGAAAGAGATAGATGATCAGGGTTTCGACCAGAGCGTTCAGGACAATGAGGACAAAGCCAATGGCCGCGGCGTAGAGGAGGAAAAGCGACGGGGGCAGGGCCAGCGTCACCGGGATGCGGCCCAGGTAGATCAGGCCGCCGTGCAGGGCAAAGAGGATGATGTAGCTGAGGGTGACCAGGCTGTTGAAGCCGGCGCGGGCCACGATCAGCCCCCCGGCCAGGCTCAGCGGGATCAGCCCAAACCAGACCAGCAGGGTGGTGCTGCCCAGAAGGTAGTCGGAGGCGATGATGAGCAGGGCCGCGGCCAAGAGGGATAGGTAGGCGCTGGCTGTGGGCCAACGCGGCGCGCTGAGGACATAGAGGCCCAGACCGGCGATATCGCCCAGCAGCAGCCAGGTCAGGGGGCCGGGCTGGTCGCCCGGATCCGCCAACCACAGGGCAGCCAGCAGCAGCAGATCCACCACCAGGCGCACCCAGATGAAGGAGCGGGCCCGTCTGGTGATGATCTCTGCTTCGGCGATGAGGTCGGCGGCCGCCGGCGAGGTGTTCATGGGGTCGGAGACGCGAACGCGCCATCGTGCAGCGCCGCGGCAAAGTGGGGAAAGGAGATGGTCGGGGTGAGATCGAGGCCCAGCGGCGTCACCGAGATCACGCGCGCCACACTGAAGGCGTAGATGTCCGAATCAGGCTCCAGGGCGGCGCGGTCGATGGCGATCTCGTAGCCCAGGCGGGCGTTGGGCGTGGTCACGGGGCGCGTGATGTAGTAGGATTGGCGGCTTTGGCGGGTGAGGCGCCAGGGTGTGGCAGGGGTGGCATCTTTGGGGATGTCGATCTTCAGGGCTGCCACGTTCGGCGGCCAGGGCGCGCCGTGCAGCGCCTGCCCGGCAAAGCGGCGCAGCCAGATCATCGCTGCAGACCAATCCACATCGCTGCCGTGGTTGTAATGGTAGTCGTGCCGCGTTTCCAGCGAGAGGGCCAGCGAGGGGATGCCCATATCGCCGCCCTGCAGGGCCGCGCCGACGGTGCCGGAGATGAGCACATTGCTGCCCAGGTTTTCGCCATAATTGATGCCGCTGACCACCAACTGCGGCCGGCGCGGGGCCACTTGCAACACGCCGTACAGCACGGTCTGCGCCGGGGACCCGGCCAGGTGATAGGCGGGAAAGGTCTGGCCGTTGTGTTCCAGTTCGATGGCGTGGATGCGGCCATCGAACTGGGAGGGCAGGCTGCGGCCCATGCCCGATTGCTGTTCGCTGGGGGCCACGATCAGCAATTCGCCCAGGCCAGAGAGGGCGGAGAGGGCGGCATGCAGGCCGGGCGAGTGGATGCCGTCATCGTTGGTGACGAGGATCAGGGGAGGTGTCATGCTGGTTTGGTGCAGGCCGGCGCCGGCCGGATGGGGAGAGAGGAACGGAACGCGCGGTTGCCAGCGTCTTTACCGGTGAGAGGCAATGGCGTATGCTTAGGCGTGCAAGTATAGCAGACACCGCCGCCTACGGCGATATGCCGCGCCGCTCCGAGCGGCGCCGCCGCTCTCTGCTATTCCCCCCGTTGGAGGCTCTGATTATGAAACTGTTACGTTTTGTTTTGTTTTTTGGGGCCGTCTTGGCGCTGGCCTGGGCCACGCGGCCCGCGCCCACGGCTGCGGCCATCCACGCTATGGAGACGATCGTGGCCGCGTCTGGGCTGGATGAAGATCTGGAGGCGATCGGCTACAACAGCCATCGCGGCGAGTTCCTGGTCATCTGGCAGGTGCGCGAGGGCGCGAACAGCGATCTGTATGGCCGGCGGGCTGTGATGACGCCGGCCTTTGCCTGGCTGGGGCAGGCTTTTGTCATTGCCAACAGCAGCCGGGCGGAGCGCAACGCGGCCGTGGCCTACAATTCCAATGATGGCGACTTTTTGGTGGTGTATGAGTATGAGTGGAACGCCAACGATATCGATCTGCGCGGGCAGCGGGTGGCGGGGTGGGCAGGCGGGGGGGATAGCGGCCCCAGCCTGGATCTGAAGGGCGGGCCTTTTGGCATCGCCGAGTCGTTGAGCATCGAACGAAGCCCAGATGTGGCGCATTTTCACGCCGGCCAGAACTTTTTGGTGGTCTACACCGTGGAAAACGCCACGGAGAGCGATGTCTTTGCCCGGCGGGTGGCGCGGCGCGGGCTGGGCGATGGCGGCGGCGAGCTGATCGGGTCTGTTTTTCCCATCGCCGCGGATTTTCAGCGCAGCGAAAAGGAGCCGACGGTGATCACGGTCAGCCAGCAGGGGTATTTCCTGGTGGCCTATGCCTATGCTTTCGGCAGCGGCGATTTCGACATCCTGGGCCAGCGGGTGCATGGCACGCCCCAGCCCGGCAGCCAGTTGCTCAATCCGGCTTTCGATATTGCCTTCAGCGAGACAAGTGAAACGGAGCCAGACCTGGCTTATTCGCCTTCGCGGCAGGCTGTTTTGGCGGCATGGACGTCGAGCAGCGGGGGGGATAGTGATGTCTGGGGGGCGTGGCTGGATGAGCGCATCCTCAGCGGCAGCGCCTTGATTGGGGCCAGCTTCACGCTGGCGGCGGATCCGGTGGCGGTGGAGCGTGGGGTGGTGGTGGATGTGGATCCGACGCGAGCGGACAGCGCGCCGGCGGCGCTGCTGACCCGCCAGGCCAACGCCGGCGCCGGCGAGCGGCTGGGCGTTCTCTGGCTCGATCCCAATCCCCTGGCCGGCGTCCGCATCCTCGAACCGCTCTATCTTTTCCCCGAACGGCCCTTCACCTTTCAGCAGCCGGTGTTGAAGGTGTGTCATGGCAAGCCGGGCATGCTGGCCGGCTACAGCGCCCGTTTTGGCGTCAGCCCCAACACGCAGGATGACGCCCATCTGCTGCCCACCACCCGTTGGAATGTCTTGCTGCCTTTGATCCGCCGCGGTTCGTGACGACAGGGGGCGCGATCAGCTATCCGCAGGGCTGAGGCGTTGGGCCACCGCGCCCAGGGCTTCGGCCTGCCGGGCCAGGTCGTCGGTCGCGGGGGCCGCTGCCGGGGGCGGCGGGGTGTA
>JAANMX010002994.1_pt1 | contig 15584 bp, 11 predicted proteins | sample 7279681 | NCBI WGS metagenome assembly JAANMX01 (sample SAMN14094542, study PRJNA606508) | bioreactor metagenome | isolation source: A lab-scale SPAN reactor treating ammonium-rich wastewater day 351 | place: Ireland: Galway | collected 2018-01-01
TACCGTCATCTGGCGCGGTTGGCAACGTCTCTCTGATATCTCTTCCTCCCGACTCATTTTCCACCCTCGCATACTTGTGGGTAATGATTAGCCCACTGTAGGGGAGGAGTCGATCCAGTTCCCTCCCTAGAATGGGGAGGGGTAGGGTGGGGTAGCTGAACAAGTATCTCTCTCCTTTGCCACAGATGGCCCCGCATCCGCTACAATAGAGCCATCGAATACATCTGTTGAATCTACACGCGTTCTGGGAAAGGAGCGAGAGATGACCGTACTCTCCAACTATCGCCAGTTTGACGGTCTGCACTGGGAGACCGGCACTGTCCGCAACTATTTTGACTACCGGGGCGTGAAGACCCCCCACACAGGCCAGCCCTATTCCGAAGCTCTGCTGATGGGGGTCAGCGGCGGCGCGGTGATGGGCTATTTCGTCTTTGCCTACAAAGGCTACGCTCCCCAGGTGCGTATCCTGACCCGCAATACCTTCGACCCCTTCGAAACAATGCTGCAACGGCTGGGTGTGGTGCAAGAGCGACAACAGACCGCCAATCCGGCGAAGGGAGTGAAGAATCTGCTGGAAGCACTGGCGAACGGCACGCCCGCGCTGGTCTGGGTGGATATGTTTGGTCTGCCCTACGCGCACCAGAATCGGGACGAGGGCATCTGGCATATGTATCCTGTGCTGGTCTATGGCTACGACGAAGCAGCGGATCGGGTCTATTTGGCGGATCGGGCCAGAGTAGGGTTGACAATGACCACTGGGCAGCTGGCTGAACTGCGGGGGCGGGTGAAGAGTGTGAAGCATCGGGTGTTGACAATGGACTTGCCCGATCCGGAGAAATTGCCGAGCGCGGTGCAGGCGGGGATTGAGGATTGCATCAAACTGTATACTGAGAAGCCACCCAAGGGCGCGCGCCACAACTTTGGCCTGGCAGCCTATCAGAAGTGGGCGGAGATGTTGACCAGCCCCAAGAAGAAAGGCAGTTGGGCCAAAGAGTTTCCCCCCGGTTCTGCGCTCTATGCCGGGCTGACCAGCGCTTTCTGGGATATCAACATTTTTGGCAAAGAGGGGCAGGCCGAACGCAATCTCTACGCAGATTTTCTGGATGAGGCCAGCCGGATTCTGGAGAGACCGGCGCTGGTCAGCGTGGCCCGCCAATTCCGAACCAGCGCGACCGCCTGGGACGATCTGAGCCGGGCGCTTTTGCCCGACTGGTCTCGGCCCCTGGCCGAAACCCGCGAACTGATGCTGCGTCAGCATCGGCTCTTTCTGGACAGAGGCGCGGCCAGCCTGGATGAACGGCAAGCCCTGGGGGATCAACTCAACCTGATCCGCAAGCAGATGGCGGCAGATTTTCCGCTGAACGAAGCCGAGGTAACCCGTCTGCACGCGGGGATTGCCGAGCAGGTGTTACGCATTCACGACATCGAAGCCGCGGCCGTGGCCGCGCTGGGGGATGCAATGGCCCAGGGAAGTTAGCGGGTATTTTTCATCATCGGGTCCAGCGCGTCGCGCAGACCGTCGCCGATGAGGTAGAGGGCGAGGACGGTAAGGGTGATGAGCAGACCGGGGGCCACCAGCAGGTGCAGGGCCACGTAGCTGCCTGTCACCGGATCGCGCAGAAAGAGGAAATTGTTGGCCCGGTTGAGCATACTGCCCCAGGTGGCCGTGGGCGGCTGCACGCCCAATCCCAAAAAACTGAGAGCCGACTCTACCAGAATCAATCCGCCAATATCGATGGCCGCGTTGACGATAATGATGGGCAGGGAGTTGGGGATGACGTGCTGGAGCATTATCCGCACTCTGGTCGCGCCGATGGAGCGGGCCGCCAGCACAAAGTCCAACTCACGCACTTTGAAGACATTGCCCCGGATCAGCCGGGCCGTGCCAAACCAGCCGAGCAGACCCAGATAGAGCGTCAATGTCAATGGGTTGGGTTTGAAAATGGCCGTGACGATAATTAGCAGATAGATGCCGGGGATGGAGACGATTGTATTGATAAACCAGATGATGACATCATCTACAATGCCGCCGGAGAAACCGGCGATTGTGCCCACGCTCACGCCGATGAGGAGGGTAATCGCGGCGGCGATAAAGGCAATGCCCAGGCTCACCCGCCCGCCATAGAGCAGGCGGACCAACTGATCCCGCCCCAACTGGTCCGTCCCCATCCAGTGGGGCACGCCGTCGGATTTGCCCAGCATTGTGGGCGCGGTGATGGGATCGCTGCCTGTGCGCCACTGGATATAGGGACCCACATAGGGCGGTGCAAAGGCATTCTGCGGGTTGGTGTTGTTGGGGCCGATACCAATCGCTCCTTCAAAGATCGGGGCCAGAATCGCCAGAACCGCCATCAACAGAATAAACCCGATGGAGATAAGGGTGAGTTTGTCCCGGCGGATGCTTTGCCCGGCCATTCCCCAAAAGGTCTGGGGCTTGCGCTGCAACTGCGGGTTTGCTGCCAGGGCTGCTGCCAGTTCCGCGCTGTCCAGCTGTGCCTGATTAAGTGCCATCTACCTGCTCCATCTTCCTGCAAAATAATTTTTTGTAAACACGGATAGAAATTGAAATCGGTGTTCTCTTTTATCCGTGTTTACAAAGCTTTCTTTGGTTTTGCCAAGTTAGGAGAGCCGCACCCGGGGATCGACGACGCCGTAGAGAATATCGGAGAGCAGATTGCCCAGAATTGTCAGCATCGAAAAGAACATCACCGCACCCAGCACCATCGGATAGTCCCGCCCCACAGCCGCGCTAAAGGTGAGGCGGCCCATCCCCGGCCAGGAGAAGATCGTCTCGGTGATGACCGCGCCGGTGAGGACGCCGGCAATCGACGGGCCGAGAATCGTCATCAGCGGGATGAGCGCGTTGCGCAGGGCGTGAATAAACCAGACACTCGTGGCGGCCAGCCCTTTGGCTTTGGCTGTGCGGATATAGTCCGTGCGAATCACTTCCAGCGTCTCTGTGCGCATAAAACGGCTGATGCCCGCAATGCCGCCAAAAGCCAAAATGGAGGTGGGCAGAATCAGATGGCGGAGGCGATCCACCAGATCAAACTCATTGGTCAGCGAGACCGTCTGACGTCCACCCGTGGGCAGCCAGCCCAGGACTACCCCAAAGAGAAAAATCAGCATCAGCCCAAACCAGAAGGCGGGCAAGGCATTGAAAATCACCGCCATAAAGCGGGTGATGTTGTCGAAAATTGACCCCTGATAGACCGCACTCAGCACGCCCAGGGGCACGCCCAGCAGCAGAGAGACGAGGAGTGCGGCCACACCCAATTCAAAGGTGGCGGGCATACGCTCCACCAGCCGTGTCCAGACCGGCTGATTGGTTGAAATGGATGTGCCCAGATTGCCGCGCAGAATGCCGCCGCCCGTATCACAAAAGGTCGTGTCGAACACGCCTACAAATCTACACGATACCTTAGCGCTTTGGAATTCTTCTGCAACGTTGCCGCTCCGCACGGAAAATCCCGTAAACCAACTCATATACTGGACAGGCAGGGGCTGATCCAGGCCCAATTGACGACGCAATATCTCCCGGGTTTCGTTGGTGATGTTGGGGTCAAAGGTGCGGATCAGAATCGGATCGCCCGGCGCAGAGTTGACCAGGAAAAAGCTGATGAGACTGACGCCGATCAGCGTGGGGACGGCCTGGAGCAGGCGGCGCAGAACGTAGCGGAACATAGACTCACCTCAATCCAGCACAGATCACAGATGGCGACAAGGCGGGGGATGGACCGTCTGTTCTACGACCCATCCCCCGCCTCTTTTCGGTCAACCGGACAGGTTGCCCCGTTCGATTGCTCGGCTCAAACTATTCCTGGAGCGTCCACTTCTCTACGTTCCAGTAGAAGGCCCAGGGACCCGGGTCCACACCCTGCCAGCGTTTGGTATAACCAGTGTTGCCAATAGTTCCGCTGACGAAGACGTAGGGAATCTCGTCGTGGATGATCTGCTGGATTTCTTTGTAGTAGGGAGCGCGTTCTGCCGGGTCACAGCCAGGCACGCTCAGGCCGGCCTTCAGCAGCTCGTCCACCCGGTCATTGGAGTAGCTGACAAAGTTGAAGCCGCTGCCCGGTGTGTCGAAGCGCAGCGCCCAGAAGGAATCGTCGTTGGGGTCGGTGCCCAGACCGGTCCAGCCAATGATCACCATATCAAAGGTTTGGCCCAGCATTTCACCAACCATTGTGCCGAATTCGATGGCCTCGAACTGAATATCGAAACCGATGCTGTTCAGTTGATCCTGGGCCAGCGCGCCCAAGTCCTCCCGGGTGGTGTTGCCCGCATTCGTCTTCAGATTCAGGGTCAGCGTCTTGCCGTCCTTCTCGCGCACGCCGTCACCGTCGCTGTCCACCCAGCCGGCATCTTCCAGAATCTGGGCAGCCATTTCGGTGTTGTACTCATAGGGCAGGATGTCAGCGTTGTAGGCCCATTCCACCGCAGGCACCACATTGGCGGCCATCAGATAGCCCTGGCCCAGGTAGACTTTGTTGATGATTGTGTTGTAGTCCAGGGCGTGGGCAATGGCTTGGCGCACGGCCAGATCGCCCAGAATCGGATGGGGTTCCTGCTCAATTTTGTTGCCATCCTCGTCCAGACCGGGCTGGGGATTCTCCGGATTGGCCTGATTCAGGGCAATATAAGAATACCCATCGTCCTTGAATTTGTAGACGTTCAGGTCCGGGTTCAACTGGGCGGTGGTCAACTGCTCGGGCTGAAGACCCAATGTGTCGATCTCGCCGGTCTGCAACTGGGCCAGACGTGCGCCAGCATCGGGCACGGTCTTGATGATCAGGCCGTCCATATTGGGCGCGCCCTTGAAATAGCCGTCATTGCCCAGCAGGGATACGTTGTCATCCCGCACCCATTGGTTGAATGTGAACGGACCCGCGCTGACCGCCGGTTCTTCGTTCAGCGCGCTGGTCATAATATCGCTGAAATCCTCGGCGTAGAGATGGCTGGGCAGAAGCCCCAGGCCCAGATCACCCAGGCCGTCGCATTTGACTTCGCTGAAGGTGACAACCAGCGTAAAGTCGTCAACCACTTCGATGCTCTCGATCAGTTCCACATTTGACTTGCGGGGGGTCTCCACGGTCTCGGCGGCAATGGCGTCATAAGTAAATTTGAAATCGTTGGCATCCACCTGTTCGCCATCGCTCCAGACCATATCCTGACGCAGAACAAAGGTCCAGATCAGACCGTCGTCCGAGACACTCCAACTCTCTGCCAGTTCGGTGGGTACAATCTCGCCAGAAAAGGCATCCTGTCCAATCAGATTGGGGAAGAGAAATTGATGAACGCCGGAGCTGGCGCTGTCCGAACTCAGAATCGGGTTTAGAATCGTAGCGTCAGCGCTGCTGGCCGACACGAAAACACCGCCCTGCTGGGGTGGTTCGGGGGTGGCGGTGACCACCACTTCCTGCACTTGAGTCTCCGTCACCACCTGGGTAACGACGACTGTTTCCTGCACAGTCTGCACGATTGGCGTTGGCTGTGGACAGGCTGCCAACACCAGGGCAGCAATCAACAGCATCGCCAGGAGTGAAAATCGTCTTTGTGCCATTGGGTTCCTCCATTGAATTGTGAATGTTTGCGCAATGGGCGCAAATAGTAGGGGAGACGATTGACCAGTAGGAGACAACAAAGGGGGTGTGCTGCTGCCTCATAGAACGCATAGCAGTCGTTGGAGCTATGGCTGTGTCAATAAAAGTTGTGCCAATAAAAAACGTAGGGCAATGGTAGCATTCCCGTCGGTATATGTCAATATGCCGCGCAGGAGCACCACAGGAGAGGGGATACCAGAATTGGGGCGAGATACCAGCGCCGAATGAAGTTCGGATTGGGCACAACGTATTTATGGGGCGTGGATGTGTAAGTCACCGTCGCAGGTCGGACTAACAGTCCGACCTACAGCTTCTCAGGGCAGGTGTATAACGAAGCGGCTTCCCATTCCCTTTCCGCCACTTGTGACCTGGACCTGCCCGTCGTGGGCCTCTACCAGCGCCCGCACAATCGCCAGTCCCAGCCCGGTGCCGCCGCTGTCCCTGTCCCGGGCTTTGCCGGAACGGTAGAAGCGCTCGAAGATGTGGGGCAGGTCCTCGGCGGTGATGCCTTCCCCTGAGTCGGTCACGGCAATCTCCACCCCGCCCCCGCGGGAGACCACTGCCACCTCAATCTCCCCGTTCTCCGGGGTGTGGCGCAGGGCGTTGTGGAGCAGATTTTGCAACACCTGCATCAGCCTGGCCCGGTCGCCCTGAATGGCCGCCGCGCTGGTGTCAGCCGCCAGGCCCAGGGCCACACCCTTTTCTTCCGCCACCGGCGCAAAGAGTTCGACCGCTTCCTGGGCCAATCCAACCGCATTCAATGGCTGTTTCAGCAGGGGGAGCTGGTGGGCTTCGGCCTGAGCCAGCTCGTGCAGGTCGTTGACCAGCCGGTGCAGATGGCGGGTCTGGTCGTGCAGACGCACCATCTCGCTCTTGTCCAGGGGATAGACATCCTCCAGAATCGCCTGCAAATTGCCCTGTAGGACAGTCAGGGGGGTGCGCAGTTCGTGGGCCACATCGGCCAGCAGATTGCGGCGCAGACTCTCAGCGCTTTGCAGGTCCGCGGCCATTTTGTTGAAGGATTCGGCCACTTCCCGCACTTCTGTGCTGCCCTGCACAGGCACCCGGTAGTCCAGATTGCGCGCACCGATGGCCTGGGCCGCCACAGCCAGCCGGTTGAGCGGCGCGGCCAAACCGCGGCTGGCCAGCACACCGAAAATCAGCCCCAGCACACCCACAATCAGCGCAATTTGAAGCAGGAAAAAAGTGACTTCCTGGATAAAATCGGAAGGGGAGGTTCGGCTCCAGGCCGCATATGCGTTGGGGGTGGTGTCTGGCGAAGCGACGAAATCGATGCGGCCGACCAGCTTTCCGTCGAGCATAATCGGTCGCCCTTGCCGGGAAGGGGTGGCGGGTAGCCGCTCTGGGGGCAGGGAGGAGTAGACGACCTGGCCCGCCGCGTCCAACAGAAGCAGCGCGCCCCGTCCGCCGCTGCCGGGCAAGAGGGTGGAGCGTGCGCCGTCCATCAGCGTATCCACCCCGGCCCAACCGCCGTGTGCTTTGTAATACTTGGCCGCAGAATCCACCAACCCGTGGGGTCGCTCGAACTGATTGAGCAGCAGGGATTGCATGCGCTGGTCGCTGGTCAGGCTGAAAGTGCCAAAGACGACCGCGCCAAAGCCCAGCAACACCACCGCCGTAAAGGCCAGACTCAGCCGCACCCACAGCCGATTCATTGCCCGTCCTCCGTCAGCCGGTAGCCAATACCGTAGACTGTCTGGATATAGAGGGGGGTGTGGGGATCGTCCTCGACTTTGCGGCGCAGGTTTTTGATGTGGCTGTCCAGGGTGCGGTCCATCCCGTCGTAGCTGTAGCCCAGGGCGCGCTCCATCAGTTCGCCCCGAGTGAAGACGTAGCCGGGGCTGTCCATCAGCGTTTGCAGCAGGCTGAATTCGGTGGGAGTCAGCTCCACCGGTACATCGCGCACAGTCACCAGCCGCCGGTCCGCGTCCAGGCGCAGACCGCCCACGCTGAGAGAACGGGCCGGGATTGCGCTCTTGCGGGTGCGGCGCAGGAGGGCGCGCACCCGGGCGATCACCTCCCGGGGGTTGAAGGGTTTGGTGATATAGTCATCCGCGCCCAGCTCCAGCCCCAGAATCTTGTCCGTATCTTCCACCCGGGCCGTAATCATAATAATCAGCGTGTCGGCCAACTGCTGGTCTGTGCGGATGGTGCGGGTGACGGTCCAGCCGTCTGTGTCGGGCAGCATCAGATCGAGCAGGAGCAGATCGGGCCGTTCCCGGCGCAGGGCGTGCAGGGCTGTGCCGCCGTCGTGGGCCACCAGCACAGAAAAACCCGCCTGCTCCAGATAGCTGCGCAGAAGCCGGGCAATCTCTTTGTCGTCGTCTACTACCAAAATACGTTCGTTCATTGTCATTGGTTATAGCTGCTTTCCCTGCCACTGGCAAGCCTGTGCAACCCTCTGGCTAACTGTTCAGCCGCCCCACCCTACCCTCCCCATTCCAGCAGCCTGTCGGAGAGAGAAGAAATAGAACGCGGATGGCACGGAAAGGGCTGATTTTCGCGGATAAAATCGAGAAAAATCCGGCTTTTTTTCTGTACTGGTCAACGAGGTAAAACGTAGGTGCGGTTTGCAACCGCACTTCTTCGGGTGAAAGTGCGGTTGCAAACCGCACCTACAGATTTCACGATGTTTTTGACCAGTACAAAAATCCGGTTTTTTCCGTACTTTCCGCCATATCCGCGTTCTATTCTGTGCTACTCCGACAGGCTTGCTAGGGAGAGAACTGGATCGACTCCTCCCCCACAGTGGGGGCGGTTGGGTGGGGGTGAGCAGTTACCCCTCTGGCTACTGTGCCGACTCGCTGGGCAGCACAAAGCGCACCGAAACCCAGCCCCCCTCTTCGTTCAGGTCGGGATGCGCAATCTGCACCCACTCACCGCTGGCATCCACCCCGAGAACGGGATAGTTGCTGCGATTGTCGGCTTTGGCAACCACCGGGTAGTCGCTGCCTGGCCCGGAACGCACATTCAGCCGGCTGCCGTCTGTGATGACTGTCGCAAAGAGAGCCTCACTTCCGCTCGCGTCTGTGGTCGGGGCTTCGGCTACGCTCTCCGGCTCTACAGCCACTGCCGTTGCGCTGGCTGCTTCGGGAACAGACACGTCTTCACCCAGCCGGGGCAGCTTGCCAATCCCGGCTGTGAGCAGCTGGCTGCCCAGCACCCAGCCGCGGCTGCTATCTGTGCGCTCCACTTCCAGCCAGCCGTCGTCTGCGCTGCGCTGCAAAAGGGTGACAATCTCGCCCGCGGGCAGGGCCGCAACAACTCCAGCCGACGGCCCATCCGCCAGGGATGCCCCGCCCGCGGCCACGACGCCGACTGTGCGCAGGAAGGCGGACGGCGGACGGCTGACCGCAGACGGCTGGACGGCTGGGCTTTGGGTGGCGGGCTGTTGGGCAGGCGTTGCCGTGGCTGTGGGTTGGGATGTGGCCGTGGGCGGGACTGCCGTTGCGGTTGCGGTGGCAGTCGAGGTCGCCGTCGGTGTGTGGGTTGGGGCGGTCGTCGCCGTGGCCGTGGCTGTCGGTTCGGGCGTGGGCGAAGACTCCTGCACGGGGAGCGCCGTGGGCAGGGCCGCCTGAGCGGACTGTGCCCCGCTCTTTCCGCCTGCCGGTTGGGCGGACTGCTCCGCCTGGGGGCGGCCATAGACGGGCAGGGCCGCCGGGTTGACGCTGACCAGTCTGTTGCTCGCCAGCCAGCCCTGCACCCCAGCTTCCACCTCCACAAAAATCCAATCCCCGGTCGGCGTGCGGCTGATGGCCTGGACAATCACCCCCGTCTCCAACTGGCGCAGGGCCGCACCGTTGGGACTGTTGTATAAAGCAGCGCCGCCGCTCTTTATCACCACCGGTACACCCGCAGCAGGGGTCGCAGCCGCGGCCAGTGCCGCGTTGTCAGTGGCCAATGCTCTTTGGTGGGACGAAGCCGGACGCAAAAACAGGCCAAAAAGGGCAACCAATAAAACAATTCCGAGAACTTTATGCCAGGACATTAGTAGATTCAACTTTCTTCAGAGTAATTGTCGGGGACGTCAGAATCTGTACAATCGACTCTGGCTATCTTCCACCTGAACCAAAAGGACCGCCGCTGCTGGGGCCATCATCGTTCTGCCCGCCATTATCGCCGCTGCCAGGTGGGCCAAAGCGGACCTGATTTTCCTGATTGATGAAGCTGGCTGTTGTGGCAACAACCCGATCATTCGCCTGCAATTCCGGCGACTCTACCACCACCCATTCGCCCTGGGGGGCACCGACTGTCACCTGTACAGAGGTAGGAATGCTATTGCGCACAACCATCACCTGTGAGGTGCCGTTTGTGGTCGCAATCGCGTCGGCCGGCACAAGCCAACCAGCGGAGACGGACTCATCGATAATTGTGGCTACGGCTGTCATCCCCGCCAACACCCGCTTGTCTGGGTTGATCAGCCGGATGGTCACCGGATAGTTGACGACGCCGGATTGAGATTCGGCTGCGGGCGCAACAATGACGACTTCCCCGTCAAAGCTCTCCCCTGGCAGCGCGTCCAGGGCGATCTGTACAGGCTGGCCCAGGTTGATTTTGCTCACATCCACTTCGGCCACATTGACGGCCAGTTCCAGATTGTCACGCCGGGCCAACGTCACAGCGCTGCTGCCTGTGCCCACCTGCTGCCCCAATGTCAGATTGACCGCCTGGACAGTAGCATCGACGGGTGCGAAAAGGCGTGTGGCTGCCAGGTCTGCGGCCGCGTCCTGCAAATCCAGAAAAGCCTTGTCCACGGCGATCTGGGCAGATTCCACCGCATTGGCGTCCGGCCCGGCGCGCAGATCGGACAATTTGGCTTCTTTGGAAGCCACCTGGGCCTGGGCCGCGGCAATCTCGGCCGCGCTGGCCCCTTCCAGCAGATCGTCCAACTGTTTCTGCGCGTTCTGGGCCTGGCTCAGCGCGGACTGTACGTCACCGGTAGAGGCGGGCGCGGTGGAGTCATCGTAGGCGGCTTTGGCATTTTCGTAGTCGATAGTCGCCTTTTGCATGGCCGCGGATTGGGCTGTCTCGCCCACATCAGGACGCCACGCCACCTTTTCATAGGCCCGGCGGGCTTCGTCCAGGGCCACTTCCATCTTGCGCATATTGGTGGAAAGTTGGGTCAATTTGGCTGCGCTGGGTCCAGCCAGCAGGTCGTTATATTTGGCCCAGCCAGCGGATGCGCTGGCCCGACTGGCGGCCAATTCCCGCTCCCCCGGTCCCGTGCGCAGATCGGCCAGCTTCTCCTGGGCCGATTCCAAATCGGCTTCGGCAGAGGCAATGTCCGCGGGGTCTGTGTCGTCGTAGAGCTTTGCCAAGCTCACTTGGGCCGAGGCGAGATTGAGCAGGACGCGTTCTACAGCTTTCTCTGCATTGTCCGGGTTCAGCGCCACCAGCAGATCACCCGCGGACACGTCATCGCCCACGCGCACGGCTACCTCTTGCACAATGCCGCTGGTTTGCAACACCACAAATTGCTTGCTGGCGAGCTGGATATTGCCCGCTGCGCTCACCTGTGCGGTCACGTCAGCGGCCGAGCGAATTTGGGTGGTGGTGGCGTTTAGCTGTTCTTGGGTCAGTGGCGTTACATTGGCTGCCACGCCGCCATTTTGCACGGCTCGCCCGCCCAGCGCAGCGCCGGGCTGCGCGGCCTGATTGCCAGGGAGCAGGGCCTGCACCCGGCTCCACGCCGCCTGGGGCGATCCGACCGCGGCCACAAATCCACCCCCCACCAGGACGGCGGCGAGAAGGAGAAAAAGGAAGGCCCACAGAATTTTTTTCATAGAAAGTGCTCCGAAGGATGAAGTTCGTGTCACGTATTTCGTATTGCATAAGGTGGCGAAGCCACGATCTGCGTGGGGAAACGTGAAGACGTGAAATGTGAGAATATGTGACGACACCGCACGTTTTACGTTTCAACTGGTTGGCCGACCGACTAACGCTTGTGGGTTAGTTCCTCGCTGGTACGGAGTAAGTAGTGACGACTTCGCGGTGCGTCGAGAACAATCGTCGGGCAGAAAGATTGCGAACGGTTATTATCCCATCATCTCAGCATCCCCCACCCGAAATCTCCACCGCCGCCACCATCGCCGCTGCTTACGCAATAGAGTTACTCGTACCGCAACGCCTCAATCGGGTCAAGCCGGGTGGCGCGCATGGCCGGGTAGAGACCAAAGATAACACCGCAGGCCGCGCTGACAGCGATTGCTAATACAATCAGATCCACGCCAATCACCAACTGGAAGGTGAAGCCGGGTATTTGCCCGATCAGCCAGGCGATGGCATAGCTTAAACTCACGCCGATCAGCCCGCCCAGGACGGTCAACACCAGGGACTCCACGAGAAATTGGTACAGAATATCGCTGTCGTAGGCGCCTAGCGCCTTGCGCAGACCAATCTCTTTGGTACGTTCGGTGACCGAGACGAGCATAATGTTCATAATACCGATGCCGCCCACCAGCAGGCTGATAGCCCCGATGGCGCCCAAGAAGAGGGTCAATATGCCGGTGACGTTGTTGATGGTATCCAGCAGACTGGCCTGATCAAAAATGTTGAAATCGTTGCTGTCGTCGGCCTGCAAGCCGTGGCGCAGACGCAGGGTGCGCTCGATCTCCACTTTGGCCGTGGGAACCATCTCTTCGCTGCTGGCGCTGGCGTAGATAGAGGTGACAGTGTAATCGCCCCGGTAGCGTTGGGCACCGAAAAGCCGCCCCTGGGCCACACTCAACGGGACAATCGCCTGGTCGTCTGCACCGCCAAAGCCACCGGTCTCCTTCAGAATGCCAATGACGACAAAGGGTTCGTTGTTCACCCGCACCGTCTGGCCCAGGGGATCGATTCCCGGGAAGAGGTCGGAGGCGACTGTCAGGCCAAGCACCAGCAGATGGGCCTGATCGTCAATCTCGGCGTCGGTGAAGAAACGGCCGTACTCCACTTCCCAGTTGCGCACAGGAAGCATTGCACCTGTAACGCCCACCACTTGATTCTGGCTGTTGATGTCGTTTGCCACCAGTTGGCTGTTGCCTGTATAGGCTGGGGCCACCTGCGCTACATTGGGATGCAGAATCGGATCACTGATGGCGGCCACATCGCCCATTGTCAAGGTGCTGGACGAGCCGCTGGCTTGGCTCACACCGCCTGTGTTGGCCGCGCCGGGCGAGATTGTGAGTTGCGTTGTGCCCTGGCTGGCAATCTCCCCCGTAATGCTGGCCGTCGCGCCCCGGCCCAAGCCAACTGTCAGCAGGACAGCCATCACACCGATGATAATGCCCAGCATCGTCAGGATAGCGCGCATTTTGTGGGCGAAGATGCTTTCCAGCGCGACATTAAAATAACGAAGAATTCTCATGGGCTTTGCTCAGAAAATGAAGAACACCAAAAGATACACATTTTATACGGCTACCTCACCCGCGGTTTCCAGGATGACACGGGGTTGGGCGCCCGGGATTGGCTGGATGTCAGGCGTTGGCTGGGCCACGGGCGTCACAGAAGCGTCACCCCCAGGGGCTGGGGCAGGTCTGCTGGGAACCTGCTGCACATCCTCCAGAATCAGCCCGTCACGCATTGTAATCACCCGGTGGGCCCGGCCGGCCACGTCCGGGTCGTGGGTGACGACGATGAGTGTGAGTCCCTGACTGTGCAGTTCCTCGAAAAGCGTCAGAATCTCCTCGCCGGTCTGACTATCCAGGGCGCCGGTGGGTTCGTCGGCCAGGAGCAGGCTGGGCTGGTTGACGATGGCCCGGGCAATCGCTACCCGCTGCTGCTGACCGCCGGACAGCTCCTCTGGCCGGTGGTGGGTGCGGTCGCCCAGGCCGACCCGGGTCAACGCCCCGGTTGCCATCTCTTTGGACTTGCGCACGCTGATCCCCGCATAGAAGAGGGGCAACTCCACCTGGCGCATAGCGGTGGCCCGGGCCAGCAGATTGAAACGCTGGAAGACAAAGCCGATCTCCCGGTTGCGCAGATCAGACAGGGCCTTCTTGCCCAGTTTCTGGGATTCTGTGCCCCGTACCCGGTAGATGCCGTCGGTGGGCTGGTCGAGCAGACCGAGCATATTCATCAGTGTACTCTTGCCCGAACCGCTGGCCCCCACAATCGCCACATACTCGCCGGGCTGGATGGTTAACGAGACCCCACGCAGGGCGTGGACTTCCACAGTCCCCATTTTGTAAACTTTGGTCAGATCGACGATTTCGATGAGGGGGGTGGATGGTGGGTTGGGCATACGGTTTCCTCTGGCAGAGATTCTGGGTGATGCGGGATGCTGGGATTGTGAGATGCTGGCGTCGTCTGCCCAGCATTCCATTATCTCACCAACTCTTCCCTTTCCCAGTATGGGGGAGAATTCTGGAGAAATTGTGGAGGGGGTGTGTAGGATTGGTGGAGCGGGGGAAATGAGTGGCTAAGTAACTGTCAAGAAATAACCGATGGGTTTCGCAGAGACGATTCCGGGAATCGGCCACAATATCTCTCGGCTTTTCTGTCATCGCCTGGCCGATTCCCGGAATCAGACCGGTAACTTATTGCTTGACGCTTACTAAAGGTCGAAGGCTATACTGCTCACCCCCACCCAACCTCCCCCACAGTGGGGGAGGAGTCGATCCGGTTTCCGGGTGGCTGAACACCCGTTGAAAACGGGTTGGGTATCGGGTCTCAGTGCGTTTCAACGCACTTGCCATAGCAGACGCCGGTTTGCAACCGGCGTTAGTTGCAAACCGGCGCCGCGACCCGCCGAATCGATTCGGCTGCTGCTGACAGCTCCATCCCCGCCAAAAAGATCGGCAGCCAATACCGCATCAACAAAAGTGCGATCTTACGTTTCTCGTTTCACCCTTCGGTTTGCATCCGCTGCAATCTGCTCTTTCCGCAAAATCAGCGTCCTATTCTTCCCGTCCTGAAACCTGCTTCTTCACATCTTCCACCACCTGGCGGCCCTTCTCTGCCATCTCCTGCACGCCAGCTTCGATCACCGCTTTGGGTTCGGCGTCCAGGTTGTCGCCCCGGGGCACGATCGCCCAGAAGAGCAGGTAGAGCAGGCCGGGGCTGCCAAAGCCGATCAGAAATGCCCCGGCAAAGACCAGCCGCACAATCGTCGGGTCGATCTCGAAGTACTCCGCCAGACCGCCACAGACACCGGCAATCATTTTGTCGCTGTCACTGCGTATCAATCGCTTTTTCATCGTTCCATTCTCCTGAGTCTGATTTCTTCCATTGAACTGCGTTCAGAAAACAGTACGAAGTCGGGGTGAAAAGGTTTCTGAATCGGAAGGTCGTCTTGCACAATCCCGCGCCACACCCTATAGTATTGGCAATGGGCTGTAGGGGGTAACGCATTGTGATAGAATACTAACAGGAGTAAACGATGAGTCCAAAAGTTTTGGAATCTGGCCCGTATATCTTCTGGTTTCACAGCTACGATGCACGTTTCGAGAATTGAGCCAGTATCCACATTGGACGCAGTTCGCAGGACGATGAAAATGATGCCAAAGTCTGGTTAGAACCGGAAGTAGAGTTGGCTCGATCTGGCCGTCGGCTACGCAAACACGAACTGAAAACAGCCCTGGCAATTGTCGAAGAGAATCGAACGTTCTTCTTGGAGGAGTGGTATGCATACAAACGTCGCGCTGGTTGATGAAAAAGCGCAGATCAAACGATACAAAATTCAGTATTCGGTCTCTGACTACACCTTTCCCGAAGAAGCATCTATCCATCGGCTGGAACTCGATAAAACTTTTCTGCATGTGGAATTGGCTGATGGCAGGCGGCTATCGATTCCTCTTTGGTGGATTCCGACTGTCTATCACGCCGATCCCCAAGAACGGCAAAAATATGAGATCAGCCGTAACCGCAAGATGATTATTTGCTTGAGTTTGGAGCCGCGCTGCGTCATACAAGAGAGAAAGGAAGGAATGAACGCGGCAGGCAAGCAATTTAACAAAAGAGAAGGAATCGGCGAATATT
>JAANMX010002995.1_pt1 | contig 15583 bp, 12 predicted proteins | sample 7279681 | NCBI WGS metagenome assembly JAANMX01 (sample SAMN14094542, study PRJNA606508) | bioreactor metagenome | isolation source: A lab-scale SPAN reactor treating ammonium-rich wastewater day 351 | place: Ireland: Galway | collected 2018-01-01
GCCGCGCTGACGGCCCACACCGAAAGCCTGAGCAGCAGCGAAGCCGAGGCCATCTTCCAGCGGGCCCTGGCAGGTAAGATCGACGCCGAGGACGCCCGCCGCTTCACCGGCCATATGCTGGTGGAGATGGCCCGCATGTCGTCGGAAGATGGGCTGGTGATGCAGCTGCACATCGGCGCCTATCGCAACCACAACCCGTCCATCTACCAGCGCTTTGGCCGGGATATGGGCGCGGATGTTCCCGTTGCCGCGGAGTTCACCCGCAACCTGAAACCCCTGCTGGACCGCTTTGGCAATGCGGCCAATCTGACGCTGATCCTTTTCAATCTGGACGAGACGACTTACGGACGGGAGCTGGCCCCCCTGGCCGGCCACTACCCGGCCCTGCGTCTGGGGCCGCCCTGGTGGTTCTTCGACAGTCTGGCCGGGATTCGTCGCTTTTTTGATACGGTAATGGAGACTGCGGGGCTGTACAACACTGTGGGCTTCAACGATGACACCCGGGCTTTCCCTTCCATCCCCACCCGCCACGAACTCTGGCGGCGGGCGGCCTGCGATTGGGTGGCCGGGCTGGTGGTGCAGGGTATTGTGGACGAGGAAGACGCTTCGGCGATGGCTTACGATCTGGCCTATGGGCTGGCGAAGAAGGCGTACCGGCTGTAGAGAGCAGACGACGGATCGGGGTCAGTGATCCGCCGTCTAACGCTGCGCGAGCCAGCCGCGCAAAGTCGCAGCGTCGGCCAGGAATTGGGCGGGGTCGTCGTTGCGTACAAATTCCAGCAGGGCGTAGCGGTCTCCGCCCTGCCTGTCGATCCGGGCCAGGTACTCCCGCCATTGAATCGCATATTCGGAGAGGGGCAGGCGAATGGTCTGCCCTTCTTCGATCCGCCAGGAAAAGAGGTGGATGTGGCTGAGCCAGGGAGCCAGGGCGTCGATGTCCCGCCGGTTCTCCGCGGGGGTCGAGCCTTTGGGTGGTTGCCAGAGTGAGCGCAGGGTGGGGCGTTCCACAGCTTCCAGCAGGCGGCGGGTCGATTCGGCTGTGTCGGTCAGGCTGTTGCCGTGGAATTCGTAGGCAATGGCGATTCCTGCGTCCGCGGCCTGATCCACAATGCGCTGGCTGTCCTCTACAACAGCAGCCCAATAGCCAGCGTCGGCCTCCTTCGATCCCAGCCGCCCGGCCCAGACCCGAATTGTCGGCGTGCCCAGAGCCAGCGCGCTGGCGAGTACATCCGCAAAAGGAAGAATTTCCGGGTGGCCTACCCGGTAGTAGGCGCCATAAGTTGGGACAGCCAGACCCGCGTCCCGGCACATTTGGGCAATCTCCAGGGCCGCAGCCCGGTCGCCGTGGGGTGCGTGGAGATCACCGCCCCATTCGATGGCTGTCAGCCCGGCCTGTACGACCAGATCGACAATCTGACGGGGAGTCAATTGACGGAAGGTGATGGAAACCAGACCGGGTGAAATCATAAGGTGGCTAAAGTCCAGATACGCTCTTGCCGGAAACGTGAAACGGGAAACGGGAAACGGGAAACGGGGAACGGGAAACGGGAAACGGGAAACGGGAAACGGGAAATCACTCGACAACACCTCACGTTTCACGTTTCACATTTCACGGATTGGACGAGCAACGAACGCTTGTATGTTCGAGCTTCTACGCCTCGGAGATGACTGCCACATCGCGCAGGTAATCGGTGAGCGCCCGCACTTCGTTGCCGTTCAACGGCTGGCCTTTGCCGCTGCGGATGACCTTTTTGAGTTGGGCCACGGGCACAACCGGCACGCTGGGGTTGTCCAGTTGCAGATTGATGGAAGGGTTGACAAAGACCACCGCGCCCTCCATCGGCACATCCCCGGCCTTGACGCTCAATCGGCCATCGGCCTCGCCTGCCTGGAGCAACTCCCGAACCTTCTGCTTCAACTCCTCCACTTCCCGGCCCGGATTGCCCAGCCCTTCCCGGGTGAAAGCGGTGAAAATGCGCCCGATACTGAAGGGTTCTTTCCAGCGATCACCGGAGACATTGACCTGTCCTTTGTCGCCCCGCACCACAAAGACCTGAATGCCCGTTGGCCCAGCCAGCAGATAGGGTGCGTTGGGCAAACTCCACAGAAAGAGGGCGTATTTGTCGTCAAAACCCTTCAGATTCTGCTCGACCAGTTCGTCCGGGCGGGCGATGCGGTTGGAGTCGGGCCAGCGACGGGGGGCAAAGCGGTTGATGTAGTAGCTGCCCACATTCGAGGCCAGAAAGCCCAGGGCCAGGGCGCCGAAGCTGATGTAGGCCCAATAGGACTGGACAAAGGCGATAAAGCCATTGGCTGCCTGTGCATCCGGGGGGAACCAGTTGGGGGTGAAGCTGGCCAGCAGACCGACAAAGAGGACGGCCAGCCCGCCCAGGGTGATGCGGCGGCCCATGCTTTCCTTGCGTTTGATTTCAGCCAGGTTGCGATAAATTTTCATGAGTGCTCTGTCATTTTCCTGTGGTATTGTAAAGTGTCAAATAGCTTGTGACTGTCGCACAGGCGCGCTGTCGGCAATTTCCTGGACACCCGCCTGAATTTCATCGACGATTTTGAAGTCGATGGCCTGTTTGGCCACCCGGATGGCGTGACGGATGGCATGGGCATTGCTGCGCCCGTGGGCTACCACCAGCAGATTGGAGAGGCCCAACAGCACCGCGCCCCCATATTCGCTGTCATCCACCCGTCGGGCCAGACGGCGCAGGGCCGACTTGGCCAGCAGCCCGCCCAGGCTGGAGATAGGCGTGGCGGTGATCTCCTCCACCAGAATCGTGCGGATGAGCTTGCCCACCCCTTCCGCGGTTTTGATCAGCACATTGCCCGTAAAGCCGTCGGTCACCACCACATCGGCCAGGTCGTTGACAATATCCCGCCCCTCGATGTTGCCCAGAAAGGTGATACCAGGCGTCTTTTCCAGCAGCGCCGTGGCTTCCAACACCAGTTGGCTGCCCTTGCCCTGCTCCTCGCCGTTGCTCAGAATGCGCACAGTGGGCGAGCGCACCCCCATAATCCGCTTGGAATAGATGCTGCCCATCACGCCGAATTGCTGCAAATGTTCGGGCTTCACATCCACATTGGCCCCCACATCCAGCAGCAGACAGAAGCCCGTCTGGGTGGGGAAGGGGACAATCAGGGCTGGGCGCTGGATACCCTTCATCCGCCCGATATGCAGGATGCCCGCGGCCAGCGCGCCGCCCGTATTGCCCGCGGTGACAAAGGCGTCGGCCTTGCCCGCTTTGACCAGTTGGCAGGCCACCACCATCGAGCTATTCTTTTTGGTGCGGACTGCCGTGGCCGGTTTGTCCTCCATTTCGATGACTTCGCTGGCCGGAATAATGGGCAGCTTCAGTCCGCGTACGTCGTGTTTGCTCAGTTCCCGGGCAATCACATCCGGTTTTCCCACCAGGGAAACGGCTACGCCGTATTCTCTGGCGGCTACTACTGCGCCGGCAATCACTTCCTGCGGCGCGTGGTCTCCGCCCATCACATCCAGGGCTATGTTCATGCAGTTACTCCTCCGGGAATCAAGCCAAAGTGGTGTTATACTACTACAACACTTGCTGAAAAGAGAAGTTACAGGGAGTGTATTTGCGGAAAATCGTACCTACTCAGCCGCTCGTTCAACTCCCCGGTACTTCACGTCCGCCAGAACGGTTAACCCTACAGGCAGACTCGCTTGGATAGAAAGTATCGGGGACTTGGGATACAGGGCTGCGCAGCTACGGAAAATTGCACAAAGGAGCAGAGACAAATGGCGGCTATTGAGCGGAGGGTAAGCGTAGCGGAGACGGTGGAATGGCTCAAACGGGAAGGAATCATCCCCATTGTGCGGGGGGACTTTGCCGCGGAACGGGTGCTGGAAATCGGTGACGCGCTCCTGGCCGCGCCCATTCTGTGTATGGAAGTGACGATGAACACGCCGGGCGCAACCCAACTGATCGGCCTGCTGCGCGCCCGTTACGGCGAGCGTATGCGCATCGGCGCGGGGACTGTGCGCACAGTGGCCCAATTGGAGGTGGCCGTGGAGGCAGGCGCACAGTTCACCCTCTCCCCCAGCCTGGTTCTGGCTGTGGTGGAACGGGCACAGGCCCTGGGCGTGCTGCATATCCCTGGCGTCTACACCGCCAGCGAAGCCGAGACAGCCTGGCAAGCCGGCTGCCCCATCCTCAAACTCTTCCCCGCTGATCAGGGCGGCCCCACCTATCTGAAGGCACTGCGCGCGCCGTTGGACGACATCGCCTTTGCCCCTACCGGCGGCGTCTCGATGGAGAATGCGGCGGCCTGGCGCGCCGCCGGCGCGGTGGCCCTAGGGGTGGGCAGCACCCTCATCACCGGGCCACAGCAGGCGATGACAGATTTGATTGCGCGGGCCCGGGGGCTGAAGAAGGCGTGGGAAGGGGAAGCGTAAGGTGTAAGGGGTGAAACATAAGGTGGCGAAGCCACGATTTGCGTGGGGAAACGTCAAGAGGTGAGACGTGAGATCGCGTGACGACACCTGACGTTTCACGTTTCCAACCGAACGAATCGATTTCCTTGCCTATCCCCCCAACGCCGCCGCCTTAATCGACTTCAACCGCTTCATCACATTATTTTCTCCCCGGCCAAAGTAGTCGTGAAGTTGCACATATTCAGCGAAAAGCTGCTCGTAGACCGCCTGGTTTTCCGGAATGGGCGTGTAGACCACATCCTGCAAACGGGCCATACGCGCCACCGCCTCTTCAATCGAGTCGAAGCCGCCCGCGGCTTTGCCCGCGGCCACTGCGGCAAACATCGCCGAGCCGAATGCGCCCGCCTGTTCCGTGCCCGCCACCCGAATCTCCCGCCCGGTCACGTCGGCGTAGATTTGCATGAGCAGTCTGTTGCGCCCCGGCAGTCCGCCACAGCCGACGATGCGATCCACGGCCACGCCGCTGCTGTGGAAGGCGTCCACAATCACCCGGGTGCCATAGGCTGTGGCTTCGATCAGCGCCCGGTAGATCTCCTCCGGTTTGGTCGCCAGGGTCGCGCCAATGAGCAGCCCGGTCAGGTCCACATCCACCAGCACCGAGCGGTTGCCGTTCCACCAGTCCAGGGCCAGCAGACCCGACTCACCCGGCTTCTGCTGGGCCGCCAACTGCTCCAAATAGTGATGCACATTCAGCCCCCGGCTGGCCGCGGCTTCAAAATAGGCGGCGGGCACGCAGTTATCCACAAACCAGGCGAAGTGATCCCCCACGCAGGACTGGCCCGCCTCGTAGCCGAAGAGACCGGGAATGATGCCGTCCTCGACCACGCCGCACATTCCCTCCACCACCTTTTCGGAATCGCCCAGCAGCATATGGCAGTTGGACGTGCCCATAATAATCACCATTGTACCCGGCTCGGTGACAGTGGAGGCCGGCACGGCTACGTGTGCGTCCACATTGCCGATGGCCACGGCGATGCCGGGGCGCAGACCAATTTGGGCCGCCATCTCAGCGGTCAGGCTGCCGGCGCGCTGGCCGATGGGGTAGATGTCCGTGGAGAGCTTCTCCTCCACCAGATTTTCCAGACGGGGGTCGAGCGCGGCGAAGAAGTCGTTGGAGGGATAGCCGGCCCGTTTGTTCCAGATGGCTTTGTAGCCCGCGGTGCAGGCGTTGCGCCGTTCCTGGCCGGTCAGTTGCAGGACAATCCAATCGGCGGCTTCCATAAAACCGTCCGCCGCCGCGTAGACCTCCGGCGCGTCGTTGAGGGTCTCCCAGATTTTGGGGATCATCCATTCGGACGAGATTTTGCCGCCGTAGAGTTTGAGCCAGCTTTCGCCCCGGGCCGCGGCGATTACGTTGAGCCGGTTGGCTTCGGGCTGGGCCCCGTGGTGCTTCCACAGTTTGACCCAACTGTAGGGATTGTCACGCCAGGCCGGGTCCATACAGAGCGCGCTGCCGTCGGCGGCCACGGGCAGCATTGTGCAGGCGGTGAAGTCCGTGCCGATGCCGATCACATCCTCGGCGCGCACATTACCCGCCCGCAGCACCTGAGGGATCGTCGCCACCAGCACGTCGATGTAATTCTGGGGATTTTGCAGGGCAAAGTCCGGGGGCAGGGGCTTGTCGTTGCCCGGCAGATACTCGTCGATCACCCCGTCGCCGTAGGGATGTACCGCCGTCGCCACCTCCTGGCCGCCGGTCACATCTACCAGCACCGCCCGCCCGGATTCCGTGCCGTAGTCCACGCCGATTGTGTATTTGTGGGAAGAAGTCATATTTGCGCCTCGTCTGATCAGAAGTCTTCTGGAATGTTTTGGCTCGTTTCCGTCGTGTGTGAGGCGTGAAACGTAAAACGTGAGATCGTCGTCCGTTCTCACGTTTTACGTTTCACGCCTCTTTGTGCAAGAGAGCTTGGGCTGTACGCCAGTCTCTCTACAATCCCTGGGCCAAATGGTAGTACAAATCGTTCCAGCGTAGCTCCTGCTTAAAGCTGCGCATCTCCGTCTTTTGGTCGATGAGCAGCGTCTCGACACCGGCGATTTCGGCGAAGTCTTCCAGATGCTCGACGGTGACCGACTGGCTGAAGCCCGTGTGGTGCGCGCCGCCCGCCTGAATCCAGGCCGCCGCGGCCAGTTTCAGATTGGGGTGGGGAATCCACAATGCGCGGGCCACGGGCAGTTTGGGCAGGGGCGCTTCGGGCGTCACCACATCCACTGTATTGATGAGCAGACGGAAGCGCTTGCCCATATACATCAGCGAGGCGTTCAGAGCGGGACCGGCAGGCACATTGAAGACCAGACGCACCGGGTCCGCCTTGCCGCCGATGCCCAGAGGGTGAATCTCCAACGACGGCTTGGCCCCGGCGATGGAAGGGCAGATTTCCAGCATATGCGCGCCCAGCACAGACATCCCGTTGGGGTGCAGATGATAGGTGTAATCTTCCATAAACGATGTGCCGCCCGCCAGCCCCGTGCCCATCACTTTCATCGCCCGCACCAGCGCGGCGGTCTTCCAGTCGCCCTCGCCAGCAAAGCCGTAGCCGTCGGCCATCAGCCGTTGGGGGGCCAGACCGGGCAATTGAGTCAGCCCGTGCAAATCTTCAAAAGTGGTGGTGAAACCGGCAAAGCCGCCCTCTTTCAGAAAGGAGCGGATGCCCAGCTCAATACGGGCGGCATCGGCCAGGGAGGCGCGCTGTGCTCCGCCCCGGCGCAGAGGTTCGGCCACCACATACTCATTTTCGTATTGAGCCACCAGCGCGTCCACCGCGGCGTCGCTGGCCCCGTTGACATGCGCCACCAGATCGCCCACGCCGTAGCCGTTGACGCTGTAGCCAAAGGCCATCTGCGCCGCCACTTTGTCGCCTTCGGTCACGGCCACCTGGCGCATATTGTCGCCAAAGCGGGCAAATTTGGCGTGCTGGCTGTCGTGCCAGGCCGCCGCGGCCCGGGTCCACACATCCAGCCGGGCCAGGGCCTCTTCGTCCTGCCAGTGGCCGACGACGATTTTGCGGCGCAGGCGCATCCGGGAGCCGATGAAGCCGAACTCACGCCCGCCGTGCGCGGTCTGGTTCAGATTCATAAAGTCCATATCGATGGAATCCCAGGGGATGTCCCGGCCAAATTGGGTGTGGAACTGAGCAAAGGGTTTTTGCAACGCCATCAGCCCGGCGATCCACATTTTGGCCGGGGAGAAGGTGTGCATCCACATCACCAGCCCGATGCAATTGACCCCGGCGTTGGCCTCCTGGCAGATGGCGTGAATCTCCTCGGAGCTCTTCACCACCGGTTTGAAGACGACATTGACGGGAATCTGGGGCGAGGCGTTCAGGCTGGCAGCGATAGTGCGGGCGTCGTCCGCCACCTGCTCCAATACCTCCGGGCCGTAGAGATGCTGGCTGCCTGTGATAAACCAGACTTCGAGGCTGGGAAAGGCTTTGGCGGCCATTGGGATACTCCTGTAGTGGGTGGATAGGGAGTTGTGGGCTAAGCATTCACGCACGGGTGGTGCGGTGGGTCTGGGTTTGTGAATGCTGGTGGAAATAGACGTATACAGAACAGGGTAACGGTTCAGCCACTCCACCCTGCCCCTCCCCATTCCAGGGCGGGAAGTGGATCGACTCCTCCCCCACAGTGGGGAGGTTGGGTGGGGGTGAGCAGTTACGGAACAGGCCAGGCGCGAGTGGCGCGCCTATCTATAAGTATAATCGCGAGTCGGGAAAGTAGACAAAGGCGTATCTGTTCAGCCACCCCGCCCTGCCCCTCCCCATTCCAGAGAGGGAACTGGAGCGACTCCCACTGTGGGGAGGTTGGGTGGGGGTGAGCAGTTACACAAAGGCAGGAAAAGAGTCCAGTACAGAGCGGTGTAAATAAGCCCACAATTCCTGCTCTGCGCCGGTCCGTGACTGGCGACGGGTATACACCAAAGACCGCCGGGTCACGGACCCGGCGAGAGCGCCCACAGATGTAGATGAATTTGCGCCGTCGTTTGCTGGCCAATTAAAACGAATAAGCATTTCGTCAGCGTCCAATATCGCCCGTTCACCCCGCGTTCTGTATCGCCGCCACCGCACCCACATCTTCCAGACTGCTCACATCCCCCAGGGCCTCGCCCAGATAGGCGGCGCGGATGATACGGTTCATCACTTTGGCGTTGCGGGTTTTAGGCAGGGCTGCGCAGAACTTTACCTCCCGGGGCTTGAGCGGACGCCCCAGTTCCGCGGCGACCAGTCCCTCCAATTCGGCGCGCAGAGATTCGCTGGGCTGGATGCCGCTTTTGAGCACCGCAAAGACCACCACTTCGTTGTCTTTGATGGGATGGGGCACGCCGATGGCCGCGGATTCGGTGACCGCGGGGTGGCTGTTGACAATCGCCTCCACCTCCGCCGGGCCGAGTCGCTTACCCGCCACTTTGATCGTATCGTCGCTGCGCCCCAAAATGTACCAGAGACCGTCGGCGTCGATGGCGCAGAAATCCCCGTGCAGCCAGACGTTCGGGAAGCGGCTCCAATAGGTCTCCCGATAGCGCTGCCCGTCCTGCCAGAAGCCCCTTGTCATCCCAATCCAGGGCTGGCGGATGACCAGCTCGCCCACCGCGCCCCGCACAGGCTGGCCCGCCTCGTCCACCACATCCGCGGCCATCCCCGGAATCGGCCCGCCAAAGGCTGCGGGTTTCAGCGGCTTGAAAAAGTTCCCGGCCAGAATACCGCCGCTGATCTCCGTGCCGCCGGTGTAGTTGAGAATCGGTTTCGTCCCGCCCAGCACATTCTCAAAGACCCAGCGCCAGGAGTCCGGGTCCCAGGGGCTGCCGGTGGAGCCGACGGCGCGCAGGGCCGAAAGGTCGTGGCGCTGTACCGGCTCCGGGCCGTGGGGGGCCAGGGCGCGCACAAGCACGGGCGACAGCCCCAGATGGGTGACCCGGTGCTGGGCGCACAGCTCCCACACCCGGTCCACATCCGGGAAGTCGGGCGCGCCGTCATAAAAGAGCATCGCCGCACCGTTGAGCAGGCTGCCAAAGACGAGCCACGGCCCCATCATCCAGCCCATATCCGTCATCCAATAGATGACCTCCCCCGCCTTCAAATCCATTGCGTGGCGCATATCCTGGGCCGCTTTGACGGGAAAACCGCAGTGGGTATGCACCGCGCCTTTGGGCCGCCCAGTCGTACCGCTGGTGTAGATAATCATCAGCACATCTTCGGCGCTGGTGGATGCGGTCGGCGCGCTGTCCGATTGCTGGGGGATCAGTTCCTCCCACCAGATGTCCCGCCCCGGCTGCATCGGCGTATCTTCGCCCCCCGTGCGGTTGACGACGATCACCCGCTCCACTGTGGGCGTATCGGCCAGGGCCTCGTCCAGCGTCGGCTTCATCGCCACCCGTTTGCCCCGGCGCAGAAGACCGTCGGCGGCAAAGACGGCTACGGCGTCGGCGTCCCGCAACCGGCTGCTGATGGCTGTGGGTCCGTAACCGCTGAAAAGGGGCAGAATCACCCCGCCGATCTTCACAATCGCCAGGAAAGCCGCGGCCAGTTCCGGCGTCATCGGCATATACAGCCCCACCGCGTCGCCTGGGCCGATGCCCAGCGAACGGAGTGCGTTGGCGCAGCGGCAGACTTCGGCGTTGAGTTCGGCGTAGGAGAGAGTGATGCTCTGCCCCTCCTCGGCGGCGTAGATGAAGGCGGGCTGGTCCGCGGCGGGTGTCCCCTGCCATTTGTCCAGACAATTGTGGATGATATTCATACGCCCGCCCACACACCAGCGGGGAAATTGGATGCCGTCAGAAAGGTCAATCACCTGGCTGTAGGGAATGTCGAAATGGATGTCCAGATCGGCCAGCACCGCGTCCCAGAACCAGGCGATGTCGTCGATGGAGCGGGCGAGCAGATCGTCGTAGGAGGCGATGGCGTGGCGGTCCATAAATGCCTGCAAATTGCTGGCCGCCATCCATTCCGGGTTAGGCTGCCAGGCGATCGCCTGGCCGAAGGGGAAGGTGGGGTTGGATATTTCTGTCATTGGAGTGGCCTTGGGTTGGCGGGATGATGAGATGAGGGGATTCTATCACAGGGGGTGACTCGAATCCACTTTGACAGAGAGGGCTGACCGCGCGTAGAATGCTTTCTCGGCGTAGGCAAGTCCAATAACCGCCAAGACAGAAAGGCACGAAGAAAAAGCGACGAATTCGCTTCCTTATTTATGGCTTTGGGCTTTTGTGGTAACTGAGCAGGCTATGTTGGCTTAGGCCATTCCACGAAAATAAGTATCCACGACTCCCCGGCACTTCACGGACTTCAACGGCTGGAGTGTGCCCTACTGACTCGCCAGGAGAGAAAGTGCCGGGGACTTTGGCCGGCTATCGATCACCATTCACAGCGAGGACCTTTCTGTGACTCTTTCCGACATCTATTCCCAATTGCGCAGCGAAGCCGCCAAAGTTGTCGTCGGCCAGGAAGCCGTCTTCGAACAGGTGGTCATCGCCTTCTTTGCCGGCGGCCACGTCCTGCTGGAAGGCGTGCCCGGCACAGCCAAGACCCTCCTGGCCAAGACTCTGGCCCGGCTCATCGACGCCGAATACGGGCGCATCCAGTTCACCGCGGATCTGATGCCCAGCGATGTGGTGGGTACACAGGTCTACGACCTGAACAGCAGCCAGTTTCACCTGCGCCAGGGACCCATCTTCACCCAAATTCTGCTGGCCGACGAGATCAACCGGGCCCCGGCCAAGACCCAATCCGCGCTGCTGGAAGCGATGGAGGAGCGCCAGGTGACGATTGACGGCGCCAGCTATCCATTGGGCGATCCATTTATGGTGCTGGCAACCCAAAATCCGGTGGAGTACGAGGGCACCTATCCCCTGCCCGAAGCCCAACTGGACCGCTTTCTCTTCAAAGTGCGGGTGGACTATCCCCCGGCGGAGGCGGAGGAAGAGGTGCTGCGCCGCTATCACACGGGCTTTGACGCCCACAAACTGGACGCGCTGGGGCTGCAACCAATCGTCCGCCGGGAAGCGCTGAGTGAGTTGCGCGCCGAAATCCAGGCGGTGACAGTCGAGCCGGGCATTCTCGCCTACATCACCCGGTTGGTCACGGCCACCCGGCGCAGTCCGGATTTGCTCCTGGGCGGCAGCCCCCGGGCCTCGATTGCCCTGCTGCAAACGTCGAAGGTCCACGCCGCGCTGCAAGGCCGGGACTACGTGACCCCGGACGATGTAAAACCCCTGGCCCCACCGGTCCTGCGCCACCGCATTATCCTGCGCCCGGAAGCCGAGATCGAGGGCATCGACGCCGACGACGCCGTGCGCCGGGTGTTGGCCGGGGTGGATGTGCCGCGGTGAGGATGACAGGGAGAAGGGGAGAAGGGGTGACAGGGTGACAGGGTGACGGGACTCGTTCCCAGCGCTCCGCGTGGGAACGCTCCCCGGACGCTCCGCGTCCCCGTCAGCGCAAGAAGAATCAGAAAATCACTCGTTCCCAGCGCTCCGCGTGGGAACGTTCCCCGGACGCTCCGCGTCCCCAACAGTGCAAAAGGACTCAATGAAAATGACGACAAAATCTATCCGGCTGATGGCTTTCATTTTATTCGCGCTGGCAGCGCTCAGTCTCAGCGGCTGCTCCCCAGCCGAAGCAGAGGAGATCATCCATCTGCCGGTTGTGGGCAAGGGAAGCTCCGCCACCGTCACACCGACCCCCTCGCCGAGCGCAACCCCGACGGTTCCTGCGACCGAGCCGCCCACAATCACGCCAACGGCCAGCAGCACAGCCACGCCATCGGTTACACCCACGCCATCGGCTACACCCGCACCGTCAGCTACGCCCACGCCGACGGTCAACCCCGCCTGGCCGACAATCGCCCTGGCAACCGTCGCCAGCGGTCTCTCCTCCCCTGTGGATATGGCCGATCCCGGCGAGGGTAGCGGACGGCTCTTTGTAGTAGAGCAGACGGGCCGGGTGCGCATTCTACGCAACGGGCAGATCGACGCCACGCCTCTGCTGGACATTACAGACCGGGTGCGCTGCTGCGGTGAACGGGGGCTGCTGGGCATTGCCCTGCCGCCGAACTACGCGCAGAAGGGCTACTTCTATCTCAACTACACCACCGAAGCGTTGGGCAAATTGCAGACCCGCATCAGCCGCTTCCACCTGACCGCGGACACGGACATCGCCGACCCGGCCAGCGAGCAGATCGTCCTGGTCTACGACCAGCCCTTCAGCAACCACAACGGCGGTGGCCTCGCCTTTGGGCCGGATGGCTATCTCTACATCGGCGCAGGCGACGGCGGCAGCGGCGGCGATCCCGGCAACCGGGCGCAGAACCGGGCCGATATTCTGGGCAAAATGTTACGGATTGATGTGGAAACGGGCAATCCGGCCACCTACACAATTCCCGCCGACAATCCCTTTGTGGGGCAGACGAACGCGCTCCCCGAAATCTGGGCCTATGGCCTGCGCAACCCCTGGCGCTACTCCTTCGACCGGCAAACCGGCGATCTCTTTATCGCCGATGTGGGCCAGAACGCCTGGGAGGAGATCGACTTCCAGCCCGCGTCCAGCAGCGGTGGCGAAAACTACGGCTGGCGCATCACCGAAGGCAGCCACTGTTACAATCCCGACCCCTGTGACAAAACCGGGCTGACCCTGCCCGCGTGGGAATATCCCCAGACCGATAACAACCGTTCAGTCACCGGCGGCTTTGTCTACCGGGGCGCGGCCTGGCCCGCGCTCCAGGGCGTCTATCTCTACGGCGATTATGTGAGCGGGCGCATCTGGGGGCTGCGGCCTGTGGACGGGCGCTGGGAGAATCGCCTGCTCCTGGAGAGCAACCGCAACATCAGCAGCTTCGGTCAGGACGCCGCGGGGGAAGTCTATGTGGTGGACCACGCGGGGGCGCTTTTGCGGGTGGTAGTGCCGTAGGGGGTGGATGGCATCGCTGATTCCCGGAATCGGTTACCCTTGCCTGAGACGCTCCCGCGCGATACCTGTTTGCACGTACGCTTTTCTTGCATTACAATCCGCTAAGTAGCTGTATCCGTGTGAATCCGTTCTTTCCGTACAAATCCGTGTCCTTTTTTGCATCAGGGCAGGAGGCTCTTTCAATGGCCCAGCCAACCCTCTATACCGTCGGCCACAGCACCCACCCCATCGAAGGCTTTGTGGCCCTGCTCCAACAGCACGGCGTGGCCTGTCTGGCCGATGTGCGCAGCCAGCCCTACAGCCGCTGGAATCCCCACTTCAACCGGGAACAACTGGCCCGTGCCCTGAAAATTGCGGGCATCGACTATCAATTCCTGGGCGACAGCCTGGGCGGGCGGCCCGATCAGGCCGATCTCTACGACCCGGGCAGCGAGCGCCCCAACTACAGCCGCCAGCGGGAGACGCCCCTCTACCGCCAGGGCTTGACCGCGCTGGAAGAACTGGCCCAGAAGCAACCTACTGCGATGATGTGCAGCGAAGGCGACCCGGAGGTCTGTCACCGCACGCTGCTGATTGTGCCCAGCCTGCTCGACGCCGACTACGACGTGCAACACATCCTCCCCGATGGCAGCCTGCGCCCGGCAGAGAAACATTTGGATCAACTGGGCTTTGGCTTTTGAGCTAAAAAACGGACACGGATTGACACGGGTGGAGATGGATTCACACGGATTCAATCTGCGCAATCTGCGTCCTCTGCGCAATCTGCGTTCCCACTATTTACGGATTGGTTGGAGGTGCTACTGTGGCTTTACACACAATCGGCTTTACCCAAAAATCCCTGCGCCAGTTTATCCAACTGCTCCAAGACGCGGGCGTGGACGCCATCATCGACAGCCGTCTGCGCAACAGCGGTCAACTGGCGGGCTACGCCAAAAAGGACGATCTGGCCTTTGTGCTGGAACTGGTAGGAATCGCCTACGAGCATCACCCAGAGTTGGCCCCCAGCGACGAGATTTTGGACACCTATCGCAAAGACAAAGACTGGGATCGCTACGTGCGCCACTTTCGCCCCCTCATCGCCGACCGGGCCATCGAAACCGTCGGGCTGGACGTGCTGGGCCGCTACCGCAACCCCTGTCTGCTCTGCAGCGAAGCCACCCCGGAACAGTGTCACCGGCGGCTGGTGGCGGAGTATTGGCAGAAGCAGATGCCGGGGCTGGAGATAATTCATTTATAGAGACTGGGGATTGGGGACTGGGGATCGGGCGTACTGCTCCCCAGTCCCCAATCCCCGTTCCCCAATCCCTACCGATGCGCGAAATTCTCATCCTCGCTATGACCCGTATGAAGAGCGGTATCTGCACCGCCGGGATTGTCGCCGAGCCGCACCCGGAGAGCGTCCACGCCTGGGTGCGCCCGGTCAAGGAGTTCGGCACGCTGCTCCTGGGGGATATGACGACGGCTGGCGGCCAGGTGGTGCGGGTCAACGATGTGGTCAGCCTGAATTTACTGCGCCCCCGCCCCGACCCGGTCCACGCCGAGGATTGGATCACCGATTTCGTCAAACAGCCCCCCCGCATCCTGCGCCGCCTGCAAGGGGAGAAGCGGGCCGACTTCTTCGCCAGTCACATCGACCGCCGCCCGGCCCAGGTGGTGGTGGAACACAGCCGCTCCCTCTGCATTGTCCAGCCAATGGACTTCTGGTGCGATTTCTTCTGGGATCACTACTCTGGCAAATATCAGGCGCGTATGGGCTATCATTTGGACCCCCGTTTTGGAAAGGCGGCGGACGCGCCGACTGGCCTGATCGTCACCGATTTGGCCTGGCGTGGGTTGGGTCGGGAATGGTTGACAGCCGCCACGCCCCAACCCGCCCGGCCCGTGCAAACCCTGCGCCTGGACAGAGCGGAAATACTGGAACGGCTGGGCGCAGAGACCCTCTACCTGAGCATCGGTCTCTCCCGGGTCTACGGCGGCGGCTATCCCGCGCTGGTCGTCGGCGTCCACCCCGTGCCTGACTACGACGTAGCCATCGACTACCACACCCCGTAGGTCGGACTGTCAGTCCGACCTGCGACATAGCCATCGACTACCGCACCCCGTAGGTCGGACTGTCAGTCCGACCTGCGACGTAGCCATCGACTACCGCACCCCGTAGGTCGGACTGTCAGTCCGACCTGCGACATAGCCATCGACTACCGCACCCCGTAGGTCGGACTGT
>JAANMX010003001.1_pt1 | contig 15548 bp, 15 predicted proteins | sample 7279681 | NCBI WGS metagenome assembly JAANMX01 (sample SAMN14094542, study PRJNA606508) | bioreactor metagenome | isolation source: A lab-scale SPAN reactor treating ammonium-rich wastewater day 351 | place: Ireland: Galway | collected 2018-01-01
CATCGGCGGCGCCGACGTGGACGGCACCGCCGTGAAGACGGTGACTGTGAGCGGCGTCGGGACCACCGAGGTGGCCGTCCCCGAGGCAGCCCGCAAGGCCCTGGAGTGACAGGCCCCAACTCGTGTAATCCTCCAGGGAGTCCAGACGCCGTCCTGGGTTCAGTCTCTCCCCTTCGGTTCCTTGCCGGCACGGGCCTGGGTGATCGCGAAGTCCACCAGTTCCTGGCAGCGGAAGAAGCCCTGCCAGTAGTTATGTCCCTGGCCCTTCGCGACGATCAGCGTCACCTTCCCTTCCGCACCCTCAGCCTTGTACCGGACCGCGAACTCGGCCGAGTTCTGCTTCAGTGGGACGACCTTGTCCTCGTCGCCGTGGATGAGGAAGGCTGGCACGCGCGCCTTCGCCAGGACGCCGACGCGCTCGATCGGGTTGTGCTCGCCCAACCGCGCCTCCAGCTCCTTCGCAGTCAGGCTGTAGGCAGGGGCGGCCTTCGCCAGGCCGGGGTAGGTGCGCAGGTCGAACACCGGGTAGATGCCGGCCAGACCCGCCACCTTGTCGGGGTGGTCGGCGGCCCAGCTCGTCACCCACAGCCCGCCGCGGCTACGGCCCAGCAGGCAGGGTCGCGGGGCGAAGCCGCGCTTCGTGGTCAACTCCGTGTACAGCGCCGTGAACAACTTGCGCCCCTTCGGGCTGCCGTACGCCTCGCCTATGTCGATCCCCGCGACGGCAACGCCAGCATCGAGGAACTTCTCGTGCATCCACTTCTCGTGAGTGTCGGGCAAGCCCGGCAGCGTCGGAGCGTACAGAACCCACGGCTGCGGCTTCGACCGCTTCGCCTCCGGCGGCAGCAGGACGAACGCGGGCCGGCCCTCGACCAGGAACGACTCGCCCGGCAGGATCAACTCCTTCACCGGCTTGCCGCTCCCTTTCTCCCCGGACGACGGCATTTCCAGGGTCAGCACCCACCAGGGCCGCTTGCCGACCTCGTAGACCTCCTGCTTCTTCAACCGGCCGCTCGCGCCATCGACGCTATAGGCAACGAGCTTCCCGGAGGACTCCCCCGCCGCGAACAGGTACTTGCCGCTCGGGTCGAGGTCGAATGAGCGCGGCGTCTTCTCCGTCGGCTCCTGGCCGAGCGCCGACACCTTGCCGTCGTCGTCCAGGGAGAAGCACGCAATGCTGTCGTGCCCTCGGTTGGAGACGTAGAGGAACTTCCCCGACGGGTGGATGCGGATTTCGGCGCAGGCGTTGGTGCCTTTGAAGTCCTTCGGCAGGGTGGAGGCGGTCTGCAGCGGCCGAAGCGTGCCGGCCCTGGGGTCGAGGGCGTAGGCGGTGACGCTGCCGCCCTGCTCGTTGGCGACGTAGGCGATCGGCTTCGACGGGTGGAAGACGAGGTGCCGCGGTCCTGTGCCCTTCGGCGTCGGGAGCTTCGCCGGCTCGTTGGCCGACAGCCGCCCGGTCTTCGCGTCGAAGGCGAACTGGAAGATGACGTCGGACCCGGTGTGCGGCACGAACACGAAGCGGCCGGACGGGTCAGACACGATGGCGTGCGCCTTGTCGGCAGTGGGAATGCTCTGCAGCGGCTTCTCGCCCAGCGTCCCGTCCTTGCCGATCGCGTGGACCGTCACCTTCGCGTCAACATAGTATGCGGTGAGGAGGTATCGCCCCGCGGCGTCCGTGCTGAGGTACGCAGGGTCGGGACCGGTCGGCACGGTGTTGAGGTGCGTCAGCATCCCCGTGCCCGTGTCGATGCGCAACGAGGCGAGCTTGCCCTCCGCTCGGAGGGCCGCGAACAGGAACCGCCGTGTGGGATCGACCGTTAGCACACCCGGCTCGCCGTCGAGCTTCGCGTCGCCGCGGTGCGTGAGCTTGCCCGTTGCGCGGTCCATCCGGAAGATGGCGATGCGCTTCTCGGAGGCGACCGAGACATAGACGAAGGTTGTCCCAACACGGGCCTGCTCCGGCTCAGCGGCAGGCGCAAGCCCGGCAAGGACCGCGCTGACGAGAAGAAGAATCAAGGATCGCATGATCGCTCCGTGGTGACGCTGGGTTCGCGGGTGTACCAGTGAGTCTTCTGCGGTGCATGGTGATCGACGGCCGGCACGGAGAGCCTTGTGCTGAACGGCCGAGACTCTCTCTCCGCGCTCACTGTTCGACATAGCCCCTGTCGCGAAGATCGGCAGCGATCTGGCCCGGCAAGCCGTCTCGGTTCGCCGGATCGACCGCGACCAGCCGCACGTCCGGCCTGGCCTTGACCTCGGCGATGAAACCGCCGCCCTTCAGAGCGACCGTCGCCAGCACGAGGGCGGAGCCGTCGAGCAGGCGACGGACGGCCTCGACAAACACTGTGGACAGGCACTCCATCTTGCCGATCTCGTCGATGACGTAGACATCAATCTCCCCCGGCGATTTCGCCAGCTCGGCCTCAATGATCGGCCCCAGGCGTTCTGGCTCCACGCCGTAGCGGCCGACGCGATGGCGCGAGCGCCAGTCCACATGAGCGAACAGGCAGCGCTGGCCTGCGACTCCGACGATCTCGAAGCCGACGCGCTGACCGCCCTCGCGCACCTCCTGCGTGTAGAAGCCCGCGACTCGAAGACCGGCGAGCGCCTCGATCACGCGGCGCACCACGGTCGTCTTGCCGCAGCCGGGCGGCCCCGTCAGCAGCACGTTCTTCGGCGTCGGTGGTTGCATCCGGTCTTCTCCTGCCGTTCAAGCGGAGCGGCGCGGACGGTGAACAGGCAGGTCCCCGTCATCAACCGCGTTGCGGTTGGACAATGTGACCCAGCCGCCGCAGGCCGCGCCGCACGGCCGCCGCGTCCTCGATCCGGAACACCAGCCAGCGCTCGCCGGCAATGTGGACCTTGTTGCGCAACTGGGGGTCGCTGGCCAGCAGCAGTGCCAGGGCGGCGTCGGCGCACTCGATCAGCCGTGCGGTCCCCAGGTCGCGCAGCCGGCCGGCGCGCTCGCGCTGGTCCCTGAGGAACACCTCCACCGTGTGCGGCAGCGCGGCGGAGCTGTGGGTCTTGAGGAACTCCTCCAGTTCGTCGAGCGTGCCGCCCTCCTCTAGCACCCCGAGTAGCTTCGCCCCGGTCAGCTTCCACACTCCCTCCGACTGCGCCTCCGCGAAGCGATCCAGGACAAGCCGATCCGAGGCCAACAGCGGCGGCTGCTTGACGACGATCTCCAGGTTGGGCAGCACCTGCAGGACATTGACCACCGCAGGAGTCGGCGTCTCGTAGCCCTCGGCCAGTCCCAGGCACCAGGCCCCCAGCGGGTTGATGCGCAGGTACACGAGGCCATCGTAGCGGCTCAGGCAGGACAGGTCGTCGGCGCCCCAGCGGTCGCGGAAGTCGTTGCGCACTCCCTGAGGGGGCAGGTAGGCCACGTCGATCAACCCCAGCGTGGCGACGTACTCGAACAGTACCGCCAGGATGTAGCGGCCCTGCAGTTGCTCCCAGGCGTGCTCGCTTTCGTAGCCCAGGTTGCCGTAGTAGTGCTCGGCGATGTACAGCTCGTCCGGCCGGTGCGCCAGCACGAAGTCGCGGTCGGTAGCCCGCAGCAGGCGGAAGAAGTCGTCCACCGCGAACCACGCCCCGGTCGGGCAGACCGCCAGGCCGTCGAGGACTGCCTTGCGCCGCGTGGACAAGGCGCTGAGCCCGCCTCGGCCCTGACCCTTGATCGTCTCGACGCGGCCGAACTCGTCAAGCAGTGTGCTCGTCCGCCATTTGCGGAACACGGCCCGGATCACCTCCGCGGCCAGGCTACCCAGGGCCTTCCGCCCGGCGGGCGTGAGGGCCAGGTCGTCGCCGGACTTCTGCGCCAGCCCGGCCGCCTGCAGCAGCATCGGCCACGCGAACGCCTTGATCGTCAGGTCGAAGGCCGGGTCGTACTTCGACTCGTCCTGGTCCTCGGCGGTATAGAAGTCGCCGCCGGCCAGCACCTCGGCGACGACCTTCTGGCTGGCGGCGGTCGGCTGCCGCTTCTTGTCGCTGACGCGCACTCGGCCCGCCTCGACCAGGCGCAGCACGGCGCGCAGGTCGTGCTCGGCCTCGCGGGCCGTCACACGCACGCGCACCGGCACGTCGGCGCTCTCCTCGACCGGGCGGTTGCCCTTCCAGGTTGTCCAGGTCTGCCGGACCGTCGCGGGCGGATTTGCCACGGTCGGCAGCGTGAAGGCCAGCGGGCTGGGGACGAAGGTGAAGAGGATCTTCCGCAGGTCGGTGGGTAGCCAGTCGTCCTTCGGGAAGAACAGGGCCAGATGGGTCGGACGGGTGTGCCGGTCGTGGTCGTAGAAGCTCGTTCGCTCCTGCTTGGAGGCGTGGTGAAAGTCGGGCATCTGCCCGTGGCGAGCGATGAACTTCGCGCGGTGCAGCAGCCCCCTGGGGTCGTGGGTCGCCTCCTGCACGGCCTTCTGGGCCAGCGGGTCCAGTTGCTCGTACAGCGCCCGCACCTCGTCGGGGTCGGTCATGTACCGGGTGAGGAGGGCAACCAGCTCGGGCTTGCGCTTCGGCAAGTCGCTGGTCAGCAGCGAAGCCAGCGGCCGCAGGTGGTCGAGCGTGAGCTTACCGAACGCTTCCTCGGCGGACACGGGCTGGGGTTCGTCACGTCGCCAGGACATGCCAGGGTCCTCTCCCGTGGGGTTCATCGTCCGGGAAGAGTTGCCGGCTCACGTCACTGTCTACAGGGGTACTCACGCACGCCCATTCCGCCGCCAACCTTCCGGACTGCCTCGTTGATCATCTTATTCACCAGCAGGCCCGGCTTCTCCCTACTGAGCAGAGCGCAGAGCGTGGGAGCAACTGCCCTGTCTGGCTACCTGCGCTATCCTTGGATATGATTACCTGATGGAGACGCGGCACCGGGCCGCACCACTTGAAGCATTGGCCTGCAAGGAGAACGACCGAGACCGAACCGTGGCCCAGAGCGGCCACGCAACAACCTGAAATGACGCGTTGCGTCAAGTAACTGCTTCCTTCCAGAACCGCCAACCTGGGCCGGACAACCGGCCCTTGAGAGTAGAACAGCACCTGGCTCGACGCTCCCGAACGGGAGCGTCGAGCCAGGTGCTGTTCTACTCTGCGCCTTGGCGGGCGCTGGAAGGAGCGGCCTTGGTTTCGGCGCTCCTTCTTATTTCGGAGGCGGGGTTGCTCATGTCCACGACCCACCAGACCTGTCCCTCCTGTAGCGAGAAATTCGAGGCAACTTGCCTTTCACGAGATGGAACGGCTAACTGTCCATCCTGCGGTCGGATTTTCAATATCGCGGGCAGCCCGTCCCAACCGCTGTGGTACTACGCCCAGAGCAAGAAGCGTTGCGGCCCCGCCCCGCTTGCGGAACTGCAGCGACTGGCAGTAGCGGGGCAGCTACGGCCCGACGTCATGCTCCTGCAAGCTGGCACGACGAAGTGGGTGCCGGCCAGCTCGATAAGCGGGGTCTTCCCCGCCGCTATTGATGGCGCCCGTGCTGTCGAAGGATCCGGCCCGCGCGTATTGCCGCAGCCAGGCGAGCAAGGTATTTCCGCCCCCGCTCGTCTCCGCCTTGCCGGCGGCTGGATTCTTCGGCAGCTACGCGAGGTATGTGCAGCGACCGCCTCGCGCACCGCAAGTCTCTTCCGCTTCGGGCGGGCGCGTTGGCATGCTTCTTCCCTGAGAAGGCGCGCTGCGGAGGCGCGCCTCGCTCTGGGCCAGAAGCTCTACCAAGCAGGGCTTGGTGATCGACAAGTCCGAGCGGAAATTGCGGCGCTTAGCACGCATCCTGTTGCGGTCGGGCAGAACGGAACGCCGGGTGGCAAGCCCGGGCGAGACCGACTGCTGCATAAGCTCGCTGACCTTGCACTCACCGCGGCCGCGATCCCTGGCGGCGCCGAAGATGAGTACAAGGCCGCCGTCGCCACGCAGGCGCAGTTACGCGATCACGAGGAGGCACTCGGGCGAAGCCGGGCGGACCTGGCCGCCGGTGGCCTGGCCGTATGGCTCCGCGCAGGGGTAGGCTACGCGGTCGTCGGCTGCGTGCTCTTCCTGGCGTTCTCCCTGTTCGCCGGCGGCCTCCTGCTACAAGGCCGCTCCTCGCAGCAGTCCGTTGCAGGCCAGCCGACTGACCCAGGCACTCAAGCGGCGGGAACGGGTGGTGACACCACTTCGCCTGGCGGCGTCTCACCTGTCGGCGGGGCGAAGAAGGGGACGCCGGTGATCGACCTGACGCAGGCGATGGGTGAGTCGGCTCCCTTGCATCCAGAGGCGGTTCACGGCTACGTGCGTTACGGCTCTACGGCGCTGGTCGAGAAGGCCATGCTGGGCGACCAATTCGCGAAGCTCCAGGCCGAGAAGGAAGGGGCTGCACACCGCGCCGACGTCGCAACCAAGGTCTTCTGCCTGAGGGGTCTCCCCGTTGTCGTCCCCGAACGGGATGACTTCGCCACCAAGGGCCTGTTCCTCGTCTGCGAGGTCCCGCTTCGCCTGCACGTCCGCAACAAGCAGGTCGGCGACGAGCGGTCCGGCAACATCCGGCAATTGCACCCCTGCTGGGCGAATCTTGCCGACCCTTGGTTCCTCACGAAGGCCGGCACGCTCCAGAAGTGCCGGGATCTGACCGAGGCCGACCAGGTCGTGATCCGGGGGGATTTCCTCTACTTCCCGGACGGCGGGGACACGCACCTGATCCTCAACCTGGCCGTGCCGCTCGACCTCGCCGCCCGGATCGGGCAGCAGCCGGAGAAGTACACCGTGGACGTCGTCTTCGACAACGTCAAGCCGTTGCCGACCGTGGGCTGGGGTTACTACCGCAAGGACGCCCTGGAGAAGAATGACTGGAACGCCCCCAAGCTGTTCAACTGGAATCTAGCTGGAGGCGCCAACCCCGGCAACGTGGCCGCGGTGCCCTTCTTCCGGCCGGTCAACAAGCCGGCGCCGACCCACATTCACGCCGACCTGGTCGCCCTCACCTTCCGCGAGCGTGCCGGCAAGGCGATTGCCAGTTACAGCCGCAAGTCGGCCTATGGGGAGCTGCAGATGCCGCCGGACCCCGCGGCGGCGCCACCGGAAGTTCGGCCCCGGCCGGACATCGCGGCGCCGAAGCTCCCCGGCGCCCGGAAGTTCCCTCTCATCCGGCCGAAGCCCAGGTCTCGACTGAAGGAGATGAGGGAGAAGAGTGGCTCTCGGTGAAGGTCATCAAGGTGCTGCAAGATTCGACCCTGCTGCCCGCACGAGTCCTCGGCGGGACGTGGCGGGATTGACCGTCGTGACGACGGTGGTCTTGCCCTGCAACCTGGGGTCATGACCTCACGTCGGGACGATAGCTAAGAGAGGATCTCGCGAGAGATTGATCCTGGCCCCCGGCCCGCAACGTGGCGGACCGGGGGCCAGTTCGATTCGATACTGCGGGTCGGGCACGGAGCGCCCTTCTGATGTCCTGGGTGGTGGCCGCGACGGCTTGCAGCGACGGCGTCGAGGTCTGCACGGGCTTACCCGCACCGGGCCGACCGCGTCCCGCGCGGCCACAACCCGGTACAGTTGACCGGCCAGTCTTGTCTGTCATGCGCTACCGCCCATCGCGGCGGGAACTCAGGTGGTCGCTTCGGCGAACCCCGCCTTCGCGAGCATGCGGTTGAGCCATAGGCGCGCCTGCACGGTCATGGTCGAGGCGAACGCCAGCAGACCGCTGAACACGCTGGCGACCCACGGGGCGCAGAAGTAGACGGTCACTGCTGCCGCGGCGCCGACGCCCAGCGCGACCAGCAACTGCTTGCGGAACTGCCACAGCGGCGCCAGTCGGCCGGCCAGCCCGCCAAGGCCGCGACGGGCGGCGCGCACCTTCTGACCGGCCCAGGCGCCAACGGCGCCGAGCCGCTCGCGCAGGCCGGGCCGGCTGGCAGCGGCCGCGGTGGACACGTTGGGGGCGGGCGGCGCGTCGGCCTGCGCCCGGGCGGCGCCGCTGATCAGAGCCAGGACGTTGCTGTCGGTCATCACCGTGATGAGCGCCTGCTTGACGGCCTCCTGCACCGCGGCGCCGGCGGCCTCCCGGACGGCGTCGGCGACCGTGCCGTTGAGGCCCTCGCTCAGGGCGTCCAGGATGTTGTCCAGGCGATCGAGCTGGTCACTCAGCGTCTTGCGGGTCTTACCGTTGGTCATCGTCGCGTTCATGGTTCTTCTCCTCGGTCTGGTGTGTTCTGGTGGAATGGGGTTGTGTCCGGGGCTGTCCCGGCCGGCAGGCACGAAGGCCCACGAGCCGCGGACGACCATCGGAAAGACGTGCGTTCCGTGGCGATGCGTTAAGGTCAGGTGGTTGTTGCCCCGCGGCCGGTGGGCCCAGGGCATGGGTGGAGATCAGTTGCGGGAGGGCGCCAGGAGCCGGGCCGCGAGGCGGCTGGTCCCTTCGGCGGTCGCGATGCTCAGGATCGCCTCGGCCAGGCCGAGCCCGGCCAGCGCCAGCGGGCCGCCGGCCATTGCGACCACGGTGGTAGCGGCGCCGAGCGTCATGGCGGACAGCAGCGGCAGCCGGCCCGGGCGACGGCCCAGCCACCAGGCCGCCACGCGCAGGCCGATGGCCAGCGCGGCCGGCACGGCCTCCCCAGCGGCCAGCGCCGGGCGATCGCAGTTGGAGTACGTGGGCGGGAAGCGCTCCTCCTCCCAGCCGTCGGCCAGGTCGTCGTCGTACTCCACCGCCGGGTCGTCGAAGACATTGAGAATCGAGCGGCGGCGGTCGCGCCGGACCAGGGAGTCGCGCGGCGTCCGGTACTCGGGGGCGGCGAGCGCCGTGGAGACGGCCTCGCAGACGAAGCCCGCCGCCAGTTCGGCCAGGGTGCGGGCGAACTCGGCTCGGGTCTGACCGCAGAGCCGCTCCAGCGCCGCGCCGAGTAGGTCGAGGTGGCGGGGCACCAGCCAGCGGCGCGCCTCCGGGGCAATGTGCGGGGTGTTGTAGTACATTATGGTCCTCGGGTGTTTCAGGGAGTGAAGGTGTCAGCGGTGCATCGTCGCGCTGTCAGCGGCCGATCTTGAGGCCACGCAGAGCCTCGACGGCGGCCTGCACGGCGCGGCTCTGGCGGCGCTGTTGCCGCAGGGCCGCGGCCAGCCGGCCGGCCCGTGTGGCCGCCTCCTGCAGGGCACGCTTCAGGCCCTCGGTCTCGTCGATCAACTCCTCGATGCCGGCCGCGTGGTCCTGCGGGCCGTTGGTGGCGTGGCTGTTGCCATTCGGTTCGGGCATGGTGTGTTCGCTCCTTTCAGGTTCGGGATCGGGGCGGTGGTCAGAGATGGGCCGGGGGACGCCTGGGGCGGACGTGACGCGCACGGCGTCCTGACTCGGGGGTATTGTGCTCCCCGCGTCGAGCGGGACGAACAGGTACACATCGTCGCCTCCGCGCCAGGCGGCGGGCTGTCCCGGCGCGCCGACTTGAAGCTCGCGGAAGCCCAGCGCCAGCGCTCGCCGAAGGTAGAGGCGGTTGGCAGAGATCCTCACGGCCTTGCCCTCAACGACCGACCGGGCCAGCTCCAGCTCGGTGCTTGGGCCTTCGCCGCGGGCGCGCACCACGGGCGGTTCGCCGAGATCGAGGGTGACAGGCGAGTGCTCGTCGTCCGCACCGGGAAGGCCGGGCAGCGACTTCGCCAGGAAGGCAACGTCCTCGGGCGCCAGGCGCAGCCGGGAGGTGAAGGTAGAAGGCCGGGGCACCACGGACTGCACGTCGGGGAAGCGGCTGGTGCGGTCAATGGCGAGGAAGAAGGTCCAGGCGCCAATGCGGAGCACGACGTGCTCCTCGGTGCGGCGAATGCCGATCAGCCTCTCGTCGCGCAGCTCGCGCAGGCCCAGCGCCGGCAGCCGAGGGATGAGGACATCTTCCTTCCAGGGGAAGTCGAAGCCGTTGCGAATCAGGAGTTGCCGGCCGTCGGTGGCGGCCACCTGGCCGCGGCTGCCGCGGAACTGCACGCGCGTCAGGGTGAACCGGCCCGACTCGCGGGCGGTGGTGTTGGCCGCGTCGAGCAAGACCTGGGGGAACGAATCGGGCAGAGCCGCCCACCGAGCCGGCTGGGCGGGCAGCGGTGGAATGGTCTCGGGATCGACTGTCTCCAGGTCGAGGACGCGCGGCACACCAGATTCCTGCCAGCGCGCCCGCGCCTTGCCGGGGCCGGTCGGCTCCAGCGTCACGGGATCGTTGCCGCGGCCCTCGAACTCTGCGAGTATCGTCGAACGGAAGGTGAGGACGCCGGCGGGCTGCGGGCCATCGAGCTGGTAGCGGACACCAACGCTGGCGCGGTGGGCCTCCAGCGCGAGGCCGTCCGGGCCGCCACGGCAGAGGAGCAGGGGCCACTCGCCCTTCGGCTCCTCCTCGACGACCGAGCGCCTCAGCACCGCCCGCAACACGCGGGCCAGCGCGCGGGGAATGGTTATCATGGCTTACCTCCATCAGAGTTGTCAGTTGTTGCGAACTGCCTCAGCTGCGGGGCGGTCAATCGACCGTCCAGCCAGCGTCGAACAGCTCCTCCGGCGTGTCGAATGTCTCGTGCGGCAGGGCGAGGAACTGGTTCAGCGCCGGCGGCAGCAGGAACAGGTTGGTCTTGAAGACGGTCGCGGAGTATCCGGCCAGGCCATAGGCGCCGAGCGCGTCGAAGACGACGCCCAGCTCCTCGTCCTGGCCGGGGCGCCGGCGTACGACTAGCAGGTTCGGCCAGTGCGGCCACAGCTCGCGGTGCGCCAGGAAGTGCAGCGTGCGGACCCGGGCAGTTTCACCCGGCGTGAGAATGGAAGTCATCAGAACCTCGCAGGAATGGATCGGAGAAGTGATTCACGGTGCGTTCGCTGCAGACGGTCGCTCCAGCCAGTGCGCGTCCAGCCAGGCTTGCTCGGCCTCCAGTGCCGGCGTGCGCGCGGGGAAGGGGCCGAGTAGCGGACCGCCGACGGGCATGAGGTCCGCCCACCAACGGCCTTCTTCATCCGGCTCGACGTGGCTGGCGCGGCGGATCGTGACGACACCGAGAGCAGAGAGGTCGATGCTCTCGGCGTAGATACAGCAGACGCTGCCGTCGGGATCAACCCGCAGTTGCATGGCCCCCTCCGTTGGCGGACGGGCGGTTGCGGATCAGGCGCCGCCGCGGCGCGTCGGTGAGCAGCCCCTCGACCCGGGCCTGCATGAGCGCCATCTCGGCCGCGACGTGCTGGCGCAGCGAGTCGCTGCCGCGGAGTTGCTGCGGCGTGACGCCCCGCACCAGCCGCTGCGCCTGCTCGACCAGCGCGTCCAGGTCCGGGTTGCTGCGCACGTTCAGTTCGCTGAACCGCTGGAAGAACTCCGTCAGGTTGCTGACGACCGAGTCGCGGAACACCTGGCGCTCGCCGTTCTCGCCGCTGGCAAGGCGTGCGGTCAGGTGGGACAGCAGACGGGCGAACTCGGTGGCGAACGCCTGCTCGGCCAGGCGCACCGCTTCGTTGAAGCGGGCCGCCACGCGCTGGCGCTCCTGCTCGTACACCTCCGGCGCGATCCGCATCAGGTAGCTGGGCGGCTCGACGCTGGGGAAGTCCCAGTCCACCCGGAACAGGCCGCGGACCTCCGGCGGGTAGTCGGCCGGGTTGAAGAGGCGGCCCAGCCGGCGTCGGGCGTCGCTCTTGATCTCGTCGTAGACCGCGTTCAGGTCAGTCTCGGCGCCGGTCAGCTCCTCGCGGAAGCCCTCAAGCGTGTGGACCAAGGCCTCGATGTCGGACTGGCGGATGAGCCGCACGCCCGGCTCGGTGTAGGGCAGCGTGATCCCACGCCAGTAGTTGGACAGGCGAGTCCGGATCGACGTGAGCCGGCGGAACGCCTCGTGGCGCACGTCCACCAGCTTCTTGCCGGCGGTCAGGAAGCGGGAGTCGGCAGAGGTGACGGAGCCGATCTCCTCGCGCTGTTGGGGCGTCAGGGCGCGGTGGACCCCCCACCAGTGGAGCATCACGCGCACGGCCGCGGCGGTGCGGCGCAGGCGCTGGGCCGGGCTCTCGGCGCTCAGGGGGATGTCGCTAACGGTCAGGGTGCTCATGGGTCTCCTCGGAAGGAAGAAGGCCCGGTCGCTCTTCGGATGAGCGGCCGGGCCTGTGAATGGAACACGACGAAGGTCCCGAATCAGTTGTTGCTGCCGCCGCGCTGGACGCGGCGGCCCGGCCGGCCGGCCGGCTCACCGTCGCGGCGATAGATGCCGGGGGTCGAGGCCGACAGGCAGCGGCCGCTGGCCCAGGTGCGAAGCCGCTCGACCTGCTCCGCCGCGGTCACGGCCACCGGCACGACGTGATGTGCCGCCTGTGTCAAGGTGATGTCGAGCAGGGCGGCCAGCCGGCAGCAGGAGCGGACCTCGGCCCCGGTCCAGGAGGTGTCGTCAGGCCGGGCCTGCCCCTCGGGGACGCCGAACTGCCGGCGGTACATCCGCCATATGGGGTCCTTCTCCGGGACCGTGGGCAGATCGAGGAAGAAGACGCCGTCGAAGCGCTCGGCCCGCGTGAACTCCGGGGGCAGCTTGCTGATGTCGTTGCAGGTGCCTATGAAGAAGCAGTCGCTCGTCCTGTCCGACAGCCAGGTGAGCAGCGTTCCGAACAGCCGCGTCGCCACGCCGCTATCGCCGCTGCTGCCCACGCCGGCCAGGGCCTTCTCGATCTCGTCGATGAAGGCCACGCAGGGCGCCATCGCGTCAATGATCCGAAGCGCCTGCCGCACGTTCTGTTCCGTGGCGCCGACCAGCGAACCGTACAGCGCGCCGACGTCAAGCAGCAGCGTCGGCCGCCCCGTCTCGTTGCCCAGGCCCCGCGCGAAGCAGCTCTTCCCAGTCCCCGGCACGCCGAGCAGGAGGACACCTCGGGGCTGGACACGCCGACCGGAACGCAGCGCGCGGCGGCAGAAGTCCTTGAGGTTGCTCAGGCCGCCCAGATCCTCGAAGCGCTCGCCGCCTCGGTGCAGCGTCAACAGGTTGTTCTTCTTGAGGGCCTGAGCCTTCATCTCCCAGATGCTCTCGGGCCGCAGGGCGTCATGCCGGATCAGCGACAGCGAGAAGCTGTTCTCCGCTTCGTAGCGCGTCAGGCCAGCCGCCGCGTCCAGCACGCGCTGCAGGTCCTCCCCCGCCGGCATCTCCTCGGGACGGTCCGCAGTCACGCCGCGGGCGATGCGTTCGAGCTGCTGACGGTCGGGCAGCGCGTGCTCGACCACGACGAAGAGCTTCTCCAGCTCGACCGGGACCTGCACGATCGGTGCGAGGACGACGAGGAAGGTGCGCTGCTGCTTACCGGCGACGAGCTGGGCGAAGGTGGTCTGCACGACCTCCGGGTTCCCGAAGAACTTGTAGTAGTTGTGGAGAAGGACCAGGGCGGTCCCATCCTGTTCGGCCAGTGCCGGCACGGCCCGCAGCACGGCGAGCGGGTCGCCGGCGCCGACGTCGGTGGGCGCGTTCCGGGGCGCATTGGGGAAGCGCAGGCCTGCCGCGATGTCCCAGCAGGCGAGCTTCCAGTTGTGCGCGCGGGCCAGGGCGGCGATCTCGCGCTCGGCCTCGTCGGGCTCGTGGGTGACGAGGTACAGGCCGCTGAAGGCGGCGCGGACGTAGTCGGTGAGCTGTTCGGTCAGGTTCATGGTGCGGTTGAATCTCCGGAGTGCGGGGAGTGGAAGAACGAACGACCCAGGGGCCGGGGCGGCGGCACTCCTGGGTCGTCGGGCTGGGACGAGGGGGTTACTGCTGGGCGTGCTGCTGGGCCTGGGCCTCGGCGTAGAACTCCGCGGTGTTGCGGTCCTGCATGGCCACGCCCAGCGCCTGCTCCAGGAACTGGCTGGCCTGGCGGCACTCGGCGCCGGCGTAGCCCTTCGTCTGCACGGTGGCCTCGCCCTGCGGCGAGACGGTGACCTCGATGATCCTGGCCATCAGGGCTCCTCCAGTCGGGTGATCTGTCGTTCGATGCGGGCGACGGAGCGTTGAAGTTGCTCGACTCTGTGGAAGGCGCGGCGCAGGCGCGTCATCCAACGGGCCAGGGTGGCCCGCTCGCCGGCCAGCCGCTCCCGCAGCCGGCGGATCCTGTCCTGCGTCCTGGCGCTGGGGGTCGGCGGAGCGGGCGGCGTCCGGATGAGACATCGTCGGGGCTGGGTCATCGCTCAGCCTCCCTCGGCGAGGGCCAGCCGGATGCTGCCGTCCGCGAGCGGCTGCTCGCTGACCTGGAGGCCCTTCTTCCTGGCCTCGATGCGGCACTTCTCGACGGCGTAGGCCTGCAGGAAGCGGTCCAGATGTACCTGCTCGCCCCAGGCGCCGCCGTAGTTGTCGTAGCGCACGGCGCCGGTCAGCGGGTCGATGACGACGGGGTACTGCCAGCCCGGGAGTTGCACGAGCAGGCCGGTCGCCTCGCCGCTGTAGAGGCGACCTGTACCCTGTGCGGGGGCGGACAGTCCGAGCCGCTGGCAGGCGGCGGCGATGGCAGCCGGGTCGTGGACCTGGGTCTGGACGGTGACGATGTGGGACATGAAGCGGGTTCCTCCTCGGGATGGATGCGATTCGTCAGACGATCCGGGTTCGGCGCCGCGCCGCAGGTTCAGCGCGTGAGGCGCGGGATGTAGGCGTTGACGCCGATGGTGACGGGCTGGCCGTTGACGACGGCCTCGGTCCTCTGGTTGCCGCGGGTCGAGGCGACGACCAGCGTCTTGCCGCTGGCCGAGGGGACGGGCGGGTTGTGCAGCGGCAGCCGGATGACCAGCTCGCCGCCCTCGATGGTGACCTTTATGCCTGGCTCCTCAGGAAGGCTCGGATGGGGATGGTGTGGCGATGACGACGGCGACGATGGTCGCCGCGCTGCCGGCGTGGTCGGCATCTTCAGGGCCGATCCGCGCGGGGGCGTTCTCGCCGATGCAGACCACGCTGAGGCGGCTGCGGCGGGCGATGGCGGCCGGGTGGTGGAAGCGGACTTGCCGGAGCAGGTCCTTGACAGCTCGCCCCGGTCCGGGTGCGATGACGACCGCGCGGACGAGGTGTTCGCCGTCCAGGTGGTCGATGTCCTGGCGGATCAGATAGACATTCTGGCCGGTGTTGCCGGGCATGTAGGACCTCCTTCCTGCGTTACGGGTTGAAGAGAAGCCCCTGCCGCCGGTCGTCGGTCCGGAAGATCCGCACCCCCTTGGGAATTGGTTCGGCTGGCGACTCCTCGACCTGCGCGCCGAGGATGGAGGCGGGGAGGGGGAAGGCGAGCCAGGGGGCGTAGAGCGCGCCGTTGATCTTGCACATGGCGACGGCGAGCGGGTCGATGTCCTGGCCCCAGAGGTTGAGGGAGAAGTTGCTGGCGTGCAGGAGCACCCGCCCGCTGCCGACGCACGGATCGCAGACGCTGCGCGTCCGAGGGTCGCGGCCGTCCTTGCCGGCGTCGTGCATCGTCATCTGCACCATGCACTCGACGACAGAGTGAGGCGTCGGGAAGAAGGCGGTCGGGTTCCAGCCCCGCGCCTTGCCAGCCGCGACGTGGGCGCCGAGGTGGTCATGGGGCAGGGCTGACGCATCAAACGTTCTGTAAACTGCCGGCACCGCGTAGTACTTCTTCCAAGAAAGCCGAATCCCAACCAGCCTGTTGCCGCTTGTTGCGC
>JAANMX010003002.1_pt1 | contig 15545 bp, 10 predicted proteins | sample 7279681 | NCBI WGS metagenome assembly JAANMX01 (sample SAMN14094542, study PRJNA606508) | bioreactor metagenome | isolation source: A lab-scale SPAN reactor treating ammonium-rich wastewater day 351 | place: Ireland: Galway | collected 2018-01-01
TCTTCCAGGCTGTAGAGCCAGCGATCGAGCAGACTTTGCAGGGCTCCACCCCGGCGACCGGGCAGGGTCAGGTTCTGGCACAGACGTCGATAGACTTCGTGATCGTGGCGGGGATGCCTTCGACACAGACGGGGCCGGTGCCCCACTGGTCGCGCATCGTGATTTCTTGGGCGTTCACTTGCTCGATCACCATGCCTTTGTTCTCGGCGAGGCCGGTCGCGGCGAGAAGAATGTTGGCGGGCTTGCCGGAGCCGCCGAAGCCGGTGGCGTTGCGTGAAGCGAGTGAGACAGTGGCCCAGTCGAGTCGCGTCTTGCCGATGGCGAGCGTGACGCCACCGAGTTTGATGGTGCGGCCTTGCGGAAAACCGGTGAAGACTTTGGTGTTCGGTGTGTCCACCGTCCAGTAACCGGCTTCCGGCGACTCGGTGTTCCATGTCAATTCGCCGGTGTCGCTCGTCAGGATTTTGCCTTGCGGCTTGGCGAGGGTGGACGGGTCGGTGCCGAGTTTGCCGGTGAGGTCAACGGCGGTTTTGTGCAGGAACGCCTGACTCCCGTTCAAGCCCACGGAGACTGCCTTGGTGGCCACCAGCTTGTCGAAAAACGTCGGGTAATCTATCGCGCCGACGATGGTGGTTTGCGCTTCGTGGACATCGCCGCGCAGGAACATTGCAGCGCAGGCCGGGAAGTGCGCGAGGACGTCTGTGCGCGCGATGATGCTGAAGAAGTAGGTGTTGCGATTCGGCTCGAAGTCGGGGGAGTGATTGTACGTGTACTGGAACACGCCGTCCCAGCCTTGGAACGCGGCGTAGGCCCGCAACATGGGCTGGCCTTCGGCGCCGTATTGGTTCGGAAATGGATGGTTGTACTCGCTGACGGTGTAGGGCTTGCCGTGAACGCGCTGCGCGGCCAAATCTTCGATTTTGGACATCGAGTTCACCATCGGCAGGTTGCGAATCCGCCAATCCTTGCGCGTGGGTTTCGGATGACACCAGTAGGCGTGGCTGTCCACGTAATCGAGCTGCGCCTGGAGGTGCGGCGGGCTCCAACCGAGCTGCGTGCCGGAGACTGGTGCCTTGACCTTCAACTCGTCCTTGAGATAGCGGGCCATCCCGCTCCAGTAGGCCCGTTCGGTGTCCACGAGGAACTGGCAGAAGTCCCGGTTCGCTTGTGGCAGCACGAACCCGCCCGCCTTGGCGATGGGAACCGTGCCGTCCTCGATGCGCGATGTTGTGTCCAACTCGCGTTTCGCGGGGCCTTGGAACGACAAGTCCGCGAGTTCGTAGGTTCCGGACTTGAACCGGGTTAACTGGAACTGCGCCTTATCGGAGTCATTGGCAGCGACGAACGCGCAATGCATCGTTTGCCAAACGGGGCCGACTTTAAAAGTCTGATGCACGCCCAGCGACCGCCACCCACGAGCCGTGTCGGCGATGGCCAAGCCGAGCATCGCGTCGGGGGTGCCTTTCGTGCTACGAATCTTGAATGACAGCGTGTACGGTTGCCCTTTCTTGACTGAGACCTGCCGGAATAGTTTCGGGAAAAGCGCATCGCCTTCGCGCGTGACGACGATCCGCATGACGCCGGCATCCGCGCTCGCAGTGGCTTGCGCCGAGCCGAGCGCGAGAATCCATCGCTGGCCATCCATTGCCACCGGCTGGTCGAATTGTCCCTCGGGAATCTGTTCGTTGCTCAACGGCGTCGGCGTCCATTTCCACGCGTCGAGCATGGCGGTGGTGCTCGCGTATTTCTTCCGGAGCCAATCGTTCCACTGCTTGCGAAGTTCGGCATCGTGTGGCGGATCAATGCTCCGGCTGAGAAACGCGTTCTCGTTGTTGATCTCGATCATGGCCACGCACGGGTCGTCCGTGTAGGCCAATCTGGTGTACGGATTCACGCGCGTCAGGAGTTTCTTGGCGTACTCCTTCTCCGAGGCGATCACGCGCGGCTCAAAGAAGCTGATGGTCTTCGGAAGCCGCGCAACATGGAGGTTGATGTTGACGTAGATGCCGCGCTTCTTGAGCGCCGCAATCAGGTAATCCTGACGATCCACCTGTTCCTCCGCGAACGGCGGCATCGCCACGGTCGGTTCTGCCTTGAATGCGCGCGGCAATGAATCGCCCTTGCCGAAGATGCCGGCTTCCTTTTCCGTCATGAAATTGCCGTACTGAGCGTCAAAGTAGTGCAGGCGGACGCAGTTGATGCCGAACCGAGCGAGCCGGGCGGCCAGCTTGTCCGCTTGGTCGTGCGTCGGGAAATTTGCCGGCCCGGTGAGGTTCGTCGCGTGGAATCGAACAGGACCGGCGTCGTTGGCAAACCGACCGCCCTCGACGCGAATGAACCCGTGTTTGCCGGCTGGCGCATCGAGCAAGTGCGCCATGCTGGATGCGTTGTCCGGCGCGTCATACGAGATCACGAACGGAAACAGCGGCGGTAACTCCTCCGCTCGAAGCGGCGCGATCAGCAGTAGGGTGAGGAGGGCGAGGGTGTGTTTCATTGGGGTTTGCGAAGGAGCATGGCGACGCGGCTGGTGTCGAGCCTCCGGGTGAGGCGGAAGATTCCAGCAGGGCCTGCGGGCGCCCCGGCGTAGATGAAAATGTGCTGGACCCCGGCGGCAGTGTCGATCACGGCGGCACCGGGGTGCAGACCGTCAATCTCGCCCTTGCCCATCAGGCCGCTCCGTTTCAGCAGCGCACCCTCGAAACGCCACTGGCTTTCGCCACGCCGGAAGGCCGCCGGGTCGATGCTCCAAAGGTTGAGCGTCTGGCAATTCCGCGCATTGTTCGCGCCCGCCCCAGCGTTGCCGTTGCGGTCGGTCGCGACACACTCGATGCGACAACTCACGGGGTTGAAGCTGAGATCCACCGTATCCTGGGTCCACGGTCCGTGGTAATGGCCGCGACTGAGATCGCGCACGTCGGAAGCGCGGATGTCCGTCAATGCCGCTTGAAACGGCAGCCAGCCGTTGGCGGACCAGAGTTGCACGTAGCGCCACGTCTTGGTCGCCGGTTCGTAGCTCTCCGGGCCGTGGCAGCGCGCGACGAGAAACAGACCACCGTCATGCACCAGCGCGCTGGGCTCGATGGCCGTGGCAAATGCCGGCAAATCCTGCCGCGCCTCCTGCCATGTCCTCCCGCCGTCCTTCGACCATCGCACCCAGAGCTCGGGAGCGATATGCGGCGTGCCGTCTGGATTGCGCACCCCCTCGCTCGTGTTGTGACCCGATGCGATAAGACCGTATTCCGGATGAAGCGCCAATTGCGGACCATTGTTCGTCTTTGGACCTCTGAGCTGGTCTTGGCCGAAGGCTCCCGGCAAGTGTTGCCAGCTCGCCCCCGCATCCTCGGAACGAAACACGCCGTAGCCAGTGACCACCACCACCGCTCCGCCCGCATCCGTGCCGATGGTGTTGCCGAAGCCGAGCCGGCAACCTTTGGTAGGCGTTTGCACGAACTGCCGCAGGTCGACTGGTTCCGACCACGATTTTCCACCATCGGTCGAACGAATGGCCACCGCGCTGGACGTGTGGGCGTCCGGCTTGTCCTTGCCACTCCAATGCTGGGGCTTGCGATGGAACACCACCACGATGGCCTTGCCCGAGAGCGCAGCCACCGGCCATCCAAGATGATCGTTGGTGCCGAGCAGATGCCGTCCGCACGGCAACAGCACCGGCTCGAGCGTCAGGAGGCTTGGGTCGCGCTGGAGCAGCGTCCGGCACTCCGCAGTCAGGCGGAGCCATCCATGCCCGGAGGTTTCCGCATCCGCGGCGTGCGACGCGGCCAGCGGTGCCAGCAGGGCGGTGAGGAGAAGAAAAGGAGGGCTCATAGCTTGGAATCCGGGAAGGCGCGTTCTAGTGCATAGTCTCAGATAAACCCGAACGGTTCGTTCGGGTCGCCACTTGGGAGGGACGCCGGCCCCGGCGTCCGCGTCTCACCGGAGTGCCCGACGCCTTGGCCGACCCGGCCCGCGAGGCCGCGGGCCCTCCCAGCGAACGTGTTAGAACCATTTTTCCTGGGGGCAATCTTACGGCCTCTTTTGATCGGCATCGAGCTCATGCGATCTGGGACTCAGGAAATCAGGGAGGGACCGGGGCTTCCCTTTCGCTTTCCTCCATGTCCTAACGCGACCGGTTGGCCCCGCCGCCGTGCGTATGAGATGCGGCGGCGGGGCCGCTCGGGGGAGGAGCCCCTACCCGGCGATCTTCTCCCGGCGCCCGCGGCGCACCAGGCCGAGCAGCGCCACGGCACCCAGCCCCAAGAGGGCGAAGGTCGAAGGTTCCGGGATGACGAGCAGGGTGCCCGCACTCCCGAATCCCGAAGTGTCCCACGAGAGTCCCGCACCGAGGCCCGGCAGCGTGAGGGAATAGCCGTTGTCCGTCAGCGCGCCCCAATCCAGCAGGTCGAAGCTGTCGCCGGCGGACGGGTTGAAGCCGTTGATGAGGGTGACGACGATGTCCCCGTCCAGGGTCAGCGTCTCGTCCACGACGAGGGCGTCGTATTGCGTGCCCCGTCCGGTGCCGCCGAGTTCGAACAGCCCCGTGCTGGTCGAATTGAACGTGAAGTCGTCGCCGGCGTTCAATATCCCCGCCGAGTTGCCCGGCGCCACGATGCCGCTATCGAGCACTTGGATGGCCGCGTCGATTAGCCCGGTGCCCCCGAGCGTCGCGCCTGAGGCCACGGTGTACTGCCCGCCGCCGGTGTGCGTGCCATTGACCAAGAGGGTGCCGCCGGAGATCAGCGTGGTGCCGCTGTAGGTGTTGGCGCCGTCCAGTTGCCACGTGCCCGCGTCGTTCTTGACCGGGTTGATGATGCCGCCCCCGGCGGTATTGTTGTCCGCGATCACGCCCTCGATCACATTGGGGGCCCCCGTGTAGGTGCCGCGAAGCGTGAGCGTCCGCGCGGCGGTGACCGTTCCGACGGGAGTGTTGAACGCGTCAGCGGTAAAGGTCATCGCGCCCGTGCCGCTGGACGCGATCACCCCGCCTCCGGTATGCCCCACCAGATCGCCACCGCCGATGACGAGTTGCCGGTCGGTGGAGGCCGCGCCGCCCGTGTACTCGAAGGTGCCGCTTGAGCCCGCATTGCCCAGGCGGATTTTTGATCCGACGCCGATGGCGGATACCACGCCGGCGTCCGCGATGTTGGCGACGACCAGCCTGCCGCCGATGACGCCCATGCCGGCGTTGAAATCGTTGGTGGGGTTCGTGAAATAGACCGAGCCGCGCGTGACGAGGAGTTCGGCAAAGGAAGCGCGGCCGGGCGCCGGGCCGATCAACCCGTTCACCGTCAGGCTGCCGCCGGAGGAGGAGTTGAACCGGACCTGCGCCTCGTCCAACTCGAGGTTGTTGTTGATGACGATCGCGCCCGACGCGTCGGAGCCGATGGTCAGGCTCGTGTTGTTTGCGTCGCCCAGTCGCAGGGTGCTGCCGGACAGGGTGAAATCCCCGGCGCCTGAGGCGAACGAGAGGCCTCCGAACGCGGTGCCGGCCGCGAAATCGTTGGATGGTGTGAGCCGGGTCAGGCCGGCGAAGATCAGGAAATTCGTTCCCGCGACCGGAGCGGTGTTCCAGTTGTCCGCGGTGGAGAACTTGTCATCGGTCCCGCCGCCGTCCCAGGTGTAATCCACCGCGCGAGCCGGGAGCACCGCGGCCAGCAGTCCGGCGAAGATCGTAGCGGCGGCCATCCGCCATCCGGCAAGGCCTAGGGGCATACGCATCCTGTCTTTCACGGTCTCCTCCTGTCGATTCGGCGCACCACGCGCATCGACATTAAACCACACCCGGGCCGCGGGGCGGTAATCATGGCGTCCCAATCTCTTGTCATTACGTCCCAAAGTGCGGGAAAGGGGCCGGTGGCGCGCGAATCCCCGCCTTCCGGCCCGGTTTTCTATCTGGGACTCAGGAAATCAGGAACGGAGGCTTCCCGGCCTTCCTGAGTCCCAGATTGGATCGCGCCGCGCACCCGGCCTCTTTTTCCATCTGGAACTCAGGAAATCAGGGACGGACCGGAGGCTTCCCGGCCTTCCTGAGTCCCAGATTAAATCGCTCCGCGCACCCGGCCCTTTCCCCTTTGGAACTCAGGAAATCAGGGACGGAGGCTTCCCGGCCTTCCTGAGTCCCAGATTGGATCGATCGGCGGCTCACCCCAGCGCCTGGAGGACCGAGGCGCATTCGGCGCTCACGGTATCGATGAGGTAGTCCCAGAAGGGCGGTGCTTCGATGGTCTGCCGGGCAAGGTTGGGGGGAAGGAAACGGCGCATCTCCCCGACAAAGTCATCGCGGATCCGCTCGCCCTTGCGGAGTTCGCTGACCCTGGTTGCAAGAGTCGCCAGGAGGGCGTCGGCCGGCGATCCGTGCGCCTGGATCTTTCTGGGAAGGATCTCGATGGGGAGGGTGACGCCCTCCCGCTTGAGCCAGGCGATGTCCCACAGGTCGCGGTGCTTCACACGGTTCGGGCGGAGGGCCAGGGCGATGACTTTGTCCGCCAGGATCTCTTCGCGGCTCTCGGCTTGCAGAATCAGGCCCGAGGTCCCGAGATCGACGCCCTGCAGATTGCGCAACATCATTGGGCGCCTGTCAAAACTCGGGAGGGCGCACACATCGACGTGGATGCGCTGGGCGGGAAGGTGCCTGCCATCGGGACGAGTGATCAGGCTGAGCTTCCAGGTGTCCACGTTGCCCACCCTCTCCCTCCTGGGCTCGCTGACGCTGACGGGGAGCCCGTAGCGTTCCCCGATCCTCGATTCCAGGACGGGACCGAGGCCGGCCAGACGGTCCCTGGTGAAGCCCTCGCCTCCCGTGAAATCCAGATTCTCGCTCAAGCGTTCCGAACCATAGCAGGCCCTCAGGCAGGTGCCCCCGATGAAAGTCATGTCTGAAAGCAGCCCCGCCTCCGACATTTCCCGCAGGATGTCATGGTGCAGCAATTCCTTTTCGACCACGGCTTGCAGCGCCGATAGCCCGGGGCGGGCCTGAAGCGCCTGTTGCACCAACCGGTCAAACAAGTTCACGGAGCACCTCCGGGTCCACGAGATCCAAGCTTCTGCGGGTCGCCCGCATGTCGCGCATGGCCAGCTTCACGGTCGCGCGCCACAGGCGGCAATCGGCATCGTAGACCAGTTCGCCCGCCACTTGGCCAGGCCCCCTGGCGGTGTGCACGAATTCCATGCGCCCAAACTCACCGCAGTCCACCACATGGCTGCGGCCCGACGACATCAGCGTGAGCCAACCCATCGGCACCTGTGAAATCACCCCGGCATCGCTCAAGGCGGACTCCAGGCTGATGTAATTGAAATAACCCGCCCGCAACCGGGCTGCCGCATGGTGGAGCACGCGACCCTTCGGATACGCGACCCGGGGATACAGATACACACCCCGGCAGACCCGCCGCAACAGCCCAGATGCCTGCGCCCGGCTCAGCACGACCGAGAGATCCCGCCGACCCGGAAAAATCCCCTGTAAGTCCGACGGGGTGAACAGGTAGCGCTCACTGTCCGCCAGCGATTCCAAGACGGTCCCCAACCGCTTCGAGGGCGTCATGACCCGTCAAATCTACATAAACTTGCAAAAAGCGCAAGTTTATGTGCAGTCATGGCGCAAGGCGGAACCACGGATGGAGACCGATTCACCCCCTGGCCTCGCGGCACTCGGAGGGGGTCATGCCGAACTGGGCCTTGAACCCGCGGGTGAAATTGGCGGGCTCGGAGAAACCGCACGCGTAGGCGATCTCGCCGATGCCGCGGTCGCTTTGCTCCAGGAGTTGTCTGGCGCGGTTGAGGCGCAGGACGCGGATGAAATCGCCTGGCGCGAGGGAGAGGAGGCCGACGAGTTTGCGGTGCAGGGTATTGCGCCCGACGAAGAGGCCCTTGGCCAACGCATCGACGCCGAAGCCCGGATCCGCGAGGTGGTCCGCGACCAGCCGAATGGCGCGTTCGAGGAAATCCCTATCGATCGGCGCGATCGCGCTATCGGCGGTCGGGAGCAGCGCATCGAGCCCGAGGCGCTCGCCCAGGCGGCGGCGGGCGGCGGTGAGCCTGCGGACGCGCGCCTTGAGGACGGCCACGGAGAACGGTTTGGTGATATAATCGTCGGCGCCGGACTCGAGGCCCTCGATCTCGTGTTCCTCGGCGCCCCTGGCGGTGAGCATGACGACGGGGATGTGGCTGGTCGCGAGATCGGCCTTGAGGCGCCGGCACAGCTCGATCCCGTCCATGAGCGGCATCAGGATGTCGGTGAGCACCAGATCCGGCATCCGCTCGACGGCGAGGCGCAGGCCCTCCTGACCGTCGGGGGCCTCAAGCACGGTGAAATCGTCCTCCAACTCGGTGCGGAGCACCAGGCGCACGTCCTCGTGGTCCTCGACCACGAGAACGGTCGGTCGCTCGCGTATCTCATCCATTGCGCCGCTCATGCACATCTCCGATTTTGTCGAGGGGCAGTTGGACCGTGAAACGCGTCCCCGGCCCATCCCCGCATCCCCCGGGAACGGGGCTTGCCACATCGATGGTGCCCCCCAGCCGTCCGACCAATTCGTGGGCCAGGGCCAGGCCGACACCCACCCCGTGGATACCCCGGAGCCGCCCGGCGACGCCGCGATAGAATGGATCAAAGATGTGCGACAGATATTCGGGGGGGATGCCCGCCCCGGTGTCTTCCACCTCGAAGGTGGCGCTCAACCCGGCACCGGTCGCGGATGCGCCACCGCGGGAGGTCTCCAGGCGCACCGCGACGCGCCCCCCCGCGGGCGTGAATTTGATCGCGTTGCCGATCAGGTTGCCCAGGACGCGCATCAGCGCCTGCGGGTCAAAGCGGACGCGCAGGGGATCGGTCCGGGGCTCGAACTCCAGCCGGACCTGCTGGTGCTCGGCCAGGACTTGGAAGGACTCGATGACCTCGCGGGTCTGCTGGACCAGTTCGATCTCGCTGGGGACGATCCGGAGCTTCCCCTCCTGCAGCCGGCGCATGTCGAGGATCTGCTCCACCAGGAACTGCAGCCCCCTGACGTTCTTGAGCGCGATGCCGAGATACCGCTTGAGCCTATCGTCCTGCAGCGCCGCCATCGCGCGTTCGATCGGCAGGGGGATCACGGTCAGCGGCGTGCGCAGCTCATGCGAGAGGTGCGTGAAGAGGTCCAGCTTCATCCGCGCGACCTCCGCGCGGCCGCGCTCCTGGGCCACCAGATGTCGCTCGTGCGCCCGGATCAGATGGAAGCCCAGCACCGCGATGACCCCCAAGAACGACAGGACCATCAGGAGGAACCAGGGCTGGCGCCAGAGCGGCGCGACCACCACGAACGCGATCCGCGCCGGGCTCGGATCGACATTGAAGTCCTGGTCGCGCGCCCGGGCCTCGAAGGTGTGTCGGCCCGGGGCCAGATGGAGGAAGGTGCGCGATGTTTCGGCGGCGAACGGGCTCCACGGTCCCTGGTCGAGCCGCCAGGAATACTCCAGCGCGTCCGGGGCCGTGGCGTGCCACGGGGAGATGCCGCTCCAGGCCAGAATGGTGTTGCCCGGCTGGGAGACGCGATCGACGGACAGGGTGATCTTCGTCTCCGGCCGCGTGCGCTCCGGCCGATAGCGGATGGTCCGGAACCCGGGCAGGGAGGCGCGATCGTAGGCCTGTCCCCGCTTGGCGCGGAAATACCAATCGCGGGAGGCGTAGTTGATCCACAGCCCGTCCTTGCCGGCGGCGCGGAACGTGCCGCTCTCCCTGACGAATCCCGGGAAGTCCCTCCCGAACACCCGCGGCGTCCACCGGCGCCCGTCAAAGCGGCTGATGCCCTCCGGCGTGGCGGCCCAGACCGTGCCATCCGGCGCGCACAGGATCGCCGCGGCCATCATGTCCGCCAGGCCATCTTTCGTGGTGTATCCCTGCCACTGTTTGCCATCGTAGCAAGAGACGCCGATCCCGCCCATGGAGATCCAGATCCGGCCGGAGGGATCCGCATCGATGGCGTCGATCCACGACGGGACCAAGAGCCCCTGACCGCTGAGATCGCGGACGCGCTCCCCGTCGAATGCGTTCAAAAACCTCCCGGCCAACCAAACCAGACCATCGGGTCCGCGCGCCATCCCGCAGGCACCCCGAAAGGATCCCCCCCGCTCGAAGTAGTCGAACCGCGGCCCGCCCCGCCGCCCCAGCTCCGCCCGGATCAGCCCGAATCGGCCCTCCGGCGATTCGTTGTTGGCCCCGAAGAGCATCACGCCCTCCGGGCACTCGATCGCCGACCGGTAGTCCACCGTCCAGCCGAGGTCCCGGTGGACGCGCAGGGTCCACGCATCACCCTCGAGCCACGCGGTGGCTGCCGCCCCCCGGTGACTCCCCACGGCCCAGACCTGACCGCCGCGGGTGCAGGTCATGGCCACGGGATCCGTCATCAGGCCATCCTCGACGCCGTAACGCCGCCAAATGTCACCCCCGTGGCGCACCGCGTCGCCCTCGGCGGTCAAAAACCACTCGTTGGCGCCACCCCCCCCTTCGCCATCCCCGCCCGGAGACCCGCATTGAAAATGGAGTCCCTCGTAGGTCAGCCATCGGCGGGACGAACGATCCACGCGATAGACCCTCCCGAGGCGTTTGCCCGTCCACAGCGCGCCATCCGAGGTCTCGATCATGTGGATCCGGTCCTCCGAGCGATCGGGATGCTCATAGATCCCCCACTCCCCCTCGCGGCGCGCCTGAAGATACTTGCGCCCATAGACCCAGAGCGTCCCCTCGCGGGTTTCCAGAACGCCCTCGCAGAGGGACTCCCCGCCGGCCTCCTCCAGATTGAGGGGACTCCACCGCCCGGTCTCCACGTCGTACCGCTGGATCTCCTGCCGGTTGTACCCGCGGACCACCCACAGCTCCCCCCCCTTCGCCCGCATGATGCGCACCCCCGCGTCGCAAGGGATCTTCGACCACGAGTCCGGATCGGAGAACGATCGGCCCGCCCGGTGACGCACGATGAACTTCGCATTGACCAACAGCCAGAGGTCGCCCGCTGCATCCTCATGGACGTCCTGCACGATGAACGTGGTCCCGAAGTCCAGGTGCCCGGGTAGGTACACCAGTTCGGTGGCCGGGTCGCGCATGAGATGGGTTTTCGGGTCGAGGCGTTCGCTGGTGGTGTAGAAGACCGCTTTCCGGGGGGAGGCGTGATAGAAACCGGCGGTGGTTCCGGCCCAGACCCCCCCGGCGCGCGAGCGGCAGAAGCAGAGCGGCCGGGGACTCCATCCCCCGGACATGACAAGAAGTGGCTCCCATCGCCCATCCCGGAAACGGAAAAGCCTGTTGTCCGAGGCCGCGTAGATGCTGCCGTCCGCCGCGCTGCAGATTCTCTCTGCCGCGGCGAGAGGGAGCCCCTCTCCCGCGCCGTGGAACTCCCAGTTCAGACCGTCGTAGCGCAGCGCGCCGCCGGTCACCCCAAACCACATCGCGCCATCCGGCGCCTCGGTCATGCAGCGGAAGCCCCTGCCGTCCAGCTCGGGGATATGCCGCCAACGCCACGGCTCCCTCATCGGGTCCGCGATCACGGGCTGGTAAGGCTCAACCGCCCGGACCCGCGCGATGCCGGGGGCGAACGCCAGAAAGAGCAGCCACGGGATGTGTCTCACGGTGCGCTTGGTCAAGGCCCCCTCATGACATTACACGGGCTGCGCCATTCCGAGACCTCACGTTCCAATCGGACTCCAGACCCTCCGGAACCCAACGCCCTCGAAGTCCCTCACGTTCACCGTGGCGAACTCCGTGACGCCTTGGGCGATCATCGTCAGGGCGCCGCGGGTGTCGTACAGGCGGCGGAAGCCGAACGTGCTGGCCCTGGCTCTTTTCCAGAGGGCATCGTGGAGCGAGCGGCTCTCGGGGGGGAAGCCGATCAAGCGCCAGCGGGGGTGATTGCGGTAGGTCTGGATGACCTCGACAGCTTCTTCGGCGGTGAGCGGATGCTTCAGCACGGCGGGATTGCGCAGGAGTCCGTAGAGCTCGGCGAGGATGAACTCGGAGATGGCCACATCTTCGTCGCGCCGGATGGAATCCATCCAGGCGTATGCCGCATCGTGCCACGGTGACGCCACGTTGAAGGCATACAGCAGCAGGTTCGTGTCCATCGAAAGCATAGTCAGCGGCGTTTGGCTTTGGCGCCATGCATCAACTCGGCAGTGGTGAATTGCGCCTGTTCCTTCACTTCGGCATGGCTGAGACCCTTCCAGCCAAGGTTGCGTGGTCTGGGCAGCTGCCACTCGTCGGGTTCCCCGGGCTCCTGGGCATAGACTCCGAGAATGTACTCGATGCCACGACGGGCGAGCTCGGCGAACGAGATCTCCCGCGCCTCACAAAGCTTCTTGGCCTTGGCGTAGACGTCGTCCGGCAGTTGGATCTGTGTTCGAGTCATGCCCACATTTTAACAACATGGTGAATGATGTCAATCTGATGGCATCGAGCCCAACATGCCGTCGAGAGCCGTCTGCAGCCTGGCGCGGGCGGCCTGGGCTTCGGGGTCGGAGGTGTCGGCGGAAACAGGAATCTCCTGCCAGGGGGCGTCGCTCATGTCGAAGAAGCCTCCCGCGTTGGTGAGCTTCCATCGGGCGTCACGCACGTAGCAGTCGCCCCGCAACTGCACATAGACCCATTCGCGCGGCTGACCGGGCCGGCCCAGTACTTGCGGGGCGATGCTATGACCATCGATGGTCACGCCCGGGGGCAACGCGCCACCCGCCAGTTCGGTGAATGTCGGGAAGAAGTCGGCGATGCTCACCAGGTCCCCGGAGACCTTTCCGGCGGGTGTCGTTCCGGGCCAATTGACGATCAGCGGGACGCGGCAGCCGCCTTCGTTGAGTTCGCCCTTTTTGCCGTGAATCGGGCGGCCATGGACGGTATGCGCCCCTTTGGTGGAGCCGTTGTCGCCGACGAACACGATGAGCGTCTTGTCGCGGAGCCCCAGGCTGTCGAGTTCGGCGACGAGCTTGCCAACGAGCTTGTCCAGATAGGCGATGTTGTCGGCGTGAAGGTCGGGTTTCTCCCCGACACTGTCTGGCGTGCGCTGCAGTTTGTAGTGGATCAGCGGCGTGGGATAATAGACGAAGAACGGCCCCTCCTGGTGGCGGCGGATGAAATCCACGACGAAATCGTGCAGCAGGTCGGGGCCGAACGTCTCTTTGTCGCCGCTTAGGATCTCGCCGTTGTGGTTGTAGTCCGGTCCCCAATACCGTGCCCGTCCGCCGCCTTCTTCCCACTTCTCGCCCCAGATCATGAACTTGTCGAAGCCCCACTTCGCGGCGTCCTCCGGCGTGACGAGGTATTCCAAGTCCGACCACTTCCCGGCCACGGCCGTGGCATACCCGGCCTGCTTGAGCACCTTGGCGATGCACACCTCGCCCTGCGGCGTGGCGGCACCGCCCAAGCCGTTGTCGGTCACACCCGTGCGGAATCCGTAGCGGCCGAACATGCCCATCGCCCGCGTCGGAGCGCACAGCGGCGCCGCGAAACAATACTCGAAGCGCGTGCCGCCCGCGGCCAGCGCGTCGAGATGCGGCGTTTTGTAAACCGAACCATAGCAGCCGATATCGGGCAGGCCAAAATCGTCCGCGAGGATGTAGATGATGTTGGGTTTCCGCTGCGCCGCATCGGCGGCATGCGGCGCGGCCAGCGGCGCGAGCAGCAGGGAGGCGATGAGGGTGAGGGCATGTCTCACGGGCGGATCTTGGAATGGCAACCCGCATTTTGCCAGCAGTCTCTCCATTGCACCATCAGCGCTGGCATCGAATGCGTTGCCCATGAGGATCGAGGGGGACACCCAAGCCCGGCGCCGCCGAAGCCCTTGCCGAAGTGCTTGTGGCCCACATTGTCGATGATGCCGAAGACGACGCACGGGCAATACGGATCGCTACCGTGCAACGCGCCGCTCGGGGCGAGCTCATCGGCGCGTCGGTGAAGTTTGCAGCAAGGTGGTGCGGATCTCGCGGGGGCAGGCGGTAGCCCCATCGGCGGACCAGGAGACCTTCAGCGGCTGATCGGTGCCGGGCAAACGGGCGCAAAGCGAGTAGCGGTCATCGGCGAATACCTCGACGCGATCTTCTTCCACGAACACGTTGATAGATGAGTCGCCACGCCAGCAAACATCGAGCTTGCCCCAGCACGTTCCGCCGGCATCACAGATTCGGATCTCGTGCTTCGAAAACTGCACGATGCCGAGCGGGGCAAAACTCAGATGAAACGGCGTTTCGCCGGGCGGCGGGAGTGTGAAACGAGCCCCGAACCGGCGACAGGACTCGATGACCGTGCGCGCGTCGCCGCGATGGGGGGCCCATGCGAGTTCTTCGAGTGTGCCTGCAATACCGGGAGCCAGTCGCGTGGCGAGCGATCCGTCCGGCAGGGCGTATACTTCGCGGGCGAGGGCGAGATGGCCGCCCCAGTGCTGGCTCTCGGCAGTTGCGGGTGTGAGCGGGATCCAGCCGTAGAGCAGGAGCCTCCCTTTCTCATCCCAGGCGACCTGCGCGGCGCAGAGATCTGTGCCATCGAGCTTGCCTCCGAAGCCCCACGGACCTTCCGGCCGGCCCGCGGTGTAGTAGACCGGACCTCCGACGGACTTGCGATCGTAGATGCTGGTGAGCAGATACCAGCGCGCGTCGATCTGAAACATCTGCGGGCACTCGGGCTCGTCTTGGTCCACGAGATCAAGCACGATGCCATGGTCCGTCCACTGCTTGAGGTCGGGCGAGGTGGCGAGGCTGATGCCACCGCCCCGGGGTTTCGGGCGGCCTTTGATCCAGGTGGTCATCACGCAGCCATATCGCTTTTGCCCGGGAATCCAGAAGACGAAGGGATCGCGGCGGCGCTCGTAGTAGTCCGCGGCGGGCACATGGAATTCCTTCGGCGCGCATTCCCAATGAATGAGGTCGAAGCTCGTGTGGCTGGCCATGCGGCCTCTCGCATGGCCGTGGAAACTGCGAAAGAGGCCGGCGGCCTCGTCGCGGAAGACGCCCAGCACGAAGTAGGGTGAAATCCAGTCATCGGCCCCCACGGGCGCGTGCGTGAGGGGCTGCGGCGCCCAGCGCAGGCTGTCGCGTGAACGCACGAGCATGGACTCGTAATTGCCGGGCCTCAGGTAGAAGAGGAAACATTCGCCCCCGTGGAAGAAGGGATGCACATCGCCGATCGCGTGATCATCCGGTTTGAAATGCAGCCGCAACTCCCCGGCAGCAAGGGCGGCTGCCGGCGCCTCGCCGGGCTGACGGGAGGCCTCGTTGTCGCGGTGGGCTTTCATCGGCTTGATGATGATGAAATACATGCTGGCGGCGCCGGTCCTGTCGCGTTCGTTGCCGCCCAACACGAGCCGTCCCCTGGGCGCGGCGCGCGCGACAATGTCATAGGCTTTGCGGGCGCCCAGGATCTCGACCTGCACCTGAACCGGCATGCGCCCCCACCCCGGCGCCTTCAACCAGCCGGGCAAGTCGCGCGCCTCCGCCCAATAGCAAACATGGACCGTGGCGGCCTCGGGTAACTCGAGGGCCATGTGATTTGGGTCCGTCGAGTAATCATCCTCATTGGCCGTGCGCACCAGATCGCCACCGGC
>JAANMX010003003.1_pt1 | contig 15545 bp, 19 predicted proteins | sample 7279681 | NCBI WGS metagenome assembly JAANMX01 (sample SAMN14094542, study PRJNA606508) | bioreactor metagenome | isolation source: A lab-scale SPAN reactor treating ammonium-rich wastewater day 351 | place: Ireland: Galway | collected 2018-01-01
AGGTGAATCTCTCTGCCAAAAGTCAAAAAATCCGCCGCGCATTCCTCCCGCACCCTCCTGCGCGGCGAAACTCCGCCCAAAAACAAAAAGAGCCGAGGCAAAGCAAAATCCTTTTCCTCCCGCAAAATAGTTTTTGCTTTGCATCGTCCGCATTGAAGTCCCACGCACTGCCCGAATACTTGGAGGGCAGAACCCCAAAAAGAAAAATGTCCTTTCCATTTTTAGAAAAAATCGGGCGCGCGCAAATCCGAAAAGCAAGGAACTTTTTTCTTTTTGGTGCCCTCGCTAGGAATCGAACCTAGAATGGGAGATTAGAAGTCTCCAGTTATATCCATTTAACTACGAGGGCAGATGATTCAAATAACAAATTACACTAAAAACGGAGAAAACAAAAGTGCAAATTTAAATAGCAGGGTTTCTGCTCTCCGGTCTCTCTTCCAATAACGATTCAAATCGGTTTTTCTTTTCTCTATAGACTTCCAAGGTCTTTACTAAGCTGTTTTTGTCTACAGACTGAATTTCTTGAGACGGACTGCTGGTCTCCGTAGCTGCCAGATCTTTTGTTTTTTGATATTCAAAAAACAAAAGACCGGCAATTAATAAATTGATTACAGAGAAAGTGTAAAACATAATCAACCAATCTCGGTCTGGATGACTGGTGTACTTTTTGTATACAGAACCTTTAAAACTAAACGACTTCAATTTTTTAAGAAAAGCATCCATTTTTTTATTTGAATTTTAAAGTTTGGAAAGATATTTGCAATTGCCATTCTGGAGCCGAATCTCCCTGTTCTGAAGTTTTTGATTCAAGCACAATATTTTTAACATCAATTTGATATGGAAGATTTTCTACTAAGCTCAAGAAATGAAAAACTCCACCCCATGTTCCAAATGCTTTTATTGTTAATTCCAACATCTCAAAAAAACCTTCCTCCGTCTTTATGACGTCGATTTTTTCAACAGATGACTGAACACCGCTAACCTCGGCTAGCTTCTCAATTTTTTCTATAAAGCTGACAACTTCTTCTTGGCTAATTCCGACCGCAAAACTTTCCAATTCTTCAAACTCCGCTTGGAGTTTTTCAAGGTCTTGGGCTAAAAGACGCACACCTTCTTTCTTTAATTCATGATTTACGACGGATGCGGCCAATTCTAAAACATCAGACTTTTTGTTTTCAGTGATTGTAAACGCCAGAGTCGCGACAGCCCAAATAATGATTGCCGGAAATAATGCGTACAATAATGTTTTTTTAGAATTGTGTGACATTGTCTGTTTTAGATTACTGAAAATGTAATTGAAAAAACCAAATCCCTGTCTTTTGCCAAGTCTGAAACTGGCAAGTTCACATCGGTAAAATTATCAATATCTTCAAGTTGCTTCGCAAAAAGAACGAGTGACTCTCTGGTTGTTGCTTCCCCTCTCAAAAAGATTACTGTGCCCGTCTCTTTTTCTGAGTAACTTATGGATTTTATTTTAATCCCAGTCGTTTTGTTGCTGATTATTTCTGACAAAACTTTGGTTGTCTTACTCTCGCTGTCTTGGCCTAATACTTGGATTTTCCTGCTAATCTCTGACACCTTAGACTCAAGTTCTGTTATCACTTTTAATTCTGGTGTTTCCGCCTCAAGAATCACTCTTTCTTTTTCAAGGGATTGAAATTCGAAATTTACTGATAGAAATATCGGCGCGAGAAAAATCAAGATAACCAATCCGGTAAAAGAGACGAAGGTCATAAAAACTATCAACAGTCTGATTTGATACATCCGATAAATTTCCTTTTTGTATTCTGTTGGTAGTAAATTACCCATTTTGTTTTTTAAGATGGTTACTTGGAATTGCCAATCCAATTGCAGTTGCGTATTTTAACGACTCTTCAAAATTTAATTCCGGCACCTGTTCTTCAGGAGACAGACAATTTGCCCACACACTTGCTAGCTCAATTTCTATAGGCGAAACCGCTGATATGTTTTTTAAAATTTCTTCATCCACATTTTCACCAAAGACAAATGCTTTTCTTATTTTCTGATTGTTTTTGTCTGTTGATTGCCAATATGAAAGTAGTTTTTCCATTTCTTCTTTAACGGGTTCTGTTTTTTCTTTCGAGCCGTATATTTTTATTTCTTCACCTATGTATTTTATCGGCATTGCGTCGCTGTTTTGGGTTCCTGCCAGTTTTTCTTTAGAGAAGGTGTTGACTTCAATGCTTGATGCGTACTGAACTGTTTGGTTTTCGGCAATATAAAGTCCGGTTTTATTTTTTCCTGCCTGAATCAGCATATATGGCCTCGCATCACTATTTTTTATTACGGCATTAGCTGTTGCTTGCGCTTCCGACTCAAATGATAATGGAATTAGTCCGCTTATTTTGAATATTTCTAGAAATTCATAAACGGTATTTTGGGGAAAGACCGAAACCGCCACTCTTAAGTTATTGTCGATTGTTCCCAAAATTTTAAAATCAAAGACCGCTTCGTTAGCTGATATTGGTACATTTTCTTCTATTTTAAATCGGAGGGCTCCCTCGATCTCACTCTCTTTCATTTTTGGCAAAACCGTCTTGAAAATAAAGCCTTTTTCTTCAGGTAAGCTAGCTTTTATAAAGCGAAGATTATTTTTTCGTCTTAATTCTTCCAGAATACCTGTGATTGTTTTGGGGTTTTTGATTTCTCCTCCCACTATCGATTTTTCTGGCAGTTCTTGCTTACCAAATTTTTTTAAAGCTAGCTTTCCATTTTTATGGACAGAAAATTGAACAAAAGAAATGCAGCTATCGCTGATTGATAATCCGGCGACATTAGGATTTAGAAATTTTGGAGTAGGAAAAATATCAAAAAAACGCATTGGTAAAATTATACTATGTTTTTCGGTTTTTTTTATCAATAAAACTTTGCAAGATTATAGCCGCAGCTGATGCGTCAATCTTTTCGTGACGACCCTGTTCTTGCGCAGCTTGTGCAGTTGTTAAAAATTCTGGCTCCAGATAAACCGGAACTTTTAATTCGTCCTCCAATTCTTTTTTGAAAGACAGAATATTTTTCATTATTGGATTCGGTTTGCCTTTGAAATCCAAAGATTGTCCTAGAACAATCCCGGTAATTTTTCGTTTTTGACAGACTTCTTTAATTTTAGACAGAGCTTCTTTGTTTTTTAAAACTGCTTCCGGGAAAGCCAAAATCACGTCTTCGGAGGATAACGCTATGCCGACATTTTTTTGCCCGTAATCAATACCCAAAAGCATTTCTGTATTATAGAACGTAAGAGCATGCGAAGCTATTAAGGAATTACGCTAGATTTACGAGGGAATTTTTTTTTGGTAGTATTGCTCTCGTATGGCTGATTTATTGGGTCCTGAATTTACGTCTTTTGTGGGAAATAATAGCGCTTTATTTCTATTGATTTTGGTTTGGAGCTTACTTTGGAAGGGGATTGCCCTTTGGAAAGCGGCTCGCTTGTCTCACAAAAGGTGGTTCGTAATAATCCTTATCGTAAATACACTTGGGATTTTAGACATCATCTATATATTTTTTGTTGCTAACAGGTATAAAGTTGAGACAAACGAGACCAACAATTAACAACGTAATTGCCGATTGTTAATAAAGGTAAAAATCGAAAAGGGGGCTTAAAGTTCTGTTCAGCGAAATACAGGTTCTGTTTTGGTAAGGTAAACAGAACAAAACCGCAATGTTAAATTTAATCCGCCTTAGTTCGGAGGAGTCGGATAGTGGTTTATTCCAGCGGTCTTGAAAACCGCCATGTCGAAAGGCATCGTGGGTTCGAATCCCACCTCCTCCGCCAAAATTCGGAATTCAAATTTCCGCCTAAAAGGTACCCCAGCTTTTAGAGATTAAGTTGAAACCTAGATAGAATTTTCTTGTGTTTTTGTCCTTTCTATAAAGCGCTTTTCCCAGATTATTCCACAAGCAACGGCGACAACTAAAACTACCACATAGCTTAAAACTGCGGTTGCGAGATTAAATTGTTTGGGAATAAAATCAACCGCCAAAGCAAAATACCAAGACGACAAGGTGATAGCCCAAACAATCACGGTCGGCAATCTAAGAGATGCAAACATTGGTGAATCTGGCCCACCTTCTTTTCTAAATGGAACAAAAACCAAAAATGGTCCGTATATAATCATTGAAACGGCATTGCCGAAAGCGGCGACGAATAGAGCAGCGGTTTGCATTATGAAAAGTCCGGAAGAAGCAAGCATTTCCGCGTACATCACATAAAAAGCCAGTTGGCCAATAAGTATTAAACCAAAACCGACCCAAACAAGCTCCAGAATTCCGTTTAAAAGATGAAGTTCTTTGTCGTCTATGTCCAAATCTTTTAACATTCGGAAGAAAATAAATACAGCGGCGGTTGAACCACCAACAGCAAAAGCAAAGCCAAAAAATCTTATCGCCGCGATGATGTATTGGAATTCTGCCAAGAAAGCAACAGCCACAGGCAAGCTAGCAAAAGAAGAAACAAAAACCGTTATGGACAGAAAAGAAGCTAAAATACACCAAATACACCAAGCGCGGAGTAAGAATGCTTGCACAAACAGAAGATAAGAAGAAAATAGGCCGGCCGAAAGAGTTAGCGCTACGAGAATTGTTAAAGCATTAGGACTGAAAATTTCTGGTATGAAGATAAGGAACAGATAAGAAATAACAATAGAAGCAAAATAAGTCATCCCCATTCTCTCAAGAGGGATTCCGAAGAATTTTGAAAATCGGCTATTAACAACAACGTTGCAGTCAGAGCCGGTCGGGCAGATTAATTGTCTTTTGCTCTTTTTGGTAATAAATATGTTGGTGGCAACTCCAAAACCGCCCAAAGCGGCCGTGGCAATAAATGCATAAAAACCAACCGGTTTTGGCAAGAAGACGGTAAAAATAAAACCGCTCATGCCGAGCAGAATCAAACCGAAATAAAGATAGTACAAACTAGAAATTTTGATTTTCATAAGGACAATGTTATCACGGAATTTTTACTATACAAAAACTTTTCAACAAGAAAGTCGGGCAATTTTGTGATAAGATGTTTGCATAATATGGTCAATTTCTCTGTGATTACTCTAATAGGCCTCGTCGGACTCGTCGGGGTCTGGCTTTCTGATCATATAAGGAGAAAAAGAGTCTCCAAAGAAGATCTTGTCTGTCCGATTGGTTTTGACTGCCAGACGGTTGTGACGAGTAAATATTCCAAGTTTTTTGGAATTCCGGTTGAGAACTTGGGAATTTTATATTATTTGCTGGTTTCCATAAGTTATGCAGTTTTTCTTTTCTTTCCTAAACTACACCACGAATTTTTTTCCTTCGCGATTTTGTCTGTTACTATTCTGGCTTTTTTATTTTCAATCTATCTGACTTTTATTCAGCTAGTTGTTCTAGGGAGGTTGTGTTCTTTATGTTTGGCGTCAGCAGCTCTTTGTACACTGATTTTCATTTTTGCTTGGACCTCTACAAATTTGGATATTATCGGTTTTTTGAATTCAGTGATTCAGATTTTACCTCTTTAAAACTTTCTAATGTCGGGTTTTCTTTGTGATATATTATAAAAAGTATGGAAAGCAGAATAAGAATAAATTGGCAGGGTCCAGAATTTGCCCACTGGCACAAAGGCGTTGAATGGTATTGGGCGATTGGCATTATCGCTTTTGGAATTGTTCTGGCCTCTATTATTTTGGGAAACTATATTTTCGCTATTTTGATAATTGTCGCGGTTTTGGCGCTTGTGATTTTCTCTTTACGTGGGCCAAGACTTGTTGATGTTGAGGTAAACAATCGAGGAATTGTTTTAGACAAATATTTTTACCCCTTCGGGTCGCTTGAATCTTTTTGGATAGAAGGAGACTCGCTTCATCCAAAAATACTTTTCAAATCAAACAAGTTTTGGATGCCGTATATTCATTTGCCGATTACGGAAGAAATTAGTATTGAAGAAGTCAGAGATTTTTTGCTTCAGTATTTGGAAGAAGAAGAATTAAATGAACCATTTTTTCAGAAAATTCTTGAGTTTGTTGGATTTTAGACTTTTCTTTCTGTTGCTCCCACCAGGAATCGAACCTGGATCGCAAGATCCGCAATCTTGCATTCTATCCATTAAACTATGGGAGCGTTTAAATTAATTTTAATTTCTATTTTGAATCAATGCGCAATGCGCGGTGAGGGACTCGAACCCACGGCCTATTGTGTGTAAAACAATTGCTCTACCAACTGAGCTAACCGCGCTCTATATTTATACCTAAAAACGCCTTTTTCTTCAATGCGTGGATAATTAGACTGATGTTAATCATATTACATATGCTATACTCTACTCAATGAAAATAGTCGAAAAAGAAAAAGCCAGAGAATTAAGGAAACAGGGTATGTCAATGAATCAGATCATAGAAAAGACTGGTTTTCCAAAAGCCAGTGTCAGTTTTTGGACTAGAGATATTGTTCTCACTAAAGCACAAAAGAAAAGAATATCTTTAAGAGGTAGAAGCGTTGAGTCTATAGAGAAGAGAAGACTAAGCCGACTAGCTAATATAAGCGCGAAACGAAAAGTAATAATAGATTCGGCAAAAAAAGATTTTTCTAACTTATCACATAGAGATTTAAAAATAGTCGGCGCGATGATTTATTGGGGTGAAGGTAGTAAAACTGGTCATTGGACAGCCCGTATCTCAAATAGCGACCCTTTAGTGATAAAAGTAATGATGAGATTTTTCAGGGAAGTCTGTAGTGTCCCTGAAGATAAATTTCGTGGTCACATTCATACATTTGAGAGTGCTGACATAGAAGAAACAGAAAGATACTGGTCTAAAATTTCAGGAATACCTCGTAGTCAGTTTTATAAAACATATTTAAAACAAAGTAAGATAAGTTTGCGAAAAAGAAAAACTTTACCATATGGAACTCTAGATATAGACGTTAATGATATGAAAGTCTTCTTGACAATAAAGGGTTGGATTGAAAAGATTTCCGAACTTGCACTGGAACAGTAAAGTTATATAAAAACACTTTCATTCAAGAGAAAATCGTTGTAATTTATATGTATGCAAGAAATAGAGGCAATTGTTTCTGGTAAGGTCCAAGGGGTCAGTTATCGTGATTTTGTGAAAAGAAAAGCCGATGGACTCTGGCTTTCTGGAGAGGTAGAAAATATTCCAGATTTCAAGGTCCGAGTTGTGGCCCAAGGTAGTGAAGAAAAACTTCAAAAATTTATTGAACATTTATGGAAGGGGCCTTTTGGTTCAAAAATTTCAAATGTTGAAATTTCTTGGCGAGAGGCGACGGTAAAACTTCAAGGATTTAAAATAAAATTTTAGTAAAAACCGATGTGACTCCTAACTAGCCACTATACATATTAACTTTTAATTAATGACCGACGACAATTTAATCTTGGAAAAGATAAAAATTTTGTACGAAGACGAGAGTGTCTTGGTCATCAACAAACCGGCCGGCTTAATTGTTCATTCCGACGGGCGAAATATTGAGCCATCGGTTGCCGATTGGGTAATTGAAAAATTTCCGGCGCTTAAAGATGTCGGAGAACCATGGCTTTCCCCGCAAGGGGAGACGATTCCAAGACCTGGGATTGTTCATCGACTAGACAGAGAGACAAGCGGAGTTTTAATAATAGCCAAAAATCAGGATGTCCATGATTTTCTGAAAAAACAATTCCAAGACAGAAAAGTTGAGAAAGTTTATCGTGCTTTTGTCTACGGCCATCCCAAAGAAAAAAGCGGAGTGATTGAGTTGGAGATCGGTCGAACCAAAAAAATCCCAAGGCGCTGGACGGCACTTTCCGGAAAGAGTGGAAACTTGCGGGCGGCCATAACAGAATGGCGGTTTTTAGATGTTGGACTCGATCCAGAGTCCGGCGAAAAAATTTCTTTTTTGGAAGCTCGGCCAAAAACTGGCCGGACACATCAAATTCGTGTTCATTTCAAAGCCATAAATCATCCGGTTGTTTGTGACAAAATTTATGCTTCTAAAAAACCGTGCTTACTCGGCTTCCAGCGTCTGGCTCTTCACGCTTTTCAAATTCGTTTCCAATTGCCAAACGCTAAAACAATTGAAATGGAAGCGCCCCTTCCGGAAGATTTTGTGAATGCTTTAAAAAATTTTGATTCGGCATAAAACACCCCCCACCGAGTGGGGGGGTCGCACCGCCTTCATCCATCCTTCGGTTTAATCGTCGCCCTCGTTCTCATAGGGTTCGATGTACGTCTCGTCGATGAACATAAAAGCAACTGCAAGGTAAATTGGCGAGAGAATAGCAAAACCGATCAACCCAAAAAAAAGATCCATGTTTATCTCCCTTCGCTTAATTGAGGGGTCTCTGTCTGATTAATTTGTATCATTTCGTTTAACAAAACGCAATTCGGATTTTATGGGTTGCTGGAATTTAAGATTTGTATAGGATATATAGCAGGTTTTGTACATTTGCCAGTTTTGGTTTGGAAAAGCAAGGAGGATTAAATGCCAAACAACAGTGGTTCACCAGAAGGAGTCCACTCTGAACTCTGGCGGGGAATTGTCAGCATCGTGGCCGGATACCTCAAACTGCCGAATAGTGAGATCAAGCCAAATCATTTGCTTAGGGATATTGATTCTGCCGATATAATCGAGATAATAATGGACATTGAGGATCAGTTTCTCGGCAATCGGGAGATAAATCTGCAACAGAACTCGCTCCAAAACATCGGCCAACTCGCTCAACTGGTTGCTAAGATGGTTGCTGAAAAGTAATCATGGCAATCTGTCGATTCCAACGACTAACCCATCTCGTCACCCGTCCGGAGCTGGCGTGCACACGCGCACAATTGAATTGCTGAGAGGTCAGACTTCTCAGCAATTTCCTTAATAAAACTCTTAATAAAAACCTCATATTTAAAAAACAAACATCAAGTTGCCAAGCGCATACTCTTATGCTAAATTGTCCTACTATGCAAGCTAAAAATTTGGTAATTTCTCCGGTTAAAATTGAGGAGAGAAAAAAAATTGATATAAGATCCGGCGACACGGTTAAGGTCTTTCAGAAAATCAAGGAAAAAGACAAGTTCCGAACCCAAGTTTTTGAGGGGCTGGTTTTAGCGGTTAAGCACGGCAAGGAATCCGGCGGGACTTTTACCGTTCGTAAGGTGACAAGCGGTGTTGGAGTTGAAAGAATCTTTCCAATTTATTCGCCGATGATTGATAAAATTGAAATTGTGAGAAGGTCAAAAGTCCGTCGAGCCAAGCTTTACCACATCAGAGACAAGGCCTCTAAAGAAATCAGACGTCAGATGAGAAATATTAGAAATCTTCCAGAAGTAAGCATTTCAGACGAGTCACAATTAAATGAAATAGAACAAGTTGAGGAAGAAATAACAGAGTCAGCAGAGCAAAAAGCGGAAGCGATTAAAAGTGCTGAAGTCTCTGAAACTAAAGAAGAAACCAAGTAGTCGGTTTTCTCCTTGAGCCAAGACACTTTTTGGCTCATACTAATTTGTATGCCCAGATGGTGGAATTGGTATACACAATAGGTTGAGGGCCTATGCTCGCAAGAGCGTGCGGGTTCAAATCCCGCTCTGGGCACCAATACAGAACTCAATGGTTTTGGAAATCTGAAGATTGATTAAGTGTTAAGAAATAATTTTGTATAAAAAATCACCGATCCTCAGGCGGTGATTTTTTATTTCACTTGCCGAATCAATTATTGATTGGTGCGAAAGTGACTTGGCCATACCATACTCATGTTCCCTACATTATCAACACCTCGGACGAGGTAGTAATATGTAGTATCTGCTTGCAGGTTTGAAACCGTAACCGCATGGTTGGTTTGCATGCCGCTAGCATTAGTTGCAAGTGCTCCACTTACGTATGGCTGTTGGCGGTGCCCTGTTGCCTCATTGATTTGAAGAGGCATATTGCTCCAATAGACCTGACCTTGAGTTGGCTCGTTGGTTGTCCACGCGAAGGTTGCACTTGTGTTTGTGTGCTGAACTGTAGGTTTACTCAATCTTGGCGAAGTGTCCCAAGATGCTTGATTTCCCCCAGCAGAACCTCCAGAACCCATAAGACTATTGATCCTTGCTATTGTCTGTGGCCCGACACGACCATAACCGGTTGTTGCCGGCGTTCCTTGAGAGACAATCCCTTGCGCTGTTTGGAATCTTTCTACTGCCGCCTTGGTAAGCTGGCCGAAATATCCAGTAACTAAACCTTCAGGGTAGATGCTCACATTTGTTGATAGATATGTTTGAAGTTCGGTAACTTGTGAGCCGCTATCGCCAATATCTAATTGGCTAGTAATGGCAGCATACACACTTTTAATTCCGAAGATTGAGAAAATAAGTGTTGCCATCAACATTACGCTGAAGAGAATATTTACGCGCGATGAGTTTTTTTGTAGAGTTATTTTTTTGTTCATATAGTTTTTTTAGATTAAATTTTAGAGATTATTGAGGTGTCCTACACAATCGACCTTTTATGTATAATCCCTACAGATAATGCCGCTTCGCACTGGACATCATTACAGACGTGATTACAGAAGATTTTTATGAATTTTTAGGATTACTTTTAAGTTCGTTGACTTTTCTCTCTAATTTTTTGATATAAACTTCCAACTTCTCTATACGTTCTCCTGTTTGTATTTCAAAACGTTTTGTGTGGCGTGCGAGCATTTCGGCAACACCCATCATTTCTGTAACATCTTCTATGGCAAGAAGTATGATTGGAGGAAAATCGGTATCTTCTTCAACATGAATTTGTCGGGCGTTTAGAATCATCGTTTTTTGTCCGATCGAAGGAAATTCGTGAGTGACCTCAAATCCTTTAAAAAATGTGTTTTTAGGCAAAATGTCCTCGAGTAGTTTTCGTAAAGAGGGAATATTCCACTGGCCGTTTCCCAATTCATACACGTTTTTTTGTTCAGTATCTTTTGCTTCAACTTGAAACACTCGGTAGAAAGATTCATTAGCTGCCATTACGTGGAAATTTTTATCTAGGATTAAAACCGGCTCACGCACAACATCAACCACCGTCTTGATGTATGTCCAGCTTTTTTCCCAGAAATGATTTATAAAATCAGGGCCGATCGTGATACGCGCTTGCTCTGCGAGTCTTTTGCTCTCTTCCATATTTTTATTTTCAATTTCATTATTTTCCATACAGCAAATGCCGCTAGAAAATCTGTATTCTTACAAAGACTCGCTATAAGATGTCTGAAGTGCTATACTTAAAATCTAAGTACTCCCTTATTGTCTCTGGGGCTTTTGTAATGTTTCTGTAATAAGGCAGGTCTCTCCAAAATAAGGCCATATGGGCCCTTAAAATATAGATACTTCCAAAAACCACCGAACCTCTGTAATAGTCTTGTAATGCAACTCTTCTGCACTCGGCTTAATTTATATGATGACCCCGAAGCAAAGAATCGAGCGAGAGGGAATACTGACCTCAGCGCACAATGACTATGAGAAAAGAATGAATTCATACGCTTTTTTCAAAGTAAATAATCAAAAAACTAGTCAAGATTTGGTCCAAGATACCTTCATGAAGACTTGGATATATTTAGTTAAGGGAGGAAAGATTGATTTAATGAAGCCGTTTCTTTATCACATCCTTAATCATCTGATTATTGATGAATACCGTAAGCGTAAAACATCTTCTCTTGACGTTCTTCTTGAAAAAGGATTTGAGCCGGGTTTTGATGATTCAGAACGTGTGGCCACTACTTTTGATAGCAAGGCGGCAATTCTTTTGATCCAATATCTACCGGAAAAATACGAGAAAGTAATGCGAATGAGATATGCGCAAGATCTCTCACTTAAAGAAATATCTCTTATTACAGGGCAGTCGAGAAATGCTGTTGCCGTCCAAGCACATCGGGGTCTTCTTAAGCTTAAGAAAATATATAACCGCACATAAATAATATGCTTTGGACAATAATTATCGCTTTGTTTGTTCTCTGGCTTCTTGGGTTTAGCTTTAAGGTGGGAGGCAATTTTATCCACGCACTACTTGTAGTTGCGCTTGTTGTACTTATTGTTCACCTCATATCTTAGTTAATCCGTTGCCTCTTAAAAAAAGACTCTCGCGAGTCTTGTAATTACAGCACCGCTCGTAGATTATTTTCCGTATTTTTGTTAAAGTGACTTATAGCATTGGTTTAAACCGAATGCTAAAACGCTAAAAATATGGCACTTTTTACAGGAAAAGGTGACGACGGTACAACAAAAACATACAGTTGTCCGCCGGGCACTAGAATCTCAAAAAATTCAGCGGTAGCTGAAGCCCTCGGCTCTTTGGATGAAATCAATTCCTTTCTCGGTCTTTGCAAGGTTAAAACTAGTGACTTGAAGTTAGCTCAAAGAAATTTTGCCGAGATAATTCACGACGCCCAAGAAAACCTCTTCATTGTCCAAGCGGAGGTTGCCGGCGCTCCGAAAAATATTACCGCAGACAAGGTCAGGCAGATGGAAGACATTATCAACTCAATTGAAAAAGAATTACCACCGATAACAAGTTTTTTTATTTCCGGAGGTTCGGAACAGGCGGCGATGTTGGATGTCGCTAGAACTTTAGCAAGGAGAGCCGAGAGGAGAGTGGTGGCGGGAGAGGAGGTAGGTGAAGTAAAAATTTCCGCCGACACAAAATCTTTTCTCAACAGGTTGTCTAGCTTACTTTATGCACTGGCGCGGTTGGCAAATCACTTGTCTGGAGTCAAAGAAACTGCTCCGAAGTATTGAAGATTGAATAATGGTGCCTATGGTGTAACGGTTAACACTCAAGTTTGTGGAACTTGCAATTCGGGTTCGATTCCCGATAGGCACCCCAAAAATATGAATTTTGAATCAATGATAAATGAATATGAAAAAAGACCTGATCCGCTGACAGAAATTGAAGTGATTAGAAACCAGATTATGCAAACGGGAGCAGCTGATCAGGAGAATTCAATTATAAATTCAATCATAGAGAATTTTAAGGAGGGTGCTATAACTGGGGAAGAAGCGGTGCAAAAGGTTCGGGCTCTCCAAAACAGTCGGTCTGACTATCACTAGGGGTGTTCACAAGGCGCACCGCTTTGTTTTCTTGATTTGTTAGAATTTAAAAATCAGATTTTTGTGGGTAAGAACTTTCTTTATTTTTCGTCTTTATTATGGAACCTTTAGAAAGAGCAAAACAGGAATTTATAAAATCCTATGACGAACACGCCGATGCTCTTTTTCGGCACTGTTTTTTCAAGGTGTCGGATAAAGAAAAAGCCGAAGATTTGGTTCAAGAGACTTTTGTTCGGACTTGGAAGTATATTTCTTCCGGCAAGGAAGTCCGTAACATAAAAACCTTTCTTTATAGGGTGGCTAGTAATTTGATTATAGATTATTACCGGCAAGGTAAGAATGTTTCTTTAGACCAACTTTCCGAAAAAGGTTTTGATTTCTCCGAAGCGAGAGATGAGATTTTAGAAAACGCCGAGTTTTCAAGGGTTAAAGATTTAATTGACGAGCTTAGCGAGAAAGACAAAGAGATTATCATCTGGCGATTTCTTGATGGTCTCTCACCCTCGGAGATTGCAGATGTTTTAAATATCAAAGAAAACGCCGCTTCGGTTCGCTTAAATAGAGCGATGAAAAAACTTAAAGAGAAAATGGATACTTTAGAATAATATGGAAGACAAATTTCAAAAAATTTTTTCAGAGTTTAATAATATTCATCTATCAGAAGATGAAAAAAATCTCCTGAAAAATAGAATTATTTCGGAAATAAATCTGATAAGTCTAAGAGGGGATTTGGACAAACAGCGTTTTGCTCAAAAGTGGTTTTGGTATTTGTCGCAACCACGCTTGGCGGTTTCGTTTGCCGCACTTTTGATTTTTGTTTTGAGCGGGGGCGGGGTTATGGCAGCGGCTAGTAGAGCAGTACCCGGAGACTTGTTATATCCTGTCAAAACCGAATTCAACGAGCGTCTGGCTGGGTCTTTTGATTTCTCAACTGCCGCTAAAGCTACTCGGGAAGTTAAATTAGTTGGAAAGAGATTACAAGAGACTCAATCAGTTATTGCCACAGGGCGTCTTTCACCAGAAGCTATAGAGATTGTTGAGAGCCGGTTGGAAAAACATGTTGAAAATATAAAAAGCTATGTTGGTGTTCTGAAAAATATGGGAGAAAACGAAAAGGTGGCGATTTTGCAGGACCAACTTGAAATATCTTTGAGCGCTAACGAGAGAATCCTCTCAAGTCTCGAAGTTGTTGTTGGAGAAGTTGCGTCTGTTGCTCCTAGAGCCAAAGAAAATCTAGCTAGTATCACCATGGAGCGCTCCGTTGCACCAGAAGTTGATATAGAAGGAGCACCCAATGATTTGTCGGAAACCGCAAAAATCAAGTTGGCTAGGGCTGAAAAGGCGGTTGATGATGCTGAAATTTTGATAAAGAGACAAAAAATAGTCAACGATAATTTTGGTAAAAGATTAAGTCAGATAAGAGGTGAATTGGAGGAAGGCCGAGTTTTGTTTGAAATAAAATCCAACAGAGAGGCGATAGAAGTTTTTGATTCGGTTTTCAGATCGGCAAGTGAAATTAAAATGCTTTTGGAGGCCAGTCACAAACTGCCGATTAGAATTGAATTTTCTGATACTGGCTCAGAAGATATTTCTGTCAGCGAAGAGGGACCAAACACAGGTATTTTAATCTCGCCAGTGGTTACCGGATCTGTTCGTGGCGAGTTTAAGAATCTCCGCTCAATCTCTACCACCTCTTCTTTAAGAAGTAACTTTTCTGAAAACATTCTTAAGCAAAACCAAGGTGATTTTTAACACCTAGGATTTGGAGTTTGATTTAAGTCTTGATAAAATTTTATCCGGACTGTTTTGTGCTAGCTCGTGGAAATTTCAGCCGGAAACCGGCAGAAGGGGGTGAGATGGATTCTGACAGTAGGTTGGCGTTGCCGACCATGCCGGGGCGAGGTTTTCGGGCGCTCCAGAAGATGGCACAGGGATCGTTCGAGATCCCGCCACTTGAATTGGTGGACACCCACCCGTTCTCGGTCAAGGAAGAGGACCGAAGTTCTCCGTTCAAGCAGGCTTCGGGAATTGACCGGTTTGGTGTGCCAAATGTTGCTACGGAGGCAACAAGAGCGGAAGCGCGCTGTTTGACGGCCAATCTAAACATGCAAGCCATTGTCCGGGCAGCCGGTGGTGAGAGTCACATCAGACAGGAACTGGTTTTGTCTCCCCGACAGATTCGCTGGATCGTGGGGGAAAACAAATTGCCAGCACTTCCTTCCGGATTTTGGTGGCACTTCTTCGTTACCGGGAATAACGATGAAATTCTTGCCGTCTCAATCTGTGATAAAAAAGACGGCTACCATCTGCACCTTCTCGAGACAGAGAAGCGGTCGGAACCTCATCAGCCGCAGGTCTACGGCGTCGGCAACTACTTCATCGTCAGGACTCCTAACTGACAACAAGCCCCAATCGTCGGGGCTTCTTGAATTAGCAATCTAATTGCATAGATATCATTTCTTCCAGAAGACTTGCCTCGGACTCAAAAAGCCGAGGCGTTTTCGTTCACGATTGTTGAGTTTT
>JAANMX010003006.1_pt1 | contig 15530 bp, 9 predicted proteins | sample 7279681 | NCBI WGS metagenome assembly JAANMX01 (sample SAMN14094542, study PRJNA606508) | bioreactor metagenome | isolation source: A lab-scale SPAN reactor treating ammonium-rich wastewater day 351 | place: Ireland: Galway | collected 2018-01-01
TCGGGGCCGAGGACGTCCGGGCCGAGATGCCCGACCAGCGTGTGTTCGGCGTCGGTGCGGACGACGTCCAGCATGCCGAGACGCTGGCCGAGGGCGACCCAGCGGGCGGTTCCGAGCAGCGCGCGGGTCTGGGCGTCGGGGCGGGCCGCCCCGTCCTCGATGCGCCACTGGCCCTCCATCCGCAGGTGCGAGTGAATGGTGTGGCCCGTGTCGAGGCGATGCAGCAGGTGCTTGCCGCGGCTGACCACCGCGATCGTGGTTGCCCCGGTGAAGTCGATCGTGGACAGCTCGGGCCAGCGCAGGTCGCACCGGGTCAGCACCTCGCCGGCGAACACCTGGTTCAGCCGTTGTGCCGTCCGCCAGACGGTGTCACCCTCGGGCATCGCCGACCTCCCGTCACCGCCGCAGCCGCAGGCCCTGCGGGGTCAGCCGGAACCCGGCCGCGGCCAGGGCGTCGGCGAGCGCATGGTCGGAGCCGAGGACGTCCGCGCCGTCGATCCTGGCCACGGTGAGCTTGCCCAGGACGCCGGCGTGCACGGCGTCCGCGAGTGCCCGGGCGGAGCTCGCCAGCAGGTCGGGGTCGGTGGCGAAGGCCAGCAGGGTGCGGCCGCCGCGTTCCACGTAGAGGGTGAGTTCGCCGTCGGCCAGCACCACCAGGGCGCCGGCCTTGCGGCCGGGCTGGTGGCGGGTGCCGTCGGCGCGGGCCGGCCAGGGCAGCGCCGCCCCGTACGGGTTGGCCGGATCGGCCGCGGCCAGCACCACGGCTCCCGGCACGGGCCCGGCCTCGCGCAACAGGTCGATGGCGTGTCGGTCGCTGAACTGGGAGGCTCCCAGGCCCTCGACGAAGTAGCCACGGCGCACCTGTCCGGTCTCCTCCAGCGCGCTGAACACCCGGTAGGCGCCGGCGAAACCGCCGGTCACCTCCTCGTTCGCCACGCTGCCTCGGGTGACGACGCCGTAGCGGTCGAGCAGCACCTCGGCGCGGGCGGCGGCCAGCACCGTCGGGTCGGTCTCGGGGAGAGGCAGCAGGGCCCAGCGTCCGGCGGCCTCCGGCGGCCCTGACGGACGCGGCAGCGGACCGCGGGGCAGCGGACGGCGTCCGAACCGTCCGCGGGCCGGCGTCGGACGCGCCTTGAGGCTGGCCTTCCCGCCGCTCAGCAGGGTGCGCAGCGGCGCCAGGGTGTCGTTGCTGACGTGGCCCGCCCAGACCAGCTGCCACAGGGCCTCGGCGAGATCGGCGTCGGTGGCCTCGACGCGCTCGCTGAGCGTGCGGAACAGGTAGCTGCCGCCGCCGGCCAGCGCGTCCAGCACCCGCTGCGCCAGGTCACCCGGCACCTCCCCCGGTGGACTCATCGTCAAGGCCGCGGTCGCGGCCGGGTGCAGGGTGACCCAGCCATCCGTGCCGGCGAGCGCGCCGGCACCCTGCCAGACGACCTCGCCGGTGGCCAGCAGTTCGTCGAGCATCGCCGGCCGGTAGTCGCGCACCCGGGCCGGCAGGACGAGCGACTCCAGCGAGCTCGCCGGCACCGGATACCCGGCCAGTTGCTCGATTGCCGAGAGGACACCGGCGGTGCCGGCCAGCGGCGCCGCCACCCCCTGCCAGTGAGCAAGGAAGCGGGCGAACTGCCTTGCCGGAACCGGTTCGACCGCGTTGCGCAGCGCCGCCAGCGAGCGGCGGCGGAGGACCCGCAGGACGCCCGGGTCGCAATAGCTGAGGCCACCCGATCGCTGGCTGGACTGGGTCTCGACGAGCTCGACCGACGGAGGCTCCGACGAGGGCGGCAGCCAGCCGGCCGGACGCAGGTCACCCTCGACCAGGCGTCCGTCGGCGACCAGGCGGCTCAGGACGCCGTGCACCACCGCCGGCCCGAGGCCGAGCCACGATGCCACCTCGCCGGTCAGGAACGGCGCGTGCCCGCGCGCCCAGCGCAGCACCAGATCGCCCAGCGGGTCGGGTACCGGTGCCCGATGCGTCTCGGGAACACCCACCGGGACGCTGACGCCGAGGGCGTCGATCAGGCGCCCGGCGTCCTCGACCGCAGCCCACCGGGTCTCGCCGCCGACCCGCACCTCGATCAGCCGGCGCTGCTCGGTCAGCTCGATCAGCCAGTCCGCGACCCGGTCCGGCTCGGCCGACCGCGCCCGCAGCCCCGGCAGGTCGAGCGGACCCAGCACCCGGATGATGTCGGCCAGGTCCTCGGCGTCCCGCGCCCGGCGTGGTTCGGCCAGATGCTGCAGCTCCGACTCGGTGCGGGTCAGCGACTCGGGGTCGAGCAGATCGGCCAGCGCCAGGCCGTCGGAGGTGCCGAGCAGATCGGCCAGCAGGGTCGGGTCGAGGGTGAGCGCAGCGGCGCGCTTCTCGGCCAGCGGCGAATCGCCCTCGTAGAGGAACTGGGCGACGTAGCCGAACAGCAGCGAACCCGCGAACGGGGACGGCCGTGGCGTGGTCACCTCGATGGTGCGCACCTGCCGGGCCGCGATCGCCCGCATCAGCTCGACCAGGGCGGGGACGTCGAAGACGTCCTGGACGCACTCGCGCACCGCCTCCAGCACGATCGGGAAGCTCGGGTACTCCGATGCCACCTCGAGCAACTGGGACGCCCGCTGGCGCTGCTGCCACAGGGCCTGACGCTTGTCCGGACGCCGCTTCGGCAGCAGCAGCGCGCGGCCGGCGCACTCCCGGAACCGGCTGGCGAACAGCGCCGACGAACCGATCTGGTCGGTGACCAGGGCGGCCACCTCGTCGGGGTCGATGACGATGGTCTCCAGCAGGTCGGGCGCGGCGGTGGACTCCTCGGCCCAGCCGGCGTCGGGCAGCCGCAGCACGATGCCGTCGTCGCCGTGCATCGCCTGGACGTCGACACCGTGCGTCTCGCGTAGCCGGGCCGCGATCGCCAGTGCCCACGGGGCGTGCACGGGCGCCCCGAACGGCGAATGCACCACCACCCGCCAGTCGCCGAGCTCGTCGCGGAACCGCTCCACCACGATGGTGGTGTCGCTGGGCAGCTGCGGGATCGCCTCGCGCTGTTCGGTCAGGTAGCCGACCAGGTTGTCGGCGGCCCAGTCGTCCAGGCCGGCCGCCAGCGCCCGATCCCGCGCGGCCTCGGGTGCCAGTGCGCCGAGCTCGCGGACGAACGCGCCGAGCGCCCGGCCCAGTTCGGCGGGGCGGCCGAGAGTGTCGCCCTTCCAGAACGGCAGCCGCCCGGGCTGGCCGGGGGCCGGGCTGACCTGCACCTGGTCGTGGGTGATGTCCTCGATCCGCCAGGTCGATGTCCCCAGCGTGATCACGTCGCCGACCCGGGACTCGTAGACCATCTCCTCGTCCAGCTCGCCGACCCGGCGTCCGGCACCCTCGCCGACGACGAACACGCCGAACATGCCGCGATCGGGAATCGTGCCGCCCGAGGTGACGGCCAGCCGCTGTGCGCCGCGGCGTCCGGTCAGGGTGTCGGTGCCGCGGTCCCAGACCAGCCGCGGCCGCAGCTCGGCGAACGCCTCGGACGGGTAGCGCCCGGCCAGCATGTCGAGCACCGACTCCAGCACGGCCCGGGTGAGCCCGGTGAACGGCGCCGCCCGGCGGACCAGCGACTCCAGTTCGGTCACGGTGATCGAGTCGAGGGCGCAGATGGCGACGATCTGCTGGGCCAGCACGTCCAGCGGGTTGGACGGCACCCGCAACGACTCGATCGCGCCGGCCCGCATCCGCTCGGTGATCACCGCGGTCTGCACCAGGTCGCCGCGGAACTTGGGGAACAGGACGCCGCGCGAGACCGCGCCCACCTGGTGGCCGGCGCGCCCCACCCGTTGCAGCCCGGACGCCACCGACGGCGGCGCCTCCACCTGCACGACGAGGTCGACCGCGCCCATGTCGATGCCGAGCTCCAGCGACGACGTGGCCACCACCGCGGGCAGGCGCCCGGCCTTCAGGTCCTCCTCGGTCTGGGCGCGCTGCTCCTTGCTGACCGAGCCGTGGTGGGCGCGGGCGAGCAGTGCCGGGGCACCGTGGGACTGCCCGGACTGGGCCATCACCTGGGCGGGAGTCCGGGTCGCCGTGGTGGCTTCGACGGTTTCGCTCGCCGTCCGCTCGGCCCAGATCTCGTTCAACCGCGCGGTCAGCCTTTCCGCCAGCCGGCGGGAGTTCGCGAACACCAGGGTGGAGCGGTGCGCCGCGATCAGGTCGACGATCCTCTCCTCGACGTGCGGCCAGATCGACGTCCGCTGCGGCTCGCCGGCGGCCGGGCCGGACAGGTCGCCCGTCAGCTCACCGAGGGCACCCAGATCGGGCACGGGCACGACCACCGACAGGTCCCAGGACTTCTCACTGGGCGGGTTCACGATGCTCACGTCGCGTCCGCCGGCCAGGAACCGGGCCACCTCCTCGATCGGCCGGACGGTCGCCGACAGTCCGACCCGCTGCGCCGGACGAGGCAGCAGCGCGTCCAGCCGTTCCAGGGAGAGCGCCAGGTGGGCGCCGCGCTTGCCGCCGGCCAAGGCGTGGATCTCGTCGACGATCACGGTTTCGATGCTGGCCAGCGTCTCGCGCGCGGCCGAGGTGAGCAGCAGGAACAGCGACTCGGGGGTGGTGATCAGGATGTCGGATGGCTCGCGCGCGAAGCTGCGGCGCTGATCGGCCGGGGTGTCGCCGGAACGCACCGCCACCGTTATCGCCGGTGGCTCGAGCCCGAGCCGGGAGGCCTCGTTCCGAATCCCCACCAGTGGCGAACGCAGGTTGCGTTCGACGTCCACCGCCAACGCCTTCAAGGGCGACACATAGAGGACGCGACACCGTTTCAGCTTGTCGGGCGTCGGTTCCGTGGCCAGCCGATCGAGCGCCCAGAGGAACGCCGACAACGTCTTGCCCGACCCCGTCGGCGCCACGACCAGCGTGTGCCGCCCCGAACTGATCGACTCCCACGCCCCCGCCTGCGCCGCCGTCGGCGCGTGAAAGCTGCCCCGGAACCAGCTCGCGGTGGCCGGAGAGAACCGCTCGAGTACGTCCTCAGCCATGACGCCGACCACAATGCCACGCGCCACCGACACAGTGGAGGTGTCGGATCAGTCGGTTTCGCCGAGGGATTCCAGTGCGGTCAACAGGTCGCGCTCGCGACTGAAGCCGCGGGCCTCGATCAGTTCCACGGCCCGGCGTGCGAGATCTCTATCCGAGTCGGACGCGGCAAGGGCAAGAAGCCGCAGATCAGCGGAGTCCTGGGGACGGTAGTCGTCCCGGGCCAGCAGTTTCAGCGCGATGAGATGCCCGGTGGTGGCGATCGGCAATGCCGCCTCCAGTTCGTTCATTCGAACCGGTTCGACGGACGGCCCACCGCATCGCCCAGCGGTGCACCGGGACGATCGAGGCGCCAGGTGTTGACCAGCGCGTCGATCTCGGCGTCGCTCGCGCCGGCGTTCTCGCGGCGCAGCTTGGCGCGGTACATGCGTTCACCGAACTCGTACATGGTGAACACCGCCCTGATCCGCCGGGCCACCGCAGCATCGCTCATGGCGACACGTTACGCGTCCGTGACGAGTTCTCAGGCCGGGACGGCTCCGCTTGACGCGACGTACGCTCACCCATCATTTTTGGTGAGAAGTCACCAAAGGCTGTGATGACACCAACGAGGGAGTCCAATGTCGGATACCAGCACGGGCAAGCTCAAGCTTTGGCAGGCGATCGCCATCTCGGTGGGCTTCATGGCTCCCGTGCTGGCGATGTCGCTCAACGGCATCGGGGTGGCCGGTCTGGTCGGCCCGAGCGTCCCGCTGGTCTTCGTCATCGCGTTCGCGGGGGTCGGCGCGGTCGCCTACGGCTTCGTCCGGCTGACCTCCTACTTCAACCATGCCGGCTCCATCTACGGCCTGGTCGGCATCACCGTCGGCCCCCGGGCCGGCTTCTTCGGCGGCTGGGCGCTGCTCGGCACCTATGTCTTCTTCGCGGCCTGCACGATGGCCTCGTGCGGGGTCTTCCTGGAGGCGTTCTTCATGCAGGCGGGCTTCGGCAGCGGACCGCCCTGGCTGCTGGTGGCCCTGCTCGGGGCGGCGGTCGTGCTGGCGCTGAACATCCGTGAGTCGGCGGTGGCGGCCAACGTGCTGCTGCTGATCGGCGGCATCGGCATCGCCGCGATGCTGGTGCTGGCCGCGGTGATCTTCGGCCGGGCTGCCACCGGCAGCGCCCCGAACGGACAGGCCATCGACGTGGTCAGCACCTTCACCGCCGGCGACACCTCGTTCGGGACGCTGATGGCGGCGTCGGTGTTCGCCTTCCTGTCCTGGGCCGGCTTCGAATCCTGCTCGTCGCTGGGCGAGGAGACCGAGGATCCGCGGCGCAACATCCCGCGGGCGATCGCGGGTGCGGTCGTCCTGGGCGGCCTGCTCTACGTGCTGATGATGTTCGCCCAGACCGTCGGCTTCGGTACGGACGCCGCCGGCATCGAGGCGTTCGCCGGATCGACCTCCAGCATCACCGACCTGGCCGCGGCCTACGTCGGCGAGTGGTTCGCCGTCGTCCTGGCCTTCTGCGCGCTGGCCGTCGCGCTGGCGTCCACGATCGGCTCGACCGCGGCGGCCGGACGCCTGTTGTACGCCCTGGCCCGCGACGGCTTCGGGCCCAAACAGCTCGGTGAGCTGAACGGTCACGGTGTGCCCGGCAATGCGGTCATCGCCGTCGTGGTGGTGTCCTTCGGGCTCTGCGCGGGCCTCGGTCTCACCGGCCAGGGTGCCTTCGACGCCTACTACTGGTACGCCACGATCGCGGTGCTGTGCATGCTGGTGGCCTACTCGGTGGCCTCCGCCGGCGTCATCTACTTCACCCTCAAGGGCCACAACACCATCCCGAAGTGGGAGATCGCGATCCCGGTGCTCGGCATCGGCTACCTGCTCTTCGTGTTCTGGGAGCAGCGCGGCACCGACTGGCCCTACACCCTGTTCCCGTGGATCGCCGGCGCCTGGTGCCTGATCGGCCTGCTGGTCGTCCTGCTCGCCCCGTCCATCGCCCAGCGGGTGGGCGCCCATCTCACCGAGGAACTCGGTGATCCCGACGAGGCCGATGCGTCGGCCGGCAAGGAGTCCTGATCATGGCCACCGAACTAGGCTTCGTCGGAACCAACGACCTGGTCGGCATCACCCGCGGCCGGGCGATGCCGCTGCCGCGGCTCGAGGATTCCCTGGACACCGGCTGCGGCTGGGTGCCCGCCAACCTGGGCATCGGGCCGTTCGGCCACATCGTCGCCGAGGGCGAGGTGTTCGGCTCCACCGGCGACCTGCGGCTGATTCCCGACCCGGCCACCCGGACCGAGTTTCCCACCGCCGAGGGGGCGCCGCCGCTGACCGTGATGCTGGGCGACACGGTCAACATCGACCTGACCCCATGGGCCGCGTGCCCGCGGACGTTTCTGCGTACCGCGATCGCCGACCTGGCCGCCGAGACCGGCCTGCACGTCTACGGCGCCTTCGAGCACGAGTTCATGCTGGTCACCGACGACGCGCCACCCGCCCCGTTCTCGCTGGACGCCCTGCTCGGCGGCGAACCCTGGGGATCGGGGCTGGTCGACGCCCTGACCAAGGCCGGCATCGAACCCGAGAACTGGCTGCCCGAGTACGGGGCCAACCAGTGGGAGGTGGTCATCCCGCCGGCCCTCGACGTCGAGATCGCCGACCGTGCGGTGCTGCTGCGCGACCTGGTCAGGCACTACTCCAAGCTGAACGGACGCCAGGCGTCCTTCTCGCCGCTGCTCGACCCCGACGGCTCCGGCAACGGCGTCCACCTGCACGTGTCGCTGCGCACCGGGGACGGCATCCCGGCCACCTTCGACGCCAGCCGGCCGGGCCGGATGTCGGAGGTCGCCGGCCAATTCGCCGCCGGCATCCTGCAGCACTGCCGCGCAATCACCGCGCTCACGGCGTCCAGCGTGGTGTCTTACCAGCGGCTCACCCCGCACCGCTGGTCGGCCGGGCACGCGTTCCTCGGCGAGCAGAACCGGGAGGCGATGCTGCGGATCTGCCCCTTGGTCGAGGTCGAGGGCAAGAACCGGGCCGCGCAGTACAACATCGAGTACCGCGCCGGGGACGCCACCAGCAACCCCTGGCTGTACCTGGGCTGCATCATCCGGGCCGGCCTGGAGGGCATCCGCAACGGGTTGCCCGCACCCCGGGTGCTCGACGTCGAGGTGGACGCCCTGACGCCCGAGGAGCGCGTCGCGGCCGGCGTCCGGACGCTGCCGGCGTCGCTGGACGAGGCGCTGGAGGCGCTGGTGGAGGACGACGTGGTCACCGGCTGGTTCGACTCCGAGATGCTGGACACCTTCCTGGCGATCAAGCGCGAGGAGATCGCCCAGGCGAAGGGACGCTCGGACGCCGACATCTGCGCCGCCTATCGCGATGTCTACTGACCTCGCCGGCCTGATCGACGCGGTCGAGCTGATCGATCACCACTGTCACGGGGTGGTTCACGAGAACCCGCCGCGGGCGGTGTTCGAGGACCTGATGACCGAATCGCCCTGGCCGGCGCCGCCCGGGACGTCCGGCTGGGACAGCCAGGTCGGGATGGCGATCCGGCGCCGCTGCGCGCCGGTGCTCGACCTGTCGCCCGACCGCAGCCCCGAGGACTACCTGGCGCGGCGGGCCCAGTTGGGGGCGGCCGAGGTGAACCGGCGGCTGCTCGGCAGCGCCCGGCTGCACACTCTGCTGCTCGACACCGGCTACCGCGGTGACGACATCCTGGACGTTCCCGCCATGGCCGAGGTCAGCGGCGCGTCCACCCACGAGATCGTCCGGCTGGAGGCGGTCGCCGAGCAGGTGGCGGCCACCCTGTCGTCCGGCGCCGACTACCCGGACGCCTACCGCGCCGCCCTCGCCCGGGCCACCCGGGACGCGGTCGGGCTGAAGAGCATCGTCGCCTACCGCGACGGCCTCGACTTCGACCCGGCCCGGCCGGCCGACGACGAGGTGGCGGACGCCGCCGCGGCGTGGCTGGACGAGATCGCCCGCACCGGACGGATCCGGATCGCCGATCCGGTGCTGCTGCGGTTCGGCATCTGGTGCGGCGTCGAGGAGGCGCTGCCGCTGCAATTCCACGTCGGCTATGGGGACGCCGACGTCGACCTGGCCCGCTGCAACCCGCTGCTGATGACCGCCTGGCTGAAGGCCACCCGCGAGGCGGGCACGTCGGTGATGCTGCTGCACTGCTACCCGTACCACCGCGAGGCCGGCTACCTGGCCCAGGTGTACCCGCACGTGTATTGCGATGTCGGACTGGCGATCAACTACACCGGCGCCCGGTCGGCCGCGATCATCGCCGAGTCGCTGGAGTTGACTCCGTTCCACAAGGCGCTGTTCTCCACCGACACCTTCGGTCTGTCCGAGCTGTACTACGTGGGCGCGGCGCTGTTCCGCCAAGGGCTCATTGAGACCCTGCAGGACTGGGTCGATCGCGGCCATGCCTCGGTGCCGGACGCCGTCCGCATCGCCAAGCTGATCGGCAACGGCAACGCCCGCCGGGTGTACGGCCTGGCCTGAGGAGATCCCGGCGTTCGCCGGGATGACGGGAGAGCTTCGCCGGGATGACGGCGGCAGGCATCTGGTCATCCCGGCGGTCCCACGTCATCCCGGCGAATGCCGGGATCTCATCGACCGCGCCCGCGATGCCCTGAGATCCCGGATCAAGTCCGGGATGACGGATGAGGGTCTCGCACGCCCATCGGCCCCGGGCGGATGCCCGGGGCCGATGACTCTCGAACGAGCAGCAGACGAGGATCAGCGACGGTGGTGCTTGTCGCGGATCTTGCCGTACCAGCTCAGGCCGAACCCGAACCTGTAGACATTGCCGGCGGAATCGACGTAGGGCGTCATGTCCTCGCCGACGTCCTCCTTCTGCTTCTCGACGGCGTTCATGTTCTTCGGGCTGGTCAGCGGCAGGCGTCCTTGCGGGTTGTGCTGACCGAGCGCGGTCTCGATGTAGACGCGGTCACTGATCGAGTAGCCGACCAGGATCGCGTCCACCTTCTTCTCGAACTCAGCCGGAATGAAGCTGCTCTTGGCCTTGACCGAGACGATGACCGGAATGTTCTTGCCGGTCCGGCGCTCGATCTGCTTGACGGCCTTCACCGTGCGGTTGAGTGCGGTCAGGTCGTACTCGTTGCCGATCTTCGAGGTGGCGCCGAAGTACGACCGGTTCTCGGTGCTGCCGTCGGGCAGGATGTCACCCGCGATCGACTTCTTCCGCACGTTCGGGCCGGTGGCGGTGTACGGACCCCACTGCAGCGACAACGGGTAGTAGGTGTTGTCGGGGTTGCGTCCGGCGCCGGTGAAGTTGTCGCCGTTGTCCGGGCTGCGCATGGCGTACAGCACCAGGTCGACGCCCTTCAGGTCGGGCATGACGTAGTCGACGACGTTGCCGTCGGCGTCCTTCACCGGGGTGTCGGTGAGCACCTTCTTGAAGTAGTTCTTGGCCAGGTCGGCATCGATGGTCGGGCCGACGCGGTCGACGGTCGCCTGCGAGAACACGCTCGGGAAGCCGTGCCCGATCGAGCTCGGAATGTAGACCGTCTTGTTCTTGAACTGCCTCAGCGACGCCGGCCGGATGGTCCGGTTGGCATTCTTCAGCATGACCACCGAGTCGAACTGGCCGTCGATGCCGGCCTGCACCTTGTCGGCGCTGGCGACGATCTTCTTGGACGCCGCCAGGTCGAGGTAGGGATTCTCGAATAGGCCCGGGTACATCACCATGCGCAGGATGCGCTCACCGGACCGGCGGAACCGGGTGTCGGCATCGATGGTGTTCTTGCCGGCCTCGAAGTCGTCCTGCCACATCTGGTGCGCGGCCAGCACGGGCAGCTTGTTGTTGTTGCCGCCGTACATGTCGACACCGGCCTTCAGCACGGCATAGTGCCGCTCTTCGACGGTGGCGTCCTCCATGCCCCAGGCCATCCCGAAGCGCGAGTTGGGATCGGTGTAACCCGTGGTCACGCCCCAGTCGGTGCAGATGACGCCGTCGTAGCCGGCGTTCCGCAGGCCGTCGATCTTGACCTTGTCGTAGGCCGACCCGACCCGGTTGCCGGTGAGCGGCTCGCCGTTGCCTGCGATGGCGATCGAGTACGAGCTCATCACGGCGGTGGCGTGCTTGGCGGTCATGAACGGCTTGGTGTGCTCGGCGTAGTTGTCGCCCGGATACACCGCGTACTTGCCCGCGTTCAGGTGCGACTCGCGGCCGCCCTCACCGGCGCCGTCACCGGGCCAGTGCTTGATCATGGTGTTGATCGAGTCCGAACCCCAGCCGGTCGAGCGTCCGCGCTTGTCGTAGGTGTTCTGCGAGCCGTCGACGTACGCCTTCGCCATCTTCTTGGCCAGCTCGACGTTCTCACCGAAGGTGCCGTCGTTGCGCAGCCAGCGCGGCTCGGTGGCCAGGTCGATCTGCGGACCGAGGGCGGTGGCGATGCCCATCGCCCGGTACTCCGCCGACGAGATCTTGGCGAATTCGAGCATGGTCTTCTCGGAGAAGGTGGCGGCCAGGCCGATGTTCGACGGCCACCGCGAGATGTCGTCACCCTCGGCGTTGTAGGCCGAGTCCTGCGCCGCGGTCGAACGCGGGTCGGAGGAGAAGTTGACCGGAATGTACGGCAGCCCGGTCGCGGCCTGCTGTTCGGCGAACGACTGCATGGCGTTCACCCAGGTGACGTTCGCCGTCACATCGTTCGGGCCGGCGTTGAGCACGTTGCGCAGCTTGTCGTCCCTGATATACGTGCGCTGCGCATCGGTCAGGCCGTCCTGCGGGTTCCGCTCGTGCGAGCTGAACAGCATCAGGCCCGCGATCTGTTCGATCGTGACCTCCTGGGCCAGCGCCTTCGCCCGTTCGTCGATCGACTTGCGCCAGTCCTCCCAGGTGTCCAGCTTGCCGTTGGCGTTCATGTCCTTGAAGGCCAGGGTGGTCTTTCCCGACCGGACCTTCAGCAGTTTGACCGGCCCACCCGCGATGTAGCTGAGCGTCGCGCCGCCATTGGGATTGGTGACGACCGTGAAGGTGGTCGTGCCGTCGGTGACCGTCCTCTCGGTTGGTCCTTGGCCGTTGGGTTTCGCGTCCGCCGCCGTCGGTGGGGCGAGCAATGTGCAGGTGAGCAGTCCGCCGACGATGGCGGCCAGGGTTGGGGTGGGTCGCAAAGCAACTCCTTCGATCAGTCCAGGGCCGGGGTGCGGACCGAACCGCTCCGGCGCTGGAACGGGGGGTCTCGCCTGGGCGTCCTTGCTCAAGCGATTCAGCCCATGCTCGCACAGGTCTCAGCACACGCACAGGCGATTCCCACATCGTGTTCAGTTTTCTGTGGTTGTCGGCATAGACCCATCGGCTCGACGTCAGCGGGTGAACGAGTACCGAGATCCCAGCAGCCACATCACCACGGCGAGCACCACCGTTCCGGCCAGCTGGATCGGGTACAGCCAGCCCACCGGCACGGCGTCCGGGGTCGGCAGCACCGTGAAGGCGGCACCCAGCAGGGTGACCAGCGGGATCGCCACACGCAGCACCTGCAGGGTCACGCCGAAGCCCTGATCGCGCTTGCCGAGCCGCTGCAGCAACGCGCTGCACAGGCAGTAGACGAAGGCGAGCACCACCAGCCGCAGGAAGACGTCGGCCAGCACGTTGATCAGCGCGATCGGTGAGATGAACAGCACCAGTTCGAGCACCAGGGCGGTGATGGCGAGATTCCGGGCCCAGACGAACCACTTGTCCAGGTCGATCAGCTGGTTCATGCCCATCCCGGCCAGCACCCAGCCGATCAGGTCGAGCGACAGCATCACCGAGCCGAGACGGATCTCGACCAGGACCAACAACAACCCGACGGCGGCAAGACGAAGCGGCGGCATGCCGCCAGGGTAGCCGGACGCCCGGCGCCGCCCGTGCGCTACCCGCCGGGCCGGGGGATGCGCCGCCGGATGTCTGGCTTCGCCGACGGGCCCGGCACGACGGGGCTCACCCAGGGCCCGTCGTCGCCGGGCAGCAGGATGCCGTCCTCGACGAAGGCGTAGCGCCCGGCCAGCACCTGCTTGGCGGCGGCCCCGTCGGCGTCGTCGGTGTTCTCCCACAGCGCGGTGAACGCCGCGCCGATCCGCACCCGGGCCTGCCGGCAGAACAGGTCGGCCAGTTCCACGCCCTCGGGACGCACGGCGCGCTCGGTGTGGGCCCGCAGGCAGGCGGCGGTCATCGCGAACAGCTCGGCGCCGATGTCGACCACCCGGCCCAGGAACGCCTGCTTGCGCTCCATCGCACCTTGCCAGCGTCCCATCCCGTAGAAGATCGACCGGGCCAGCTTGCGGGTGGTGCGCTCCAGGTAACGCAGCTGGGAAGCCAGTGGGCCGAACTCGGCGAACGATGTCGGCACCACGCCCTTGCCGGCCACCAGGGTGGGCAGCCAGGTCGCGTAGAAGGCCCCGGCCTTGGCCAGCGCCCGGATCTTCTCGTCGCGGGACGCCTCCGGGTCGATGATGTCGCCGGCCACGGCCAGGTGGGCGTCCACCGCCTCGCGGGCGATCAGCAGGTGCATGATCTCGGTGGAGCCCTCGAAGATCCGCATGATCCGCAGGTCGCGCAGCACCTGCTCGGCCTCGATACCGCGTTCGCCGCGGGCACGCTGCGACGCGGCGGTCTCGAAGCCGCGTCCACCGCGGATCTGGACCAGATCGTCGGCGATCGTCCAGGCCTTCTCTGACGCGTACAGCTTCAGCAACGCGGCCTCGATCCGGATGTCGTTGGCGTCGTCGTCGGCCAGCAGACAGCACAGGTCGAGCATCGCCTCCAGCGCGTAGGTGGTCGCCGCCATGTGGCTGATCTTGACCGCCAGTGCCTCGTGCCGCCCGACCGGACGCCCCCACTGCACCCGCTCGGCGGACCAGCCGCGGGCCACGTTCAGGCACCACTTCGCAGCCGTGACGCACATCGCCGGCAGCGAAAGACGTCCGGTGTTGAGCGTTGTCAGCGCTATCTTCAGGCCCCGTCCCTCGCCGCCCAGGATGTTCTCGGCCGGGACGAAGACGTCGTGGAACCGGGTGACCGAGTTCTCGATCCCGCGCAGCCCCATGAAGGCGTTGCGGCTCTCCACCGTGATGCCCTCGGAGTCGGCCTCGACCACGAACGCGGTGATGCCGCCGCGCCGGCCCTCGGCGGCCGGTACCCGGGCCATCACCACGAGCAGCGTGGCGATGGTGCCGTTGGTGGCCCACAGCTTCACCCCGTTCAGCAGGTAGCCGCCCTCGACCGGTGTGGCCGAGCAGGCCAGCCGCGCCGGGTCGGAGCCGACGTCGGGCTCGGTGAGCAGGAAGGCCGACACCTCGCCGGCCGCGACCCGGGGCAGGAAGCGCTGCTTTTGCTCGTCGGTGCCGAACATCTTCACCGGCTGCGGCACACCGATCGACTGGTGGGCGCTGAGCAGCGTGCCGATCGAGGCGTTCACCGAGCCGGCCAGGGTCAGCGCCTTGCAGTAGTACAGGTGGGAGAGCCCGACCCCGCCGTAGTGGGTGGGCAGCTTCATGCCGAACGCGCCCAGCTCGGCCAGACCGGTGAAGACCTCGTCGGGAATCGACGACTCGGCCTCGATCGCGGCGCCGTCGACGGTCTCCAGGAACGACCGCAGCCGAGCCAGGAACGCCTCGCCGTCCGCCACCTGTTCGGGGCCGTTCGACGGCCACGGATCGACCAGATCGAGACGCAGCCGACCGAGGAAGAGTTCCTTGCCGAAGCTCGGTTTGGTCCATTCGGACTCCCGGGCGGCCTCCGCGACCTTGCGGGCCTCGCGCTCGGTGGGTCCGGTCTGCGTGGGGGACATGCGCACCTCCTGCTGCTGTGCTTCGACGGTACTCCTGAGGTGGCAGATCGGGTGCGGTTGGGTGACGATGGCCGCATGACCGACTTCGAGAAGCTGGCCGTCCGCGCCGACGAGCCCGGACGGCTGCCGCCGGTGGCACGCACCGAGATCGCCGGTGTGGAGTTGCCGCTGGGCGTCCTGGTGACCGCCGACCCGGACTTCTCCGACGACCCGGCCGCGGCCGCGCAACGGGCCTGGATGTCGGCGGGCCACCAGGAGGATCCGACCGAGCTGTGGTGGCGGCTGGCCCGGGTGTTCCCTGAGACCGGCCTGTGGCCCCTGGTCGCCCAGACCCTGGACGATCCGCGCATACCCGGCCGTCCCTGGAGCGACGGCGAACTCTCCGACCCGACCCAACCCACCCGTTCGGCGGAGGACTTCTTCGCCGAGACCCTGCCGGCGCGGCCGCCGGGGCCGAGCCCGTCCGGCGAGTGGCGCTATCCCGGCGGGTTCCCCGGGCTGGCCGATGCTCTGCGCGCGGAGCCCGCGGCGGTGTGGCTACCGCGACTGCAGCTGCCGCCGGGCGACATCCTGCTGGTGCCGACCACCCGGCCGGCGGACGTGCTGTCCCGGCTGGGCTGGCTGGGCGCCACCAACCATCACCACTCGGGCGACTTGACCGCGGTGCTGCGGTCCTGGGAGGACCGGTTCGGCACCGTGCCGGTGGTGCTCGGTTTCGACATCCTGGGC
>JAANMX010003011.1_pt1 | contig 15519 bp, 16 predicted proteins | sample 7279681 | NCBI WGS metagenome assembly JAANMX01 (sample SAMN14094542, study PRJNA606508) | bioreactor metagenome | isolation source: A lab-scale SPAN reactor treating ammonium-rich wastewater day 351 | place: Ireland: Galway | collected 2018-01-01
ATACTGCACAGCGCAAGCGCCGATCCTCGATAGCTCAATCGGCAGAGCATTCGGCTGTTAACCGAAGGGTTCTTGGTTCGAGTCCAAGTCGAGGAGCCTGAAAAAGTCCGTTGCCAGTAGTGGCAGCGGACTTTTTTGTTGGCTGGTCTACCTGCCTGGCAGACCGAAACCATTTGCGCCTGGAGCGACAAAATGTTATAGTTACGCATAACTGAACAGTTCCCTATGCGACGGGTTGGGCCACAGGGGATGAAAATGTAGGTCGGACTGTTAGTCCGACGGGCCTGCAACGTCGCTGGTCGGTACGAATAGCTATTTTCAGGGCAGGAGCATTCCAATGGCACAAAAGCAATGGGTCTTTGACCCGGACAGCGGTGGCAAAAAGATTCCCGACCCGGTGAAACGGCGCACGGATGCCCGTATCCTGGCCTATGCGGAGAAGCACTTCGCCGGCCAATACACCCGGCTGGATGTGCGCTTCCGCAGCCAGTTCTGCTACATCGACGCCTACACCGAGCCGGTCGTGCGTGAAGGCTGGCCCCCCGCGGACTGGGGGATCACACCAGAAGAATTTTACGAACAGCAACGGAACACCCCCACCCATCTCTGCCGTCTGCGCTACTTCGGCAAAGAGGACGAATGGGGTTTCGCCTTTTTCGCCTATAGCAGCGAGAAATACGAGTTGTCGCTACTCCCCAACGGCAGCTTCTTTGGGACGCCGGAAGAGGCTTTTCACACCGCGGCCGCGCTCTATTTGGGGAACGATTCGTAGCCCAAGAAACGGGAAGCGTGAAACGTGAGAAAGGCCGGGTGATCTCACGTTTTTCGTTTCACGCACCGCCCACCAGAAGTTCGACTTTTCGGAAAAAGTCAAACTTCTGTCAGGACGAGAACTTCTGTCAGGACGAGAACTTCTGTCAGGACGAAAGAGAGCCGATCCCTGTGCGGGGTCGGCTCTCTTTCGTTAGGACTCGTCAAGAAATAAGTTCCATCCGGTGCGTCGCACTGTCCACGCAATGACTCTAGTCCGCAACCTCATCTGGACAGTGCGACGCACCAAAACGGGAAGTTATTCTTTGACAAGCCCTTAGCACTATTGCCAGAAGACTGCGCGCCATCAATTACAAAAGGGCAGACGCCTGCTACTTCTTTTTCTTTCTGCGCTGGGCTTTTCGCTGCTTTTGGGCTTCCTTGCGTTTGCGCTTCTTCTTGGCTGGATCAGCGACGACCTGGCGAACGACACGCGGTTCTGCCAGGGCCGGCTGGTCCTCGTCGTCCTCCTCATCTTCATCTGCCCATTCGTCTTCCCCGTCGTCGTCATCCGCCCCAAGCCAGCCTGGGCCAAAGAGCGCCTCTGCCACCCAATTGCGCTTGGGTGTAAGCCTCTCCTTCAACAGTCCCAAATCGATCTGAATCTCTTCCCAATCACCGCGCAGGGTCAGGTCTACATAACCAGCGGCAAAGGCCCGCTCCATCAGCGGCGCGGCTTCCACAGCCTTCAGTTCGACCAGGCAGTCGACCAGCGAAGCATTGAGAATCTCGTCCTGCTCGGCAAACTGTTCGAGCTGCTGAGAAACAATCTGCACGCAGCGGGAACGGGCTTCCGCATAGTCGTTGCCAATCGCCTCAATTGTCGCAACAGCAGCTATCCGGGACCAAAGACCGTTTTTCGTATCCGCGAGAAAATCGGCTGCCGGTTGCAAAGAGTCTGCCCCGATAAAGGCCAGAATGACCGGCACTTCATCCCGCACCCAGTCATCATCCCGCTCGTCAACATAGCGCAGCAGATTGAGCAGAGGGACAATCGCCTGTACGGCGCGCAACTGCCCCAGAATACGCCAGGCGTGGCACTGTGCCCACGCTTCTGGCGCGTCTGAGTCCCATTCAGCCAGCTCGTTGTCTTCCAAAATACGTATCAGATCGGGAACGTGGCCCAAGCCAAAGCCATCCGCCAGATAGTTATGCTCATCATCCAAATGAAAGGGTTTCTCGCGCACGTCGCCGAAAGCGAGAACTTTTGCCACCAAACCAGTATACACATTTGTCGCCATCGTCCGTCTCTATCCTCCCGCACAAGCCAATAATTGTATGTGATAAAAGCCTATTTGAACTTCATTACGCCCTGGCGTACAATGCACCAGCACCTTTACTATACTATCCCACAGGAGAAAACCCAATGTCCTGGATATTTGAAATCCTCGCCGAACCTACCGCTGGCCTGACCGAAGGGCCGGTCTGGGACGGCAGCGGCCTGCTCTACACAAACATTCCCAACAGCCGTATTTTGCGCTACGACCCGACCAGCGGCCAGATCAGCGTCTGGCGGGAAGGGACGAACAACGCCAATGGGCTGATGCTGGACAGCCAGGGCCGTCTCTACGCCTGTGAGGGCGGCGGGCGGCAGATGGTCTATTACCCGCCGGGAAAAGAGACTGTCGTCCTCAGCGACAACTTCCAGGGCAAACGGCTCAACAGCCCCAACGATCTGGCGGTGGACAGCGCAGGCAATATCTGGTTCACAGATCCCCGCTACGGCGACTTCCGGGATGATATGGAATTGGATCACGAATCGATCTTCCGGCTGGAACCCCAGGCCGACGACTCGTGGCACTGTGTACGTGTCACCTTCGACACCACTTCGCCCAACGGGCTGCTGCTCTCCCACGACGAGAAGACCCTCTACGTGGCCCAGAGCAAATACGGCAACGGCCAACTGCGGGAGCTGCGCGCCTATCCCATCAACCCGGACGGCAGCGTAGGCCCCTATCAGGTGCTCCACAACTTCTATCCCCACCGGGGCATAGACGGGATGACACTGGACGCGGAGGGCAATATCGTCGCCACCGCGGGCTGGGAGGTGAGCGGACCGGGTGGGATGATTTACGTCTTTGCCCCCAATGGCCGGGTGCTGGAAACCCATCCCCTGCCCTGCCAGCGCCCCACCAACTGCACCTTTGGCGGGCCGGAGCTAACGGACCTGTACGTCACCAGCATTGAGGGCCATCTGCTGCGGGCCAGGACAGATCGGCAGGGAAAACCGGTGGGTGGGTAGTCCGCTTGTCTGTTATAATGGCAAAGTATTCATAGGCGGTTGGCATGGCCCGTTATCGTTTCGAGTTTCCGGAGAAAACCTACGCCATAGAGACGATTGCCCGCGGCACCGGTGTGAAAGTCCGGCGATATTTGGAACAAGCCTACGGTCGCGGTCGTTGGCGCAAGATGAAGGGCAAAGCGGTTATACGATAACACTGACGGGGAAGTTTGGATCGCAGAGATCCACTGGTATGAAGCCCACGGCATCGGACAGCGAGACCACAAGGCTGTAAAAAATCTGGAGAGAATAGAATGAGCTATGTACTTTGCGTTAATAACGCTCCCTATATTCATATCGCCGGTGAACCGGAGCAGACGGAACCACTGCTGAGTTTGACAGTAGGAAAAGTCTACAAAGCACTGCCGGATCCCCTGGCCGAACGTCACGGAGATATTCGTGTGATCGACGAATCCTACGGCGAGGCAGGCAGCGAAGGTGGCTATCTCTACCCGGCAGATTACTTTCAGCCCTTTGTGCCCAACGGCAATCAGCGGATGACAGCCGCCATTACTGTACATCTGGACGAATTCACCCGAGGTGTACTCAACGCAGAAGCCGTAGCCGCGAATATGTCGGTTTCCCGACTTATACGCGAATGGATTGAGGAACGGCTCGACCTGCCCTCCCCTGTCTGAACTACCTCCTTCGCGAGATTCCACGCACACAACGCCAGGAGTGTATACAGCTTTGTCCTCTGTTCTGGATCGTCTGCGCCGATTGCAGAGCCTGCGCCCGCAGAATAGCCCAACCGAGCCGGAACTGCTCCGTCTTCCAGACGCCCAGCCGGGTTCGTTGGACGCGCTCGTCACCGGTCAGGAGATTGAGAATGAGGGCGGGCGCTGCTGGCTGGTGACGGAACGCTACCCGCTGACAACCCGGCACGGCAGCCAGCCTCTCGCCTCTCTCCTGGACACAAATCCCACAGCCATTGCCCCTCTGTACCCCAGCGCGGGGCTGGGCAGCCACTTTGACTTCCGCCAGGCCGTCTTCATTGACACGGAGACCAGCGGATTGGGCGGCGGCGCGGGGGTCTACGCCTTTATGGTAGGGGTGGGGGTCTTTCAGGGGCTGGGGGCTGGGGAGTGGGGACGGGAGGCTGGGGAGGGAATGCCCGATCCCCGATCCCCGATCCCCAGTCCCCAATTCACCGTCTATCAATTCTTCATGCGCCATCCCGGCGAGGAGACGGCGCTGCTGACTGCGCTGGCGGAATTGCTGGCTGGGCGGGATGGGCTGGTCACCTTCAACGGGCGCACCTTTGACGCGCCTCTGCTGCGGGGGCGCTATCAGATGAATCGGCGCTTTCTGCCCCAGGGCGTGGCACAGCCCCCTGTGTTGGCCGAAGATGCGCCCCATCTGGACCTGCTCCATCCCGCCCGTCGCCTGTGGAAACGGCGACTGGCAAGCTGCTCGCTGGGCAATCTGGAAGCAAAGGTGCTGGGGTTGGAGCGCACAGAAGAGGATGTGCCCGGCAGTCTGATCCCCTATCTCTACACCCAATTTCTGCAAACAGGCAACGCGGCGGAGATGCGCCGGGTCTTCTATCACAACCGGGAAGATATTGTGTCGATGGTCTCCCTGGCCCAGCTGCTCTGCAGCCACTTTGCCGACCCGCTCCCATCCGCACTGGCGGGGGAACTGCATCCGCTGGATTTGGCTTCGATTGGACGGGTTCACGCTGAACTGGGCAGGCAAGAGAGCGCGGAACAGGCCTTTATTCACGCATTGGAGAATCTGAGCGATACAGACGCCCTGCCCGATATTTTCGACGGGCTGGGCTGGCTGCTCAAACGCCAGGAGCGCTGGACCGAGGCCGCCGCGCTCTGGCAGCGTTGGCTGAGCACAGTCCCTGGCCCAGACCCCCGCCCCTATGTGGAGTTGGCGAAGTATTGCGAATGGCAGTGCAGCGATTTGGAGCAGGCTCAGATGTGGACAGCCTGGGCGCTGCACAATCAGCAGAGCGCACCCACCCGCTTCCGATCTCCCCAGGCCATCAGCGAACTGCAACACCGGTTGGCCCGTATCCAGCGCAAACAGATGGGCAGCGACGATACCCCAGAGAGCCACACACCTGAAACATAGCAGACACACGCCTACGGGATACTGCGTATTGCGTATTCCGTAGGCAATGAATCATTTTGGCGCATCACAATCTCGTCCGCGCGACGAGATTGTGAAACGCCGTCAACATCCCAAACCTACGCAACACGAAATACGCAATACGTATTCCCTCCACCCAAATTTCCCGAAGGAGCACCCCAATGGGCGCAAAATTCCCCAGCCAGGCCTGGGCCGATGCAATGAAAGAGGCCGTGAACAGTTCCGAGTCCTACGCCGCCGCGGCCAAAAACTGGGAAGGCGACTTCTATTTCGTCGTCAGCGGCAGCGATGATCTGATTTATATGGACCTGTGGCACGGTCAATGCCGGGATGCAGTCTACACGACGGATCCCACTTTCAAGACGCCGGAGTTCAAAATCACCGCCAAACACGACCAGTGGGTAAAGGTGTTGCAGGGCAAGCTGGACCCCATCCAGGGGATGATGACCCGCCAGTTGAAGCTGGACGGCAACCTCATCAAAATTATGCAGAATGTAAAGGCGGCCCAGGAACTGGTGGGCTGCGCTACCCAAGTCGATACGGAGTTTTAGGATGTGGTTTTTCTCATCCCCCCAAATTATCTTCGGTGAAGACGCCCTGGATCACCTGGACGAATTGCCGGGCCAGCGGGCCTTTATCGTCACCGACCCGGTGTTGGACGGTCTGGGCTTCACCGAGCGTATCCGCCGCCACCTGACCGCAGCGGGAATGGAGGTGCAGGTCTTTGCCGAAGTGGAGCCGGACCCCAGCATCCAGACTGTGCGCCGGGGTGTGGAAGAGATAGCCGCCTTCCAGCCGGATTGGATTGTGGGCCTGGGCGGGGGCAGCGCGCTGGACGCGGCCAAAGGGATGTGGGCGCTCTACGAACGGCCCGATCTGGAGCCGGAGGAGATTTCCCCGGTTTATGATCTGAACATCCACAAATCCCGGATGGTCGCCATCCCCACCACCAGCGGAACGGGCAGCGAAGCCACAATGTATGTGGTCCTGAGCGATCCGGAGCAGCGGCGCAAAATCTCCGTGGGCAACCGGGAGCTGATCCCGACCCTCTCGCTGATCGACCCCTCCCTGACCAGCCAACTGCCGCCTCGGGTCACCGCGGATACGGGGCTGGACGCGCTGACCCACGCCATCGAAGCCTATGCGGCCAACTTCCGCAACGACTACAGCGACGCCCTGGCCCTGAAAGCCGCGGAACTGGTCTTCTGCTATCTGCCCCGGGCCTATGCGCAGGGCAGCCGGGACAGCGAAGCCCGAGAGAAGATGGCGAACGCGGCGACACTGGCCGGGCTGGCCTTTGGCAACTCCTTTGTGGGGATGGCCCACGCCCTGGGCCACAGCTTCGGCGGCTACTTCAAAATTCCGCATGGCCGGGCCGTCGCCCTCTTTCTGCCCTACGTAATGGAGTATACGGCCAACGCCGGCGGCAGCCGCTTCGGCGAGGTCGCCCGCCACCTGCGCCTGACCAGCAGCGACGACGAGCAGACCGGCGCGCACCTGCTCATCGACGCCACCCGGGCCCTGGAAGAACGGCTGGGCCAGCCCACCTCCATCGCCGGGTTGGGCATCAGCCCGGCTGCCCTGGAAGATGCGCTGAAAACCCTCTGCGCCCACGCCCTCTCGGACAGTGCCATCCTGGCCGCGCCCCGTATGCCCGCAGGGGACGAGTTGGAGCGGCTCTTTTTGTACGCGATGGAGGGGAAGTCAGTCGATTTTTAGCGGGATGGTGGGGTGATGAGATGGGGAAGGGCAGGTTTTTCGTTCACTGGGGGAGCGGTGAATGACGTAGAAAATATAATCCTGTGCGACTGTCTTGACGCCCAAACCGTTCAGCCCAAATAGACAACATCACAAAACGGGAGATTACCGTGTCAACAAACATCCACTTTGCTATGGGTGGCGCTATTTTCGGCGAATTCACCAGCGAATCCGCCCAATTGATCGCCAAGTACGGTCTGCCCGGCGTCGAACCCTACCGGGGCTGGCTGATCACCTGGCTGGACAGACCCCAGGCGCTGAAAGATCTTCTCGACGAGTACGGGATACGGCTGATTACTGCCTCAAACGGCGGGCCTGGTCAGTCAACGGAATTCATCGACCGCTCCAAGCGCGCAGAAACAGTCGCCGATCACGTGGCCTTCTGCCGGGACTTCCTGACGGTCTTCGGCTGCACCCATTTCAAGATCAATATGGGGGGCCGCCCTGGGAAGGGGACGACGGCGGAGGATATCGCCGCCATTGCCGAAACTGTGACCGAAATCGGCAAGCGGACTCTGGATATGGGCGTCACCATCGCCCCCCACCCCCACATCTGGGGACCCATCGAACGGCCAGAGGAGGTGCGCGCCCTGCTCGACAGTACGGATCCGGCTATCGTCTCCTGGATTCCCGACACGGCGCAGCTCAACCTGGGCGGCGGCGACCCGGTCCAACTCATCAACGATTACTACGACCGGCTGGCCGCTATCCACTGGAAGGACTCCAAGTCGTCCTATCGGGGCTACACCGGCCCGACGCCGACGAAGGAGATGCACGCGCAAGAGATTCTCTACAAGGACCTGGGGGCTGGCGGCGTCGATCACCCGGCAATTTGGAAGATGCTGGTGGAGCGAGGCTACAACGGCTGGATCACCCTCGATCTGGATCCGCCCCGCCCCAACGAAGGTGAAGGTTCCGTCGATGACAAAATCGGGATCAACTGCCGCTATCTGACGGAAACATTGAAGGTTTCCCACCTCTAACAAACGGTTGACAATTGTTGTTGTACGCTTGAAATTACAGAACACGCGTGCTACAATTCCTGTGAGAATATCTTGAGGCACACGAATTCAAACAAAAGGGATGACGATTCTCATGAGCGACGGGAAGGACACCGCCAAAAAGGCCGCGCCGCAGTCCGCTGGATTCACGAAGGAAGAAAAAGCCGCGATGAAGGAGCGCGCCAGGGAACTGAAGGCCGAAGAGCGCGCGAAGAAGAACAGGGCAGCCGGGGAAAGTGATTTGATAGAGAAGATCGCCGAGATGCCAGAGCCAGAGCGTTCTATGGCCACCCGCCTCCACGAACTCATCAAAGCCAGCGTACCAGACCTTTTCCCGAAAACCTGGTATGGAATGCCCGCCTATGCCAACCAGGAGGGCAAAGTTATCTGCTTCTTCCAGGCGGCGAGCAAGTTCAACACCCGGTACGCGACCCTCGGCTTCCAGCACGATGCGAATCTTGACGATGGCGCGATGTGGCCGACCGCCTACGCGCTGAAGGAGTTGACCCCGGCCACGGAGTCGAAAATTGCCGCACTTGTGCAGAAGGCGGTGGGCGAATGAGTGGAATGAATCCAAAAGTTGACTTCTACTTTGGCAAAGCCGACCAGTGGAAGGCAGAATTTGAGAAGTTGAGAACGATCATTCTGGAGTGTGATCTGACCGAAGAATTGAAGTGGGGTCATCCTTGTTACGCATTGGAGGGCAGCAATATCGTCCTGATGCACGGGTTCAAGGAATATTGCGCGCTTCTGTTTATGAAGGGTGCGCTGATGCAGGACCCCAATGGGATTCTCGTCCAGCAGACAGAGAATGTACAGTCGGCACGCCAGATCCGCTTCACCGCTCTACAAGAAATCGTGGAGATGGAAGCTGTCCTGAAAGCCTACGTGACGGAAGCTGTCAGAGTGGAAAAAGCCGGTTTGCAGGTGGAGTTCAAGCAGCCGACAGATTTCGAATTTCCCGAAGAGTTCATCGATAAATTGGAGGAAGTCCCTGGACTGCAAGACGCTTTCGAGGCGCTGACACCAGGACGGCAAAGAGGATACCTTCTCCATTTCTCCGGCGCCAAGCAATCCAAAACCCGGACCGCGAGAATTGAAAAATGGGTACCGGCGATTCTCGAGGGGAAGGGAATCAATGATTAGCCATTTCGATTTCAACGACAGCAGTCTCTTCACCCCCATCATCCATCCCCGTTCCGGCGTGACGATCTACGTGCTGACCCGCAGAGTTGCACCTGTGCAGCAGGGCTTCTACTTCGTCAACGACTCTATGCGCGCTGACGGTCGCTATCTCTGGTTCTACTGCGCCTTTCCCCCCGCGTTGCACAAGACGCTGGGCGTGATCGATTTCGTCGATCAGACCGTGCGCCACTTCCCGGAGACGAGCGCGTCCGCCGCGTATGTGGACCCGGAGACCGGCGACGCCTTCTGGTGTGAAGGGTCGGCGGTGTGGCGGCGGGGGCCGGGCGCGCGGGACGTTCCGTTCCTCGTCAACCAACTCCCCGCTGAGCTGATCGGCAATCGGAGCGTCTCCAGCCTGGCCTCCCATCTGACCCGCTCTGCCGATGGCAGCGAGTTTTTCATCAACGCCTCTGTGGGGTTGGGCTATATCTTCGGCAGTCTGCCCCTGGACGGCGGCCCCTTTCAGCAGTGGTGGCGTTTCGACCGCCATCACAACCACGCCCAGTTCAGCCCGACCGATCCCGACACAGTGCTCTTTGCCCAGGAGTTTCACAGCGACCAAATCACCGGGCTGCGCTTCCCCATCACCAACCGGCTCTGGACAATGACCCGGGGCGGTCAGCCCCGCCCCATCCTGCGCGAGCCGCGCTTTGTCTCCCACGAGTGGTGGGACGCGGACGGGGCGCACGTCTGGTGTGTGGATGTACCCAACAACCACGAAACCTGGCGGGTGCGGCTCGCCGACGGCGAAGTTGAGAAGTTCGCCTTCCCCCGCCAGTGCTGGCACTCCCACAGCAGCCGGGACGGACGGCTGATCGTCGGCGATTCCAACAACGGTTTCTTCCGCGGCTGCGCTTCCACTGTCCACTTGCTAAACCGGGACACGGGCAAGATTATCGTCCTGGCCGAGCACGCCGAGCGCCGCGACTATACGGGCCGCAACTACCACATCGACCCCCACCCCCGCTTCTGTGCCAACGACCGTTACGTCGTCTTCACCACCACACTCCTGGGTCAGATTGACCTGGCGATTGTGCCCGTGGCGGATTTGGTTCAGGCGACTTTGTGATAGTTCAAACGACCGGAGGAGCAGATGCAAGAGCAAAACGGATCGACGCTGGATGTGATCTACGAGAATTGGGGGGGCTATCAGGAAAAGCTGCGAGCCAGCATCGCGCCCCTGACCGACGAGCAACTCGCGCTGCAACCGGCCCCGCATATGTGGCCCTTGGGACAGATTGTGCAGCACATCGTCTCTGTCCGGGCGGGCTGGTTCAGTGGAACTTTGCAGGATGCGGACGCCGGGATGGACATGTATATGGCGTGGGGCCGAAGGGATTCACCCCCTCGCAGCGGGGCAGAGCTGGCCCGGGGTCTCGACGAGACGTGGGCTTTCATCGAAGCCCGTTTGCAGCGCTGGACCCCCGACGAGTGCGCGCAGACCTTCCCGGATGAATGGGACGGCCAGGTGTACGAGCTGTCGCGCAGTTGGGTGATCTACCACGTGCTGGAACACGACCTGCATCACGGCGGCGAAGTCTCGTTGCTCCTGGGGATGAACGGTCTGCAAGGCCCCGATCTTTGATCGAAGCCCTATACAACCAAACCGTTCTGTCGTAGAGTGGCTGCCCGATTCTGATCCGTCGATCCGCTGGCAGGTGAGGCAGGACCTGACCCACCTATCTGGGCAGGAGGTCGCGGCCGAGCGTGTCCGGGTTGCCAGCGAGGGTATGGGTGCCCGGCTGATCCCTCCTCCTTTTGCTCGACGAGGCAAGCTGATTCGGGCAGGCGCGGAAGGATAAAATACTGATGGTCCTGAACCAAATCATAGCAGGATTGACTTATGGAAAGATCAGCTAACGAGAGCTTATCTGTACGCGACGCAACTGAGGCCGATTTAGACGTACTGATGCGACTCAAGCCATCCCTGGCTGTCCATCGCGACCGCCTCCGCGATGCCTGTCAACCGGGCTTCCGTTATCTTGTGCTCGAGGATAAAGAGAGTGTCATCGGGTTTGTTTGTCTCGTCTTTGTGCGCCCATCCTATTGGTCTGATGGAAACAGCACCGAACAGTTGCCTACAGCCATCGATTTCCTGATTGATGCGCCCTTGCGGAGTCGGGGTTATGGTTCGTTTTTATTACGGGCGGTGGAGAAGTTGGCAGCAGCGTCAGAGGCCAAACAACTCTACTTGTGGGTAGACCCAATACTAAACCCACGAGCTTATGCTTTGTACCGCCGACTTGGTTATCAACCACTTCAAGAGCATCCCTACCCATTTCATTGGGAGTTTGTGGACTCGGAGGGTCATCTGCATTCAGGGGATACCTGGCGACTGGATATGGTGAGGTCGCTGTAAGCCCATTGGCATCGCCTTCGTGCGGGGTGATCTGCGGCTTTGGCCGGCTATGCTTTCGCCCGTATGACTTTCCGGGGGCGGGACGTGATTTTTCTGATAATTGTAATTTCTATGTTTGTCCCCCGGGGTGGCGGGCTGATGGCGCTGTATGAACTGATGAACTTCCTGAAGCTGCGCAACAGTCTCTTCGGAATGATCCTGCTCTTTGGCTCTCATCTGCCCGTGCCCATCTTTATTATGCGCCAGGCCTTTCTCTCTATTCCCAGAGAGATTGAAGAATCCGCAATGATTGATGGAGCCAGCCGCTGGCAAATTTTCTGGCGCATCGCCCTGCCCCTGGCCACCAGTGCAATGGTGATTGTAGCGACCCTGGCCTTTGTGGGCGTCTGGAGCGACTTTCTCGTCACCTTTACAATGATTGACAGAGACAGCCAACTCACCATTTCTGTGGGCATTCGTAAAGTGTTGACCAGCGGCTATGAGACTGCCACGGCTAATGTGCCCGAACTGCGCGGCCAGTTTGCCAGCGAAGCCGCCGACGCCGCGATGCTTCTTTTCAGCGCCTTCCCGGTGATTCTCATCTATGCCCTGCTCCAGCGCTGGTTTATGAAGGGAATTACTGAGGGTGCCATCAAGTTTTAGCCAATGCAGCCAGAAAAATATATCGAAGGGCTGTTTTGCGGTACTGTGAATCTGCGTTCTGATTTTCATCCCCATCGGTCTCAAACAGTCGTGTGGCCTGATCTGTCGGACTAACAGTCTGACCTGCGGCTGTGTGATCTGCACTATTGCGTCCCCGCGCCTCCTCTGTCAAACTATCCCCAGCGTGTCCTTTCCTCTCCCTTTCCGTCCGAGGCGGAGACCCAATCTATGCCAACCAAATACCTGCTTGCCTTTTTGCTATTGGTACTCTTTTCCGTTGCCTGCGCCAGTGCTGCGTTTGACGCGCCAGCCCCGCCCCCGTCACCCGGCGCGACGATCCCCCAAACGCCTGTAGACCCCTACGACATCGGCAACCCGACCCTCAGCGATCTTTGGGTGGACCCGGTAAATGGCGATGACAGCCGCAGCGGGGCCAGCCGGGCCCTGGCTCTGCGCACAATTGGCGCGGCCTGGCAGCGCATCCCCACCGGCGCGCTGACCGGGACGGGCTATCGGATACAACTGGTGGCGGGTATCCATTCAGCGGGTCTGCCCAACTACTGGGAAAACCGCCGGGGTAGCCGGGACTTTCCGGTGATTCTTAACGCGGTGGACGGCGTGGGCACAGCCGAAATCCAGGGCAATCTGAATGTCTACGACGTAGACTACTTCTATCTGCTCGGCGTCACCATCCGCAACAGCGGGGATGTCTTTCATTGCGAACTGTGTGACTATCTCCTCCTGCGCCAGGTGACGCTGGACGGCGGGCCGCGCCTGGCCCACGAAACCGTCAAAGTCAACCAATCCCAGTACGTACACATTGAGGAAAGCGACATCTTCGGCGCCTACGAAAACGCCATCGACTTTGTGGCCGTGCAGTACGGCCACATCCTCAACAACCGCATCCACGCCGCCGACGACTGGTGCATCTATCTGAAGGGCGGCTCCGCCTATTTCCGTATCGAAGGCAACGAAATCTACGACTGCGGTACAGGCGGATTCGTAGCCGGCCAGGGCACAGGCTTTGAGTATATGACCGCCCCCTGGCTGCACTACGAAGCCTACGCCATCCGCTTCGTCAACAATCTGGTCCACGACACCGAAGGCGCGGGCTTTGGGGTCAACGGCGGCTATGACATCCTTTTCGCCTACAACACCCTCTATCGGGTGGGCAGCCGCAGCCACGGCCTGGAGTTTGTCTTTGGCAGCCGTAGCTGCGACGGCGACGGGCCAGCCTGCGCCGCCCGCCAATCTGTCGGGGGCTGGGGGGCGTCGGTCGTGGGGGGCGATGAACCCATCCCCAACAAAAACATTTACGTCTACAACAATCTGCTCTACAATCCGCCCGGCTTCCGCAGCCAGTGGCAACACTTCACCGTCCACAGCCCGCGCACGCCCAGCGCCGGATCGAATGTTCCGTCGCCGGCGGTGGCAGATGAGAATCTGCGCATCCGGGGCAATCTGATCTGGAACGGTCCCACGGACCTGGCCCTGGGCGTGGGGGATGGGGAGGGCTGCGCGCCCGCCAACCCCACCTGCAACCCCACCCAACTCCTGGCCGACAACGCCATCAATACTGTCCAGCCCCAACTTATCGACCCGGCCAACGGCAACTTCCGCCCCGCGGCAGCGGGGAATGTCTACGGCGTTACCACTTTCCCCATCCCCAACTTCCCGGTCTGGGATGGGCTGACCCCGGCTGTACCCACCGGGGAACTGGCGAACGGCGTGCCTGTGGACAGGGAGAATGTAAGCCGCGTGCTCACCGGCCCGCCGGGGGCCTATGTGGGCAGCGGACAATCGGCAACAACAGCTACACCGACGGCCAGCCCCACACGTCCCGCGGGCAGCCAGAACCGTCTCCACCTGCCCCAAGTGGCCCGGGGCGTTGCTGTCACTCCTCCTTCGACACCCACAGCCACCCACACGCCGACGGCTGTCACTACCGCCACCGCCACCGCCACTCCTACAACGACGCCGACTTCGACCGGTGGCAGCACCCTGCCCCCCGGCCCGGTGACGCTGGTGATGCTGGGGGACAGCCTGACCGCGGGCGACGGCGACGACTCGGAGCTGGCTGGCGGTTATCCTCGGCGGCTGCTGGAATCGGTAACGATTCGACGTTCCGGCTCCACGGCTGCCAATTTGGGGCAATCTGGTTGGACTTCGGGGGATCTGATCAACGGTAGCAATGGGGAAGCGGGGCAATTGGGCCAGGCTGTGGTGCTGTTGAATGGCGCGGCTGCGGGCGCGGCCAAAGCCGCCTTTGTCTGGATCGGCAGCAACGATCTCTGGTATCTCTACGAATTTGGGCCAGAGCCGATGACGGCCAGCGCGGAGAGCGACGATCTGCAAAACTTCAGCGCCAACGTGGACAGACTTCTGGCGGACCTGCGCGCAACCGGGGCGACGGTCTTTGTCGGTCTGCTGGACGATCAATCCCTGCGCCCGGTGGTGACTAATCCCCCCAATCCCGGCGAACCGGCCTTCCCCGGCATCACTGCCGATGACCGGGCGCGCATGTCTGCCCAGGTGAATCGCTACAACGATGCTGTCCAGGCCAGGGCCACCCAGCGGGGAGCGGTCGTCGTTGACTTTTTCGCCACTACGATTTTCACCAATCCGGCTACCCTGGCCGATGACGGCAACCACCCTAACGGAGCTGGCTATGACGTCATTTCCGGTCTGTGGTGGGCTGCGTTCGATCTCCGGTTGCCCTAGAAAAAGCTGTCAAATAGAAAACTCGAGTCTGGCGAAAATTTAAGCATATGGGCATCCTGGGTAAAATAGGTTAGCGCACCTTTTTACCGGTTCAAACAGGAGGTCCACATGCTGAAACTCATTGTACAACATTCTCCCGCCTTGATCAGTTTTTTGCTGAGCCTGAAGTTGAACCTAAGCCGGCCTCAGTTTGACCATGTGGTGCGCATGTCCGATGCGTTGATCACAACGGATATGCGTCACAAAACGATTGCCAGCCTCTATAGAATGATTGTCGATGCACCAGATCCATCCAATGGAGCGGACCATTTGCGAATCAGTCCTTGGTCAGCCACAGACATCCGGGCAAGAACCAGGGAATTCGTCATAAACGAGATTGTGACTGAGGCTGCCATCACAGGAGACCGGACACTCTACGTTGTCATAGATGATTCTCTGGGCGAGAAAGACAAACAAACTCGCCACATGGAAGCAGTCGAATTCCACCACGATCATACCAAGAGCCAGGGCAAGAAGCAGGTTTACACAAACGGGACTGTTCATGTGGAGGTGCGACTCCAGCTAGTACACGGCGGCGTAAATAGACCAATACCTATGACTGCTCCCGCCGGGTCACGAACCCGGTGCTGCCAAGAGGGGAACTGTCGCTGGTCATGGGC
>JAANMX010003016.1_pt1 | contig 15497 bp, 14 predicted proteins | sample 7279681 | NCBI WGS metagenome assembly JAANMX01 (sample SAMN14094542, study PRJNA606508) | bioreactor metagenome | isolation source: A lab-scale SPAN reactor treating ammonium-rich wastewater day 351 | place: Ireland: Galway | collected 2018-01-01
ATGGTGACCATGGCCAGGGCGGCCGGAGCTTCGTCGGTCATCGTCTTCTCCCTCCTCGGTTCGCTTCCACGTTCGTACACTCGCACGGGTGCCGGCTAGTACGAACGCGACAGGGCAGCTGCCCGCCTCCAAGGGCCTGCTGCGGCCCGAGGAATTCGCGCGGCTGGTGCGCTTTGGTGAGGTGGTGCCGTCCGGACCGACCGCCGAATGGGTGGAGCGGGTCTGGTCGACCGCCTGGGACCTGCCCGCGGGCGTCACCCGGACCACCTCGCTGATCCCGCATCCCTCGATCGACCTGACCGCCGAGCGGGGCGGGCTGGCGCGCGCCGGCGGCCGCGGCGACGGCGTCTGGCTGACCGGGGTGGTGACGACCAGGTTCGACGTCGCCCTGACCGGGAGCGGGGGTGCGGCCGGGATCAAATTCCATCCCGGCGGCTTCACCGCCTGGTGCGGGGTGTCCGCCGCCCGGCTGACCGATCGGGTGCTGCCCGCCGCGTCGCTGCTCGCGGGGGCCGAGGCGCTGCGCGAGCTCCCTGCGGACGCCCACGCCGCCGCCCCCGCGCTGCTGGACTTCGTCGAAGCCCGGGCCGCGGACGCCGAACCGGTGCCGGCGCGGCTGCGGCAGGCGCTGGCCCTCGTCCAACGCCCGGCGGTGACCAGGGTGGACGACCTGGCCGAACACTGCGGATGCTCGATCCGCAGCCTGCAGCGCCTCCTCCGCCGCTATGTGGGCGTCGGCCCCAAGTGGCTGATCCGACGGCAGCGGATGCACGACGCCGTGGCGGCCCTGGACGCCGGCACCACCGAGACGCTCGCCGAGCTGGCCACCCGGCTCGGCTGGTACGACCAGAGCCAGTTCGCCCGGGACTTCACCCGCCTGGTCGGCGTGTCGCCGGCGTCCTACCGCGACCGGTCCTGCGCGACCGCTGAACCGCCACGGCCACCCCTCCGTGATCGGCTCTGAGCGAAACCGATGACATGTCAGGCTCGACACCCGGCCGGTTGGTTCCGCCGCCTGCCCAGTCTTAGTAGCATCGATGGCGTGCAGGCATTGCTGCCTGCAGACGAAACGGAAGAAGGCGATCGTGCCCCTCGCGCCCGAGAATCTCACGGCGACCAACCAGCAGACTGATGAATTCGGCGCCAACGACTGGTTGATCGATGAGATGTACCAGGCATACCGGGAGGATCCCGAGTCGGTCGATCCGCGGTGGCAGCAGTTCTTCGCCGAGCGGGCCGCGAGCGTGGCCAACGGCAGCGAACCCGGACGGCCGGCGCCCACCGCGCCCCCCGCCCCGGCCGACGGAAGCCCCGCGCCGGCGGCAAGCACCGTCGCCGCCCCGGACGCCGAACCCGCCGGTCCCGCCGAGTCCCCGGCGCCGGCCCCGAAGCCCGAGCAGCGGGCGGTCACCGAGCCGTCCGAGTCCTACACCCTGGTGGCCGACGCACCTCCGACCCGGACGCCCGCGGCCAAGCCCGCCGCGGCCGCCGCCGAGTCGGTCCCTCCCGCGCAGCCGGCGGCCGCGGAACGTCCGGCGACGGTGGAATCCAGCGCGTCGGCGCGCCACGATCTGGCGCCGGAATCCCCCGGATCGGGAATGGGCCTGTCGGCCAACCGGCCCAGCCTGGTCGTCCGCAGCGAGGCCGCTTCCGAGCCGACCCGCACCCAGCTCAAGGGCGCGCCGATGCGCACGGCGCGCAACATGGACGCCTCGCTGGCCATGCCGACCGCCACCTCGGTGCGCAACGTGCCGATGAAGCTGGCCATCGATCAGCGCCAGATGGTGAACGCGCATCTCGCCCGCACCACCGGCGGCAAGGTGTCCTTCACCCACCTGATCGGCTACGCCATGGTGCAGGCGCTCAAGCGGGTGCCCGCGATGAACAGCGCCTACGAGGAGGTCGGCGGCAAGCCGTTCCTGGTCGAGCCGAACACGATCAACCTCGGGCTGGCCATCGACCTGCCGCGCCCGGACGGCGGCCGTCAGCTCCTGGTGCCCAACATCAAGGGCTGTGAGAACCTCAACTTCGGCCAGTTCTGGGCCGCCTACGAGGCGGTCGTCCGCAAGGCCCGCGCCGGCAAGCTGGAGGTCTCCGACTTCCAGGGCACCACCGCGACCCTGACCAACCCGGGCGGCATCGGCACCAGCCACTCCGTCCCCCGGCTGATGGCCGGCCAGGGACTGATCCTCGGCGTCGGCTCGATCGACTACCCGCCCGAGTTCCAGGGCTCCTCGCAGCGCCGGATCACCGACGCCGGGGTGTCGAAGGTGACCACGCTGACCTCCACCTACGACCACCGCATCATCCAGGGCGCGCAGTCCGGCGAGTTCCTCAAGGTGATCCACGAACTGCTGCTCGGCAAGCACGGCTTCTACGACGAGATCTTCGCCTCGCTGCGCATCCCATATGCGCCGATCCGCTGGGCGCAGGACGTCAGCGCCGAGCGTCCGGGACAGATCCCGAAGTCGGCCCGGGTGTTCTCGCTGATCGCCGCCTACCGGCAGTTCGGCCACCTGATGGCCGACATCGATCCGCTGGAGTACCGGCAGCGTTCCCATCCCGAGCTCACCCTGGAGTACCACGGCCTGACCCTGTGGGATCTGGATCGCGAGTTCCCGGTCGGCAATTTCGGCGGCCACGACGGCGAGATCATGACGCTGCGCGACATCCTGGCGACCCTGCGGGGCTCCTACTGTCGCAGCATCGGCATCGAGTACATGCACATCCAGGACAACGAGCAGCGGGCCTGGATCCAGAAGCGGGTGGAGGTGGCGCACGCCCCCTGGCCGCGCGACGAGCACCTGCGCATCCTGGACCGGCTGAACGAGGCCGAGATCTTCGAGACCTTCCTGCAGACCAAATTCGTCGGCCAGAAGCGGTTCAGCCTCGAGGGCGGCGAGTCCACCATCGTGCTGCTGGACGAGTTGTGCGATCAGGCGGCCAACGCCGGCCTGGACGAGGTGTGCATCGGCATGCCGCACCGGGGCCGGCTGAACGTGCTGGCCAACATCGTCGGCAAGAGCTACGGCCAGATCTTCAAGGAGTTCGAGGGCAACGTCGACCCGCGGCTCGCGCAGGGCACCGGCGACGTCAAGTACCACCTGGGCGCCGAGGGCCGGTTCACCGCACTGTCCGGCAAGACGATCAAGACCTCGGTGGCCGCGAACCCCAGCCATCTCGAGGCGGTCGACCCGGTGCTGGAGGGCATCGCCCGGGCCAAGCTCGACCAGCTCACAGGCGTCGACGGCTACCCGGTGCTGCCGATCCTGCTGCACGGCGACGCGTCCTTCGCCGGGCAGGGCGTGGTGTACGAGACGCTGCAGATGAGCCAGCTGCGTCCGTACAAGACCGGCGGCACCATCCATGTGGTGGTCAACAACCAGGTCGGATTCACCACCGCGCCGCTGGATTCGCGCACCTCGGTCTACTGCACCGACGTCGCGAAGACCATCCAGGCGCCGATCTTCCACATCAACGGCGACGACCCCGAGGCCTGCGCCCGGATCGCGCAACTCGCGTTCCAGTACCGGCAGCGGTTCAACAAGGACGTCGTGCTGGACGTGGTCTGCTACCGGCGGCGCGGCCACAACGAGGGCGACGACCCGAGCTTCACCCAGCCGCGGATGTACGACCTGATCGAGCAGAAGCGCAGCGTCCGCAAGCTCTACACCGAGGCGCTGATCGGCCGTGGCGACATCAGCACCGAGGACGCCGAGGCGGTGCTGACGCGCTTCCGGGACGGCCTGGAGAGCGTCTTCAAGCAGGCCCGCGAGGAGCCCGAAGAGGACGACGGCTACCGCCGGGTGCCCTACTACCCGCCGAAGCTGGGCAAGACCCAGGGCACCACGATCACCGCCGAGACGATGGCCAAGGTGGCCCGGGCGCACGTCACCTTCCCCGAGGGTTTCGCCGTGCACTCCAAGGTGCTGCCCCAGTTGCAGCGGCGCGCCGACGGCATCACCAACGGCCCGATCGACTGGGCGACCGCCGAGCTGCTGGCCTTCGGCTCGCTGCTGTTGGAGGGACGCCCGGTGCGGCTGGTCGGCCAGGACACCCGGCGCGGCACCTTCGTGCAGCGGTTCGCGGCGGTGATCGACCGGAACACCGCCGAGAGCTACGTCCCGCTCAACCACCTGGCACCCGACCAGGGCACCTTCCAGGTCTACGACTCGCTGCTCAGCGAGTACGCGTCGATGGGCTTCGAGTACGGCTATTCGGTGGCCGCACCGGACGCCCTGGTCTGCTGGGAGGCCCAGTTCGGCGACTTCGCCAACGGCGCGCAGACCATCGCCGACGAGTTCATCGCCTCCGGCAACGCCAAGTGGACCCAGAAGTCGGGCGTCGTGCTGCTGCTGCCGCACGGCTACGAGGGTCAGGGCCCCGACCACTCCTCGGCACGGATCGAGCGCTGGCTGCAGCTGTGTCACGAGGGCGCCCTGGCGGTGTGCCAGCCGTCCACGCCGGCCAGCTACTTCCACCTGCTGCGCACCCACGCCTACGTGAACTGGCACCGTCCGGTGGTGATCGCCACCCCGAAGTCGATGCTGCGCGGCAAGCAGGCGGTCTCCCAGCCCAGCGACTTCACCCGGGGGCGCTGGGAACCCGCGATCGGCGACCCGACCATCAGCGACCCGTCGCAGGTGCGGCGCATCCTGCTGTGCTCGGGCAAGATCCGCTGGGACCTGACCACCGCCCGGGCCGAGGCCGGCCTCGACGGCCAGGTCGCGATCATCTCGCTGGAGCGGCTCTACCCGCTGCCCGCCAAGGAGCTGGCCGCGCAACTGGCCGCCTACCCCAAGGACGCCGACATCCGCTTCGTCCAGGACGAGCCCGAGAACCAGGGCCCGTGGTGGTTCCTCGAGCTGCACCTGCCGGACGCGGTCGCGGCCTTCCTGCCCGGCTACCGGCTGAAGATGAAGTCGGTCGCCCGCCCGGCGGCGTCCGCCCCCTCGGTGGGCTCGCTGAAGATCCACCGCCTGCAGCAGGAGGACCTGCTGGAACGCGCCTTCGCCGACTAGGAGACCTCGTGAACCTCGACCTGGCCGTCCTGGAGGCCTTCCGTGCCCTGACCGGGATCGCCCCGGACGGCATCTGGCGGGCCCCGGGCCGGATCAACCTGATCGGTGAGCACACCGACTACAACGACGGCTTCGTGCTGCCGTTCGCCCTGCCGCAGGCCGCCTACCTGGCGGCCGGACGCCGTGACGACGCCCGGATCCGGGTCGTCTCGGTCGACCTGGGCGAGCGGTTCGAGACCGGCCTGGACGAGCTGGCACCCAACCAGGACGGCTGGCACGCCTACCTGGCCGGGGTGTTCTGGGCATTGCGGGAGGCGGGCCACGAGGTGGGCGGGGCCGACCTGGCGCTGGCCTCCGACGTGCCGATCGGCGCCGGGTTGTCGTCCTCGGCGGCCATCGAGTGCGTGCTGGTGGAGGCCCTCAACGACCTGTATGACCTGGGCATCGATCCGATGGACCGCGCCAAGCTGGCCCGGCGGGCAGAGAACGCCTACGTGGGCGCCCCCACCGGCCTGATGGACCAGGCGGCGTCCAGCCTGTGCACGGCCGGGCACGCCCTGTTCCTCGACTGCCGGTCGCTGGCGGTCGAGCAGATCCCGTTCGATCCCGAACGGCACGGCCACGCCGTCCTGGTGGTGGACACGCTGACCCGGCACAGCCATGCCGACGGTGAATACGCCTCCCGCCGGGCCGACTGCGAGCGCGCCGCCGAGCTGCTCGGGGTGCCCGCGCTGCGGGACGTCGCCGACGACGGCCTGGCCGAGCGCCTCGCCGTCCTGGCCGACGATCAGCTGATCCGCCGGGCCCGGCACGTGGTCACCGAGGATCAGCGGGTGCTGGACGCCTGCGCCGCCCTGCGCGCCGACGACTTCGCCGCCCTGGGGGCGTTGATGACGGCGTCCCACGTCTCGATGCGGGACGACTACGAGATCACCGAACCCTCGGTGGACCTGACCGTCGAGACAGCGTTGGCCCACGGTGCGGCCGGTGCCCGGATGACGGGCGGCGGGTTCGGCGGCTGCGTGCTGGTGCTGGCCGCGTTGGACCGGCTGGACGAGATCGGTGCCGCGATCCGGGCCGCCTTCGCTGACAGCGGACGCCCGGCGCCGGCGACGTTCGTGGCTAGGCCCGCTGCGGGGGCCGGTCGGCTGGCCTGACCCGCTCCTTGAGCGCCCGGGTGGTGCTGGGCAGGGCCGCGCCGACCACGGCGCCCAGGCAGAGCAGCACCAGCAGCCACAGCCAGGGCTGGTCGAGCAGGTACTCCCCGAAGCCGAAGCCGGCCATCAGCGCGAACGCGGCGACCGGCCCGCGGGCCCACCGCCGCAGCAGCCACAGGCCCACCGCGGCGCCGATCAGGATCAGTCCGTAGGCGGCCAGCAGGACTCCGATCTGGATGCTGAACACGCCGTGGCCGGCCGCCGCGCTGACCGCGGCGAAGACGATGAAGGCCAGCCCCAGCAGCACACTGCAGGCGACCGCCACGATCAGCCCCACTGGACGCGTCCGTTGCACCCCCCAACCCTAGCGATCCTCCCCGGAAAATGCGCTGACAGCGGAATCCGCGCTGAGAAGGGGTTCACCACCTGGCGGGGGTCTTGTCCCGGTCGTCTAGCATTGCCAGGCTTGTAGACGTACACTCGTGTGCCGCATGGATGTCAGGCGCGTCCCGCCCCTCACGGCACTGTGATTCCCCCAAGAAGGAGTTGGAAACCGCATGGATTGGCGCCATCGGGCTGCCTGCCTCACCGAAGACCCGGAGTTGTTCTTTCCAGTAGGCAACACCGGCCCGGCCCTGATGCAGATTCAGGAGGCCAAGAAGGTGTGCAAGCGTTGCGACGTCCGAGAGGCCTGCCTGCAGTGGGCCCTGGACGCCGGGCAGGATCACGGCGTGTGGGGCGGTTTGAGCGAGGACGAGCGCCGGGCGCTGAAGCGCCGCGCCGCCCGGTCACGGGTGCGCACCGGCTGACGCCGCGGCCTCAGGCCAGCGGGATGCTGACCCGGGCGACCGTCCCAACACCGGTGTCCGAGGTACTCAGCGAGAAGTCGCCGGCCAGGTCGTCCACCAGCGTGGTGACGATCGAGAGCCCCAGGCTGTTCGTCGTACTCAGTGAGAAGTCCGGTGGCAGCGGTGCGCCCTCGTTGGTCACCTCGACCACCAGCCGGCCGTCGGTCTGCCGGGGCTTCACCCACACCACGCCGGGCTGCTGGCCCAGTCCGTGCTCGATGGCGTTCTGGCACAACTCGGTGAGCACCAGCGACAGGCTGGTGGCCACGTCCGCCGGCACGTAGCCGAAGGTGCCCTCGCGACGCAGGTGCACCGGTTCGCCGGTGGCCGCGACGTCCACCACCATCCGCAGCAGCCGGTCGGCGACGTCGTCGAACTTCACCGAGGTGTCGAACGCCTGGGAGAGGATCTCGTGGACCACCGCGATCGCCCCCACCCGCTTCATCGCGTCGGTCAGCGCATCGGTGGCCTCCGGCGACGAGATCCGCCGGGCCTGCAGCCGCAGTAGGGCGGCCACCGTCTGCAGGTTGTTCTTCACCCGGTGGTGGATCTCGCGGATGGTGGCGTCCTTGGTGACCAGCTGGCGTTCGCGGCTGCGCAGCTCGGTGGTGTCCCGGCAGAGCACCAGCTGCCCGCACGGGCCGCCGGCGTCGTTGAGGTTGATGATCCGCAGCCGCAGCTGGACGTCGGGGGTCTCCACCTCGACCTCGCGCAGGCCGCGTCCGCGCAGCACGGTGGGCAGCGCCATCTCGACCGGCGCCCGGTTGCGCAGCAGCGACATGGTGACGGCGGCCAGGTTCTCGCCCTCGAGGTCGGTGTGCAGGCCGAGCCGGCGGTAGGCGCTGACCGCGTTGGGGCTGGCGAAGGTGACCACGCCGTCCGCGTCGGTGCGGATCATGCCGTCGCCGACCCGTGGCGACACCCAGGGCACCGACTTGTCGCCGGTGGTCGGGAACTCCGCCCGGTGCACCATGCCCGACAGCACCTCGGCCGCCTCCAGGTAGGCGTCCTCCAGGGCGCCGGGGGCGCGGATGCCGAGCCGGTTGGTGTGCGCCTCGACCACGCCGATCACCCGGCCGCCGATCACCACCGGGATGGCGTGCACGTCGACCGGGATGCCGGCGTTGAGCTGATTGTCACTGGTCCTGGCCACCTCGTGGGAGAGGTAGGCCTCGGTGACCAGGTGCTCGGGGTCGTAGTGCACGTCCTCGCCGACCACGTCGTCCTCGAGCGCCGTCGGGCCGGTGGTGGGACGCACCTGGGCGCACGCCCAGAACACGTTGTCGTCGACGTCCGGCACCCACAGGATCAGGTCCGAGAAGGCCAGGTCGGCGAGCAGGTGCCATTCGGCCACCAGGTGTTCCAGCCAGGCCACGTCGCCCGGGGTGAGGGCCGTGTGTTCCGCGATCACCTCGGCCATCGACAGCATGCCGACAACCCTATGGCACAATGAATGGCCGCGCTGACAGCGCCTCATGAGCACGCAACGACAGGAGACAACGATGGGCAAGGGTGGACGCAAGCGTCGTTCCCGCAGGAAGAACAAGGCGAATCACGGCAAGCGTCCCAACGCCTGATCCCGCGATGAGGCCCCGGCACCCAGGTGGTGCCGGGGCCTTCGCCGTCCCGCCCACCCCACCCGAGCGGGGTGGCGGGGTCAGGAATCGTCGCGGACGATGACGGTCATCGTGGTCACCTGGGTGACCCGGACGCGCAACGTGTCGGGGGCCCGGGACGCCGTGCAGCACCGCCTCACCATGGCCCGGATGTGCTCCTCGACGCCGAACCGGTCCAGGCACGGCTCGCAGGCTTCCAGATGCGCACGGATGGTGTCGGCGTCCGCGTCGTCCAACTCGTTGTCGAGGAATCGGTAGAGCCGGTCGAGGGCGGCCGAGCAGTCACTCGTGCTCATCGTCAGCACCCCTCCGCGAGAGCCCGTGCTCGACGGCGTACTCGGCGAGCGCGGTACGCAACTGGTTACGCCCCCGGTTCAGCCGCGACATCACGGTGCCGATCGGGGTGCCCATGATCTCGGCGATCTCCTTGTAGGAGAAGCCCTCCACGTCGGCCAGGTAGACCGCCAGCCGGAAGTCCGGCGACAGGGCGTTCATGGCGTCGGTCACCGCCGAATCGGGCATCCGGTCGAGGGCATCCATCTCGGCGGTCCGCAGCCCGTCGGAGGTGTGCGCCTCGGCTCTGGCCAGCTGCCAGTCCTCGATCTGGTCGCCGCCGGAGGTCTGCGGCTGGCGCTGCCGCTTGCGGTAGGTGTTGATGTAGCTGTTGGTCAGGATCCGGTACAGCCAGGCCTTCAGGTTGGTGCCGGGAGTGAACTGGTGGAAGGACGCGAACGCCTTGACGTAGGTGTCCTGCACCAGGTCTTCGGCGTCGGCCGGGTTGCGGGTCATCCGCAACGCGGCCCCGTAGAGCTGGTCCAGGTACACCATGGCGTCCCGTTCGAAACGCGTGGCGCGCTCTTCGGGCGTCTCCGTCGCCAGGTCGACGACGGCTTCCTCATCGGCAGCAGGGATGGTCATCGCGTACGAGAGTAGCGGGTCGGCCAGCCGGGCAGCCGGGCGCTCCATCACCGGTGCGATGCCGAGAGTACTCATCACATTGCCTGGCAACGCGCCCGCGCGGGTCGCTATTCCCAGGGCCGCGCCCCGCCCGATCGGGTGGGGCTGCCCGGCGTTCGCGGACGGCGCGTCGACTCGGCCCTCCGCCATCGCCGCCTCGGCCGAGATCACGGTCCTAGGACTCCTCCAGCGGCACGATCAGTTCGGGACCGTCGTTGCCGACGGTGCTGACCAGCCGGGACACCGCATACGCCTCCAGTGCTGAACCGGGCACGTCCAACAGATCCATGGCGCCCTCGGTCACGCTCGGGTCGAGCCAGGCGTCCCAGCGATCGGGCCGGACGGTCATCGGCATCCGGTCGTGGATGTGGCCGACGGCGTCCTCGGCGGTGGTGGTGATGATCGTGCAGGTGGCCAGCCACTCCCCCGCCGGGCTCTTCCAGAACTCGTACAGCCCGGCCATCGCCAGCAGCGATCCGTCGGCGGGGCGGATGAAGAACGGCTGCTTGGGCGGACGCCGCTTGGCGGGCAGGGCCGGGTCGGCGTCCGGCGTGTACCACTCGTAGAAGCCGTCGGCCGGCAGCAGGCAGCGGCGCACCGCGAGCGCCCGCCGGAAGGCCGGCTTCGACGCCAGCGTCTCGAAGCGCGCATTGATCAGCCGGGCCGCGCCCTTGGCGTCCCGCGACCAGGACGGCACCAGCCCCCAGCGCAACTCGACCAGCTTGCGGACGACCCGGTCGGGGGCGTCCTTGGGGGCGCGTTCGACCACCGCGACCACCGGGTCGGTGGGGGCGATGTTGTACCGGGCCGGCGGCAGCGGATCGGGCACGTCGTCGATCTCGAAGACCTCTTCGAGCCATTCGGCATCCGCCGAGGAGGCATACCGTCCGCACATGAGGGTGAGAGTAGTCCGAACCGGCTTGGACAAACCCCCCTCAGGCGCTAGACATAGACCATGAGTCTGCTGCGATTCGCGGCCCGCACCATGCTGGCCAGTTTCTTCGTCGTGAACGGCTTCAAGGCGCTGCGTGATCCCGAGCCGCTGGTCGCAGCCACCGAGCCGCTCGCCAAGACCTTCCTGCCGCTGGCGGAGAAGACCCTGCCACCCCAGGCCGTCGCCTATCTGCCCGAGGACGCCAAGGGCCTGGTGCGGCTGACCGGGCTGGCCCAGGTGCTCGGCGGGCTGAGCCTGGCCACCGGCATCGGACGCCGGCTGGGCGCCGCCGCGCTGGCGGTCAGCATGGTCCCGCAGGTGGTGGCCAGCAATCCGTTCCTCAGCGATTCGGGGGACGCCGTCCGCGACCGGGACCTCTTCCTGCGCAACATCGCCCTCACCGGCGGCGTGCTGCTGGCGGCCCAGGACACCGAGGGCCGGCCGAACCTGGCCTGGCGGGCGAAAAACCGCGCCGAACTGCTGGGCCGGGAGGCCGAGCACACCAAGGCGGCGCTGGCCCGCGAGGCCGCCCACACCAAGGCGACCCTGACCCGCGAGGGCAAGCGCGCCGCCCGCAAGGCCAAGAAGGTCGCCAGCAGGGCCACCAAGACCATCGAGGGTGCCCTCAAGTGACCCAAGGCGCGCCGCAGTGACCTCGCCGGCGGTCTCGGAACGCTCCGGACCGCTGCAGGCGACGATCGTCGTCCCGGGATCGAAGTCGGCGACCGCACGCGGCTACGTGCTCGCCGCGCTCGCCGACGCCCCCAGCGTGCTGACCGGCGTCCTGGACGCGCGCGACACCCGGCTGATGCGCGCGGCCCTGGCGTCACTCGGGGTCGGTTTCACCGAACTCGGAGACGATCGGGTACGGGTCGAGCCTCCCGAGCGGTTCCGGGCGACGGACGTCGAGGTCGGCCTGGCCGGCACCATCATGCGGTTCCTGCCGCCGGTCGCGGCGCTGGCCCACGGCCCGAGCCGGTTCGACGGCGACCCCGAGGCGCGGCTGCGTCCGGTGGCTCCGCTGCTGGACGGCCTGGCCCAGGCCGGCGTCCGGATCGCACATCCGCAGGCGCTGCCGTTCACCGTGCACGGCACCGGCGCGGTGCCGGGCGGCCGGGTGACGATCGACGCCTCCGGTTCCAGCCAGTTCGTCTCCGGGTTGCTGCTGGCCGGCGCACGCTTCGACGCCGGGCTCGACCTCAGCCACGCCGGCGGCACGCTGCCGTCCCGGCCCCACATCGGACTCACCGTGGCGATGCTGCGCGACCGCGGCGTCCGGATCTCCAGCGAGGAGGGCGAGGACCGCTGGCGGGTGGCGCCCGGCCCGATCGCCGCCCGGGACGAGGCCATCGAACCCGACCTGATCAACGCCGCGACCTTCCTGGCCGCGCCGCTGCTGGCCGGCGGCGAGGTCACCACGGCCTGGCCGCGGCACACCGTCCAGGCCGCCGACACCATCCTCGGCGTGCTCGCCGCGCTGGGCGGTGACGTCCGGCGCTCCCCCGGCTCGGTCACCGTCTCGGGCGACGGCGTCGTCCGCGGGGCCGACCTCGACCTGTCCCTGGCGAGCGAGCTGACCTGCGTCGCGGCCGCCCTGCTGGCGGTGGCGGACGCCCCGGGCCGGATTCGCGGGGTGGCGCACGTCCGGGGTCACGAGACCGACCGGCTGGCCGCCCTGCAGGCCGAGATCAACGCGCTCGGCGGACGCGTCGAGCAGACCCCGGACGGCCTTCGGATCACCCCCGTCCCGCTCCGGGGTGGTGTCTTCCACACCTACGCCGACCACCGGATGGCGCACGCGGGGGCGCTGCTCGGCCTGGCCGTCGGTGGCGTCCGGCTCGACGACGTGACCTGCACCACCAAGACGCTGCCGGACTTCCCCGGCCTGTGGGCGACCCTGGTGGGTCGCGGGTGAGCCGCCGGCTCACCGGTGCGATCACCGAGGACGACCACACCGGCTTCGGACGCCCGCCGCGCCGCACCCGGCCGCGCACCAAGGACCGCCCGGACTACTCCGGTGCACCGCAGGCGATGGTCACCACCATCGACCGGGGACGCTACCGCTGCCTGCTCGGCGACGTCGCGCTGACCGCCACCAAGGCCCGGGCGCTGGGCCGCAAGGGGGTGATCGTCGGCGACCGGGTCGGCGTGGTGGGCGATCTGAGCGGCGCCGAGGGCACCCTGGCCCGGATCGTCGAGGTGCTTCCCCGCCGCACCGTGCTGCGCCGGACGGCCGACGACACCGACCCGTTCGAGCGTCCGATCGTCGCCAACGCCGACCAGTTGGTGATCGTCACGGCGCTGGCCGACCCGCCCCCGCGGACCGGCATGATCGACCGCATCCTGGTGGCCGCCTACGACGCCGGCCTCGACCCGGTGCTCTGCCTGACCAAGGAGGACCTGGCCCCGGCCGACGAGTTGGTCGCCGCCTACACGCCGCTGGACGTCCCGATCGTCACCGTCCGCCCCGGCTCCGACCTGACCGACCTGCGCGAACTGCTGGCCGGGCGCACGAGCGTCTTCATCGGACACTCGGGGGTGGGCAAGTCCACCCTGGTGAACGCGCTGATCCCGGGTGTGGATCGAGCCATCGGCGAGGTCAACGAGGTCACCGGACGCGGCCGGCACACCTCCACCGCGGCGATCGCCCTGGAACTGCCCGAGCACGCCGGGTGGGTGATCGATACGCCCGGCGTCCGGTCGTTCGGGCTGAGCCACGTCACCCGGGAGTCGATCCTGGCCGCCTTCGGCGACCTGGCCGAGCTGACCGCCGGCTGCCCGCGCGGCTGCACCCACGGCACCGGGGCACCCGAATGCGCACTCGACCTCGCGGTCGAAGCCGGACGCCTGGCGCCCGAGCGGCTGGAGTCGTTCCGTCGCATGGAGGGCGCCTGGCTGGAGCGGCCGGCGTCCGGCTAGTCAGCCGTTGCGGACCGTGTCAGATCGGGCACCGGTAGCGGTGCCCGATCCGTCCGGATGCCGGCGCGGAGCGTCGCTGAGCGGCGGGCGTCCACGCAACCGATAGGTTGAGCCATATGGCGGAACAGAGTTACCTCGACGACCTTCGACTGGCCCATGTGATGGCTGACAACGCCGATTCGACGACCATGAGCCGGTTCAAGGCGCTCGACCTGAAGGTCGACTCCAAGCCCGACCTCACCCCGGTCAGCGACGCGGACGTCGCCGTCGAGGACGCCATCCGCCGCACGCTGAAGACGGCCCGGCCGCGGGACGCCGTCCACGGCGAGGAACGCGAGGACACCGGCTGGGGTCCGCGGCGCTGGATCATCGACCCGATCGACGGCACCGCCAACTTCGTCCGCGGCGTCCCGGTGTGGGCGACGCTGATCGCGCTGATGGTCGAGGACCGGGTCCGGGTGGGTGTGGTGTCGGCCCCCGCCCTGGGCCGCCGCTGGTGGGCCAGCGAGGGCGGCGGCGCGTACTGCGGCAAGACCCTGCTGCAGGGTTCGCCGTGCCGGGTCTCCGGCGTGAGCAGCATGGACGACGCCTCGCTGTCCTACTCGTCGATCCACGGCTGGGTCGAGACCAGCCGGGGCCAGCAGTTCGTCGACCTGATGCGCGGTTGCTGGCGGACCCGGGCCTACGGCGACTTCTGGAGCTACATGCTGCTGGCCGAGGGCTCGGTCGACATCGCCACCGAACCCGAACTGGCGCTGCATGACATGGCCGCCCTGGACGTCATCGTCCGCGAGGCCGGCGGCCGGTTCACCAACCTGGACGGCGTAGAAGGCCCCCACGGCCCCGGCGCGATCGCCACCAACGGCCTGCTGCACGACGCCGTGGTCGCCCAACTCGCCGAGTAGGCGTCCGGGCCAGGCGTCCGACGTCGGGGACGGTTCCTTTCGGTTCAGGGGACGGTTCCTTGAACCGAAAAGGAACCGTCCCCACTTCCGGTTCACGGCATTGCGCCGAGAGCCCTCCCATCGCAGGGGTTGTGGCCGGTCGCTCGCCGACGTATAGTCCACGTGGACTAATCGCCGTGGAGTATTCGGCGGCAACCCGAGGGAATGCGGATGAAGGGCGCGCTCGACCGGCTCACCCCGTTGGGGGTCATGCTGCTGGCACTGCTGCGCGAGGGCGACATGCATCCCTACGAGATGATCCGGCTGCTGCGCCAGCGGCATGAGGACCGCCTCGTCCCGGTGACCAACGGCACCGTCTACCACACGGTCGGACGGCTGGCGCGGTGCGGGCTGCTCACCGAGGTGGGCATCGACCGCGCGGGCAACCGCCCCGAACGCACCACCTACACCCTCACCGTCCATGGCCGGGACGCCGTCACCGACTGGGTGCGACGCGAACTGGCGCGTATCGACCGCCCGGGCGAGTTCCGGATCGCGCTGGCCGAGGCGCACAACCTCCCCCGCGAGGAGGTGGTCCGGCTGCTCACCACACGTCGGGCCGCGCTCCGGGCCGACCACGCCACGCATCGCGACGGCCTGGCCAAGGCACGGCTCCGCGAGGTCCCCGAGCAGTACCTGATCGAGGTCGACCGCCAGGCCACCCTCCTGGACGCCGAACTGCGGTGGACCGAACGACTCCTGGCCCGCCTGACCGGCGCCGGCCTGGAGTGGGGGCCGCCGGGCGGCCCCGCCACCGACCGCGGCGCCCCACACCGAGAGGCAGTACAGCCATGACCGACAGCATGCCCGCCCGATCCCTGGGCGCGGCCCCCGATGGCGGGCCGGCCGCCGAGCCTCGCCGGCTGCGGCAGCCACCGGCCAATCCCTGGCCGGCGCTGTGGGCGCTGGTCATCGGGTTCGTCATGATCCTGGTCGACACCACGATCGTGTCGGTGGCGAACCCCGCCATCAAGGCCGCCCTCGATCCCACCACCAACGACCTCGACAACGTCGTGTGGGTGACCAGCGCCTACCTGCTTGCCTACGCCGTCCCGCTGCTGGTCACCGGACGCCTCGGCGACCGGTTCGGGCCGCGGACCA
>JAANMX010003019.1_pt1 | contig 15492 bp, 14 predicted proteins | sample 7279681 | NCBI WGS metagenome assembly JAANMX01 (sample SAMN14094542, study PRJNA606508) | bioreactor metagenome | isolation source: A lab-scale SPAN reactor treating ammonium-rich wastewater day 351 | place: Ireland: Galway | collected 2018-01-01
GTCGACCGTGCCGTGGATCGCCGCGTTGCCGCGTCCCTTCTCGATCACGTTGCCGTCGACCGTGCCGCGCACCTCTGCGTTGCCGGCGCCCGTCTCGGTGAGATTGCCGTCCACGTGCCCGCCGGCGTTCACGCGGACGTGGCCGGCGGCGCGTTCGGTCACGTTGCCCTTCACCTCGCCGTTGACGGTCACGTCGCCGGCGTCGTACTCGTCGACGTTGCCCTCGACCAGGCCGCGCGCGCCGATCACGACGGCCCCCGCCCCGACCTGGCGGACGTTGCCCTTGACGGTGCCGTGAATCGTGACCGTGCCGCCCGATACCTTCAGATTGCCATCGATGGTGTGTCCCGCCGGAACGGTGTAGCTCCCCTTCCGGGAGAGGTCGTCGGCGAACGCCATGGACGGCACGCCGAAGAGAACGAGACCGGCGACCGTGCCGGCACCCAGCTTGTGCTGAAGCTTCATGAGACTCTTCCTCTCACCTGATCCACAGAACGGCTCCGTGGCTGGCCCCAGTGGAACAGGACGGCGTGGGGAGCGCGTGAACACCGGGTGAGAGCCCTCTCATGGGCGGGCGATCGTGAAACGGGTCAGCGGCCGCCGAACTCGCGGACCTGCTTCACCACGAAGCGTCCGTCTTCCAGCAGCTTGACCTCCAGGTCCAGGGAGCGCGGCTTGGTGTTGTCGGAGGTGACGAGCGCACACGGCCCCGGGTAGTACTCGGGCTTGGCCCGGCAGTAGGCCTGCTCGACGGTGCGGACGAGGTCGACCAGGGCGATCGCCTGCTCGCGGGAAAGCACCGGCTCGGTGAGTGCCGGCGCGTCGGCTCTCGGCTTGGCGAAGCGGGTGACGGTGAGGCTCGGCTCCTCGTCGCCGAGGAAGGCCGCGATGGTGAACTCGCTGTGGGTACCCGGGTCGGGGTTGGTGACCAGGTTGTTGCCCTGCTGGATCGACAGCGAGTAGCCGTAGACGGCGTCCGTGTTGAGCACCCGGGTGACCACCACCGCGTTGGCGGCCACGTCCGATTCGCTGTCGTAGGCCGGCACCACGGCCAGCCCCATCGCCACCGTCGCCTGATCGATCCGGGCGAACGAGCGCTCCTCGACGGCGCGCTTGTTCCACAGGCTCGCATAAACGCCCTTGACGGCGCAGCCGAGCGAGCGGGGGTCGACCTTGCGCTTGGTCTCTCCGCCGTCCTCGATCTCGTCGACCACGACGCAGGCCTGACAGCGGACGTCCGCCACCTTGGTCTTGACCGAGAAGCTGTCGTGCAGGCCGGCGCCGTCGAAGTTCGGAATGTCCTCGGCGTTGGCCGACGAGCGCACCTTGAGCTTCTTGACGCCGAGGGCGTCGACCCGGACGCGGAGCGCGTCCAGTTGCCCGCGCGGGAATTCGGCGTCGAGGAACGCCGACTGCACCGCGGCCACCAGGTCGCGCAGCTCGCGGGGCGCGAGGTCGCCGTCCCGCTCGCGGGAGATCAGCGTGTCGATGGCGCGGCGGACGGCGGCATTCGCCGGATGGGCCACGAAGTCGGCGTAGAACTGGAACGGCACGCCGAACCCCTCGGGCGTGAGGTCATAACCGAGCAGCGCGCTCGGGGTGCCGGGCTGGCCGGCGCGGCCCAGCACGGCGCGATGTCCGAGGAAGCCGAGATTGGCGGCCTTGGCGCCATAGCGCCTTGCCAGCGCCAGGGTGTCGGCCGGGCTGCCCTGAGCCAGTTCGTCGTAGTCGCGGACGGCGCTCTCCGGCTCCCAGCCCAGCGGCACCACCGGGCGATCGAGGCGCTCGGCCAGCTTGGCCGCCACCACCTCCGCCGTGGTCGGTTCGATCAGGAAGTCCTCCCCGCCTACCACGTAATGCACCGGGGTGTCGGCGAACGGCGCCAGCCGCGGATGATCCGGGCCGGCGTCCCGGAGCACCGCGTTGGGGGTGTTGCGCTCCTTGGACTTCAGGTTCACGTGCGAGTTGGTGTCCTGGACGGCGCGGGTCAGCACCCCGGCCACCACGGACAGGTCGAGCGGCAACTGGTCGAGGACGACGACGTCGGTCGGTCGGAGCTCGTCCGGGTCGGCCGGGGAGATCCGCAGCCAGCCCCAGGCCTCGCCCCGATTGAGCGGGATGTAGCTGACCGAGCCGAGGATGTCGTCCAGGGTGAGCACGCCGATGCCCGCCGCGGCCAGGACGGCGTCGGCCAGCACCTCCTCGGCCACCACGTCCTGCGGATAGAACTGGATGCCGAGCACCGGCGGCCGGCCCGACAGCGTGTAGCTGTGCACCACGCCGGCGACGTAGCGCTTGGCCCCGGGCGTGAAGTAGGTGAGCCGGTTGAACTCGTCGAGGTCCTCGGGAATCCCGAAGACCTCCCGGCCGAAGAAGTAGTGGTACTTCGCCGCGTCCGGAGTCTGCCCATTGCGGATCAGGTTGCTGTTCACGAACGCTACCCGTGGCGCCGCCGGGTCGCGCTGATCCACGAACACCTTGGTCAGCCGGCCGTTCGCGATCAGGTCGGCCGCCGGCTGCGAGATGGCCTCGAAGAGTTCTGCCGAGTCCAGCCGGGGGTGGGAGAGCCCCAGTTCGGACGCCGGCGGCGCCTCGGCGGTGGGTGGCGCGAGCAAGCGGCGCGCCCGCAACTCGGTCGGCGCGAGGACGTCCGGCGACGGAACCGGGACCGCGAGGCGAGGCAGGAATCCGTACATGACGTGCTCCTTCGGGGGTGTGCACGGTCACCCTAATCAGCGCCGGGCGAGCGGGATACGGGTATTTGTGCGCATGCTTGCACTCGCGGATGCGCGGCGGCACCGGTTCTGCGGGGCCCACTTTGGTTCTGCCGGGCCAGCTTTGGTCCTGCCCGGCCCCGGGTTCTACTGCGCCCACTTGGGCGGCTCGCCGTAGCGCTGCGGCTTGATCAGCCTGCCCGCGGCCGAATCGGCGATCAGGTCGGCCAACCGTTTGGCGCGGGTGGCCTCGGTCTTCGCCTGCATCACCCAGCCGATGCAGACCCTCCGATAGGACGCCGTCGCGCGTCCGTAGAAGAAGGCCACGGCGGCCTCATCTGCCCGCAGCAACGCCTCGTAGGCATCGGGAAGGGCGAGTTCGCCGTCCCGTTCGTAGCTGTAGGGAGCCTGGTCGCGCCGCCGGCGCTCGAACGCGGCCAGGCCGGGCGGGCGCATCCGGCCTTGGGCGGTGAGCTGCTCGACCAGGGCGATGTTCACCTGGCTCCAGTTGCTGCCCGGCTTGCGCGGCGTCCACCGCTGCCGGACGGTGTCGTCGTCGATCCGGTGCATGGTCGAGTCGATCCAGCCCCAGCACAGCGCCACCGGGACCGCGTCGGGCCAGGTCAGCCCCTGGTGCGCGGCGTGCTTCTTGAACAGGCCCATCCACAGTTCGGTCTCGCGGTCGTGATGGTCGGCGAGCCAGGCGTCGAAGGCCGCCGGGCCGGAGAAGAAGAGCGCCGGACGATCCGCCGTCCCGCCGATCCAGGTGGCCATGGACGCCATCATGGCAGCCCGGGCCGGCCGTCGACCGGGACCGGCCGGCCGAACTGGGTGTGGTACAGCTCGGCGTAGCGTCCGCCGGCCGCCAGCAGCCCGTCGTGCCGGCCGCGTTCAACAATCCGGCCGTGCTCCATCACCAGGATCTCGTCGGCCGCCTGGATGGTGGAGAGCCGGTGCGCGATCACGATCGCCGTGCGTCCCTCGAGCGCCACGGTCAGTGCCGCCTGCACGTCGGCCTCGGAGCGCGAATCCAGATGCGCGGTCGCCTCGTCGAGGATCACCACCCGGGGACGTCCGAGTAGCAGCCGGGCGATGGTCAGCCGTTGCCGCTCCCCGCCGGAGAGCCGGTAGCCGCGCTCGCCGACCACGGTCGCCAGGCCGTCGGGCATCTCGGCCACCAAGGCGTCCAGCCGGGCCTGGCGCAGCGCCTCCCAGAGCTCGTCATCGGTGGCGTCGGGCCTGGCCAGCCGCAGGTTGGCGGCCAGCGTGTCGTGGAACAGGTGGCCGTCCTGGGTGACCATGCCCACGGTCTGCTGGATCGAACGGGCGGTCAGGTCACGGACGTCCTCGCCGGCCAGCCGCACCGTGCCGCTGTCGACGTCGTAGAGCCGGGACACCAGCTGGGCGGTGGTGGACTTGCCGGCGCCCGAGGAGCCGACCAGGGCGACCAGAGCGCCGGCGGGCACGGTGAAGGACACGTCGTGCAACACCTCGGCACCGGCCCGGTGGTCGAGGACGGCGACCTCCTCCAGCGAGGCCAGCGAGACCTTGTCGGCGGCCGGGTAACCGAAACTGACCCCGTCGAACTCGACGCCGACGCCGCCGGCTGCGACCTCACGGGCATCGGGACGGTCCTTGATCAGCGGCTCCAGGTCGAGCACCTCGAAGACCCGCTCGAAGCTGACGAAGGCACTCATCACCTCGACCCGCGCGTTGGCCAGGGCGGTCAGCGGCGCGTACAGCTGGGTGAGCAGCAGGGCGAGCGACACCACGGTGCCGGCGTCCATACTGCCCGTCAGCGCGAACCAGCCGCCCAGCCCGTAGACCAGGGCCAGCGCCAGCGCCGAGACCAGGGTGAGCGCGGTGACGAAGGCCATCTGCACCATCGCCCGGCGGACGCCGATGTCGCGCACCCGCGCCGCGCGTCCGGCGAACTCGTCGGACTCGCGCCGCGGATCGGCGAACAGCTTCACCAGGGTGGCGCCCGGGGCGGAGAACCGCTCGGTCATCTGGGTGCTCATCACCGAGTTGTGGTTGGCGGCCTCGCGTTCGAGCCGGGCCAGCCGGGTGCCCATCCGCCGGGCCGGCAGCACGAAGATCGGCAGCAGGACCAGGGCGAGCACGGTGACCTGCCAGGACAGGGTCAGCATCACCGCCAGCGAGAGCGTGACCGCGACGACGTTGGTGACCACGCCCGACAGGGTCTGGCTGAACGCCCGCTGGGCACCGATCACGTCGCTGTTCAGCCGGGAGACCAGGGCGCCGGTGCGCGTCCGGGTGAAGAACGCGATCGGCATCGTCTGCACGTGGTCGAAGACGGCGCGGCGCAGGTCGTAGATCAGGCCCTCACCGATCCGCGCCGACAGCCAGCGGGTGAGCAGCCCCAGCCCGGCCAGCAGCACGGCGACCACCGCGATCACGATCGCGAGGGTGAGCACGGTCGCGAACGGCGCCTGGCCAGTGATGGCGTTGATCACCCGCCCGGCCAGCACCGGGTTGAGCACACCCAACGCCGCGATCGACACGCTGCCGGCCAGGAAGCCGATCAACTCGCCCCGATGCGGGCGCGCGAACTCCCAGATGCGGCGCAGCGTCTTCGCGCTGAACGGCCGCGAGTCGGACTGGGCGTGCGAGGCGTTGTACAGCTGGTTCCACGCCGTGACCTCCATGCTCATGCGGCCACGCTAGGCGCAGACACCGACAATTCCGGCAGCCGTTCTCCCGCAGCGATCAAGGCAGCGGCGAGAACACGCCATGATGGCTGCCATGATCCGCGCCGTCGTCTTCGACCTTGGCCAGGTGCTGGCCTCGCCGCCCGACATCCATTCGCACCCCGCCGGGCTGCTCGGCGTCGCCGCCGACGACTTCGCCGCCGGCTACTGGGACGGCCGGCGCGCGTACGACGAGGGCGGTCCGGACGACGCCTACTGGGGTCCGCTGCTGACCCGGCTCGGGTTGCCGGTCTCGGCCGAACACGTCCAACTGCTGGCCACCACGGACGCCACCATCTGGACCCGGATCCGTCCCGCGGCGGAACGGCTGATCGTCGACGCCAAGTCGTCCGGACGCCTCACCGGCCTGCTCTCCAACGCGCCGCGGCCGCTGGGCGACGCCATCGAGGCAGCTCCCTGGCGCCGGTACTTCGACCGGGTCTACGTGTCGGCCCTGATCGGGGCGAGCAAACCGCAGCGGCGGATCTACGATCACGCCGCCGCCGATCTGAACGTCGCGCCGTCCGAGATCGCCTTCGTCGACGACCGGCCCGAGAACGTGGACGGCGCCCTGGCCGCCGGTTGGCGGGCCCACCTGTGGGTGGACGACGAGGACACCCGGGCCTGGCTGGAGTCGATCGACGTGCTGTGAGCAAAAGGCCGCTCGCTCGGCATCCTGCCCTCGCCATCCGGCCCCGCCGCCATCCGGCCCCGCCGCCATCCGGCCCCGCCGCCATCCGGCCCCGCCGTCACCCGGCCCCTCGTCATCCCGGCGGATGCCGGGATCTGTCCCGCGACCGAGACCCCGGGTCGAGCCCGGGATGACGAACCGGCCCGGGATGACCAACTGGCCCGGGATGACGGCCTCAGCGGGTCGGCGACGCACTCGGCGTCGGGGCGTCCTCTCCCCCGGTCACGGGCGGAGCCATGCACAGCTCGCCGGCCGGACCGTGGCCGGTGGTGAACACCAGCGGCGGCTGCAGGACCGCCCGGCAGGCCTCAGCGGTCAGCTTGCGGCTGGGGCCCCCGTCGAAGATGCCGTTGCCGCGGCAGCCGGCGTACCGCACGTAGACCTCGGAGGCCGTCTCGCCGTGCCAGAGCCGGGCCCGGGCGAAGTCGGGCGCCGACGCCTCGCACGAGGTGTCGTCCGGCCCGCTGCCCGTCGGGGCGGCCGCCAGCGCCGCCGCGACGCTCCGCCCCTCGGCGCCGGTCAGCAGCTTGGAGGCCACCAGTCCCGCCTCACCGGGTCGGTACTGGCACAGCGAGACCCGGTCCGGGGCGTCCAGCTCGGCGACCTTGGAGGGCATCCCGCCGTCCTCGATGACGTCCACGGCGGGGCAGCCGTTGGGATCCACCGCCCCGATCGGACGGACGGACCCGATGATCTGTCCGGCGACCTGCGCGAACTCGTTGGTATGCACCACCTGGACGACATAGCCGGCCAGTTCCTTGCTGGTGGCCATCGTCCAGCCGGCCGGCAGGTCCCACCCGCGATCGGCGGCCGTCACCGAACGCACGGTCACGAACATCTGCAGTTGCCCGGCGGGCAACTCCCGCGGGCAGAGGATCATCGCCACCGGCCGCAGCTCAGGGGCCAGATCGACGAACGGCCCGGGCGCCGCCTTCATCCGTCCGGCGGCACACCAGTCGCTCGCCGGCGACCAGGCGTACCCCCAGTACTGCGGCACCTGATAGCTGAGCACCCGGTAGGACTCCCAGCGCCACCCGGGCCGGGGCGCATCACCCGGCGCGTGGGGCGCCGAGCCCGACCCGGAATCGGCCGGCGCACGCTCGGCCTGCGCCGGAGCGGGCACCGCGCTGCTGGAGCCGCCGCCGAACTGGGTGATGGCAAGCGGAATCGCCACCGCCGCCACCAGCGCGACGACGGCCGCCACCGGCAGCCAGCGCGGAATCCGCCCGCCCGAGCGGGTGGGTGTCACCAACTCCAGCGGCTCGAAGTCCACCTCGTCCGCATGCTGCCGGAGCCCGTCCCGGAAGGCGCGCTCGGCCCGGTCGTTGGGTGCTGTGGGCTCAGTCATCGGTCTCGTCCTCGATCAGTCGGGTGCGCAGCCGGGTCAGCGCACGATGCACATGGGAGCGGGCGGTCGCCTCCGGACAGCCCAGGATCGCGGCGATGTCGGCATACTCCAGGTCGTCGTAGAACCGCAGCGCGACCGCGGCGCGCTGCAGCGGCGGCAGGCTCGCGCACAGCTGCCAGGCCAGTTCGGCGTCCGTCACACCGGCGGCGTGGTCGGGGGTGACGGCCCGCAACTCGTCGCTGACCTGCTCGCGGCCGGTCCGCCGCCAGCGGCTGATGCCGGCGTTGACGATGCTGCGCTTCACGTAGGCGTCCACATTGCCGGCGGCGCTCACCCGGCTCCAGTGCGGGTACAGGCCGAGCAGGGCGTCCTGCACCAGGTCACGGGCGTCCTCGGCGTTCCGGGTGACCAGGTAGGCGAAACGCTGCAGCGCGACCGACCGGGTGGCGACGTAATCCTCGAATCCAACCGCGGTCACCGGCGCCTCCTGCACAAGCGTCATACCCTGCACACACGCAGCGCGGAGGTGCGGCGTTGCACCACCGGGCATGATCGTCCCATTGAACCCCACGAACCGCACCGAGGAGGGCCTTCCATGCTGCTCGCCGAGGACGTCCTGCTGCTCGCCACCGACGACCAGACCGGAAAGAAGCTGGCCCGCTACACCGACCTACTGATCGGCGGTGCGCTGCTCAGCGACCTGACCCTGGCCGGCAACGTCCGGCTCAGCGAGCCCGGCGAGTCGGTCCGGAAGAACCGGGCGGTGAATGTGCCGGACGCCGCCTGGCCGGTCGATCCGCTGCTCAGCGACGCCGTCGCCGTGATCGGCGGCAAGCCGGCCTGGTTCCCGTCGGTGCTGGTGGATCGGCTCGGCCGCAAGGTGGTCGACACCGTCTACGAACGCCTGGCCCGGGCCGAGTTGGTCAGCCGGAAGCCGCACCGGGTGCTGGGCCTGGTTCCCACCACCCGGTGGGTCAGCGTCGACGGACGCCATGAGGCGCAGCTGCGGGCCCGGCTCGACGAGGTCTTCCTGTTCGGCGCCGAACCCGACCCGCACACCGCCGCCCTGATCGCGCTGCTCACGGGCGCCGGCCTGCTGGTGCCGGTGGTCGACCGCGGGCGCAACCTCGACCGGCGCTCGCTCAAGCGTCAGGGCAAGGTGTTCCTGAATCAGTACTGGCCGGCGCAAGCCATGGAGCGGGCCTTCCAGGGCCGGGACAGCGCGGCGGCCGGCTGACGACCCTTCAGTGCCCGGCGAGCGTCGCGACCAGGATCGCCTTGATCGTGTGCAGCCGGTTCTCGGCCTGATCGAAGACCAGGGACGCCGCCGACTCGAAGACCTCCTCGGTCACCTCGAAGACCTCGCGGCCGGTCTCCGCCAGGATCTGCTGCGACACGGTCGTGTCCAGGTCGTGGTAGCTGGGCAGGCAGTGCATGAACTTCACGTCCGGGTTCTCGGTGCGTTCCAGCAGCTGGGCAGTCACCCGGTAGGGGGTGAGCAGTTCGATCCGCTCGGCCCACACGTCCTTGGGCTCCCCCATCGACACCCAGATGTCGGTGTGCACGAAGTCGACCCCCTTGACCGCCGCCACGTCCTCGGTCACCGTCACCCGGGCACCCGTCCCGGCACCGATCCGCCGGGCGATGGACACCAGCTCCGGGTCCGGCTGCAACGCCTCGGGCGCGATGATCCGGACGTCCATGCCCATCATCGCGCCGGCGATCAGCAGCGAGCGGCCCTGGTTGAACCGGGCGTCCCCGATGTAGGCGAAGCTGATGTCGCGATCCTCCAACCCCGACGACTCGCGCATGGTGAACATGTCGCACAGGCTCTGGGTGGGGTGCCACTCGTCGGTCAGGCCGTTCCACACCGGCACGCTGCTGTGCGCCGCGAGGGTCTCCACGATCTCCTGCCGCGACCCGCGGTACTGGATGCCGTCATAGAACCGGGACAGCACCCGCGCCGTGTCGGCGATCGACTCCTTGTGCCCCATGTGGGCGCCAGTCTCGTCGAAGTAGCTCACGTTGGCGCCCTGGTGGTAGGCGGCCACCTCGAACGACGACCGCGTCCGGGTCGACGGCTTCTCGAAGATCAGCGCCAGCGTCAACCCGTCCAGCCGCTTGACCTCGCGCCGCGACCTGCGGGACTTCTTCAGCTCGGCCGTCAGGTCGAGCAGCCCCCGCCACTCGGCCGGGGTGAAGTCGAGCTCCTTGAGGAAGTGGCGGTCGCGCAGGTTCACGATGGGGCCCATCTGTCGGTCGATTCTCTGGGAGTACTCTGCCATGACAGAATTGCCCCATGGTCATGCGTTTCCTGTTCAGCGCTGCCGCGCTCGCGTTCGCCACCTGGGTGGTGCCGGGCATCAGGATGGAAACCAGCGAACTGCAGGACAACCTGATCGTCATCATGGTGGTCGCGGCCATCTTCGGCGTGGTGAACGCCATTGTGAAGCCGCTGTTCACGTTCGCCTCGGCGCCGTTGCTGCTGCTCACCCTGGGGCTGTTCCTGCTGGTGATCAACGCGCTGCTGCTGTGGCTCACCGCGTGGCTCGCCGAGCAACTCCACGTCGGGTGGCACGTCGACGGGTTCTGGTCGGCCTTCTGGGGCGCCCTGATCGTGTCGATCGTCTCGTTCATCCTGAACTCGTCGTTCATTTCCAAGAGTGAGGTCAACCGCTGACGTGGTCGAGGTCATCTTCGTCTGCTGGGGCAACATCTGCCGCTCCCCGATGGCCGAGCGGGTCGCCCGCGGTTGGGCCGAACGCGCCGGGCTGGACGGGGTGAGGTTCACCTCGGCCGGCACTTCCAGCGAAGAGCTGGGCGAGCCCATGGACGGACGGGCGCAGCGCGTGCTGACCCGGGCCGGCTACACCGCCGGCGGGCATCGCGCCCACCAGATCACCGCCGCCGAGATCCGGGACGCCGACCTGGTGGTCGCCATGGAGGGCCTGCACCTGTCCCGGATGCGGCGCCTCGTCCCGGACGCCGACAACCTCGCCCTGCTCACCGACTTCGACCCGGACGCCGAACCCGGCTCCGGCGTCCCCGACCCCTGGTACGGCTCGGCCGACGGCTTCAACGGCACGCTGGCCAGCATCGAGGCGGCCATGCCCGGCGTCCTGGACCGGGTGCGCGAGTTCCAGAAGTGACCTACCCGGCCGGTCAGCGCGCCCCGGCCGGTGCGGCGTGGCAGGCTGATCCCATGCACATCCTCGTTGTCGACGACGATCAGGCCGTCCGGGACTCCCTGGCCCGCTCCTTGCAGTACTCGGGCTATGAGGTGACCGCCGCGGGCGACGGGCTGGAGGCGCTGGCCCGGCTGTCGGCGCTGCGTCCGGACGCGGTGATCATGGACGTGATGATGCCCCGGCTCGACGGTCTGGAGACCACCCGGATGCTGCGTTCCACGGGAAACGACGTGCCGATCCTGGTGCTGACCGCCCGCGACGCGGTCAACGACCGGGTGGACGGCCTGGACGCCGGCGCCGACGACTACATGGCCAAGCCGTTCGCGCTGGACGAGCTGCTGGCCCGGCTGCGGGCCCTGACCCGGCGCTCGAAGCCGGCCGCCGAGGAGCAGGCGGACAGCGAGCTGCTGACCTTCGCCGACCTGTCCCTCGACCCGCAGACCCGCGAGGTGCTGCGCGCCGGGCGCCGGATCAGCCTGACCCGCACCGAGTTCGCGCTGCTGCAGACCTTCCTGGAGCACCCCCGCAAGGTGCTGGAGCGCGGCTGGCTGCTCAACGAGGTGTGGGGCTTCGACTTCCCGACCACGGCCAACTCGCTCGAGGTCTACATCGGCTACCTGCGGCGCAAGACCGAGGGAGAGGGTGAGAGCCGGCTGATCCACACCGTCCGCGGCATCGGGTACGTGCTGCGCGAGACGCCCCCGTGACGGCTTGGCTGAGCCGGCTGCTGGCGGTTCGCGAACGTTCGCTGCGGGATCGCCTGGCCGTCCTGGTGGCGGCCGCCGTGGCGTCCGCTGTGGCGCTCACCGGTGTCGCCGCCTGGCTGATCACCCGGGTCACCGTCTTCGACCAGCTGGACAGCGAGTTGGTGGACGTCGCCGCGGTGACCGCGAACTGGGTCGCGGTCGATATCGAGGGCATGGGCGGCCTGGACACCAACGCGCTGAAGGCCGCCAACGTGACGGTGATGCTGGTGCGCGCGGACAGCAGGGTCAGCACCCTGCCCGGCGCCACGGTGAGCCTGGTGCCCGGCGTGGAGGAACTCTCGGTCGCCCGGCGGCAGCAGGGCTCCTCGGCCCGCACCGGGGCGGCCTCGAACGGCGAGCCGTACCGGATCGTCGCCGTGCCGCTCAAGGCGGGCACCGAGAGGTACGCGCTGGTGCTCGGGCGTCCGCTGCAGGCCACCAACAACATTTTGGCCACCCTGGCCTGGTCGCTGGCCATCTTCGGCTTCCTGGGCGTCGGCGTGTCCAGCGCCATCGGCTTCGTCATCGCGCGTGCGGCGATCCGTCCGATGCGCCGGCTGACCGAGGCCGTCACCCACGTCACCGACACCAACGAGCTGGACCCGATCGTGATCGAGGGCACCGGCGAACTGGCCGACCTGGGACGCTCGTTCAACACCATGCTCAGCTCGCTGCAGTCGTCCCGCGAGCGGCAGCACCGGCTGATCGCGGACGCCGGCCACGAGCTGCGGACGCCGCTCACGTCGCTGCGGACCAATGTCGAACTGCTGGTGGCCGACGAGCGCAGCCGGATGCTGCCCGAGGGCGCGCGGACCGACATCCTGCGCGACATCGCCGCGCAGCTCGGCGAGTTCACCACCCTGGTCGGCGACCTGGTGCATCTGAGTCGCGAGGACGTCGTCGAGCCGCACCCCGAGCCGATCGACCTGCGCGACGTGGTGCACAGCGCGATCGCGCGGGCGAAACGGCGCGGACCCTCCCTGTCGTTCGACGTCGAGCTGAACCCGCTCTACCTGGTCGGCGAGCCCGATTCGCTGGAGCGGGCGATCACCAACCTGCTGGACAACGCGGTCAAGTTCTCACCGCCGGACGGCACCGTCCACGTCCTGCTGGAGGGTGACCGGCTGCGCATCTCCGACCAGGGTCCGGGGATTCCCGACGACGAGCTGCCGCACGTGTTCGACCGGTTCTGGCGCTCGCCTTCCGCGCGCAACACCCCCGGCTCGGGCCTCGGGCTCTCGATCGTGGCGCAGACCATCAAGGCCCACGGCGGCTGGGTGAAGGCGGGCCGCTCGGCCGAGGGCGGCGCCGAGTTCATCATCCGCCTGCCGGGCAGTGCGACACCCCCCGAGGACGAGCTCGACGACGAGTCCACCGTCCTGCTGCCGAAGGTCACCCAGTAGCCGGGGACGGTTCTTCTCGTTCGAAACTCGCACGCCGGGACGGTTCTCTCCGTTCGGAACTCGCACATCGGGGACGGTTCTCGTTCCAACCCCGCCCGCCGGGGACGGCTCTTTCTCGGCGCCAACGTCGCGCGCCCGGTGCTTCTCGTTCCAAACTCGCACGGCGAGAACCGTCTCACCCGTTCGAGATTCGCACGTTGGGAACCGTCCCCCCGGCGGTCGAGCGTCGAACGGCTCGGCCGGCAACCCAGCCGATCGCCCGGTGCTACTCGTCCGCGTCGGTCGACTCGGCCGGACGCCGGGTGGCCCCGAAGGTGAAGGTGCGCGTGGTCACCGCCGGGGCGGGCGGGGTCGGCCGATCGGCCGGTTCGGACGCCGGTACCGGCTTGCTGCCCGGCTGCACCGGACGCACCGTCTCCCCCAGCGCCGCCCGGACCGCGTCCCCCACCGCATTGGTGGACGGCTGGTACTTGCGGGTCTCGGCCATGGCGAGATCCTAACAAGCTGATCCACGACCGGTGGATCGGCAAGTACGAGCGTCGGGACGCCGCGCTCGTCGACCTCGAGACCGGCGAGCAGCTCCCGTCCCAGAGCGGGCCGGCCGAGGGTGACGACGCCGGCGGCGCCCGAGACCACCCGGTCGAGTGAGGCCGGCGGCTTTCCGTCGGAGCCGCCTGGCAGGATGGCGGCCTCGAAGGAGGTGGCATGACCGAGCCCGCGCCGAACCGCAACCGCAGCCGGTTCAACCAGCTGCTGGTGAACACGTTCATCGCGAACGTGACCACCAGCTACCTGTGGTTCGCACTCACCTTCTGGGTGTACCTGGAGACCCGGTCGGTGCTCGCCACCGCGATCATCGGCGGGTCGTTCATGCTGCTGGTGTCGGTGATGGGCGTCCCGTTCGGCAGCTGGGTCGACCGCACCCGCAAGAAACGGGTGATGGTGGTGTCCACGGTGATCACCTCGGTCAGCTTCGCGCTGGCCCTGGCGCTCTACCTGGTCACCCCGTCCGTGGAGTTGCTGCGGCTGGGCGGCTGGCAGTTCGCCGTCTTCGTGGCGTTGATCCTGTTCGGCGCGGTCGTCGAGAGCGCCCGCAGCATCGCCCTGTCCACCTGCGTCACCCTGTTGGTTCCCGAACCCGACCGGGCGCAGGTGAACGGCCTGGTGGGCATGGTCGGCGGGCTGGGTTTCGCGGTCACCTCGGTGTTCTCGGGGCTGTCGATCGGTCAGCTGGGCATGACCTGGACGATGGTCATCGCGGTGGCGCTGACCGTGGTCTCGCTGCTGCACCTGGTCACCGTGGTGATTCCCGAGGACGAGGTGGTGCGCAGCGACGAGGTGCCCAGGATGGTCGACTTCGGGGGCGCGTTCCGCGCGGTCCGCGAGGTGCCCGGGCTGACCGGACTGGTGCTGTTCGCCGCCTTCAACAACCTGCTCGGCGGGGTCTTCATGGCACTGCTCGATCCCTACGGCCTGACCCTGGTCTCGGTGGAGTTCTGGGGCGTGCTCTGGGGCGTGCTCAGCTTCGGCTTCATCATCGGTGCCGGCTGGGTGTCCAGGAAGGGCCTCGGCCCGGCGCCGCTGCGGGCCCTGCTGCTGGCCAACGTCGGCATGTGGAGCATCGCGATGGTGATGACGATCCGCGAGAGCATCTGGCTGCTGGCGGTCGGCGTGCTGCTCTACATGGCGCTGATCCCGGTCGTCGAGGCGGCCGAGCAGACCGTGCTGCAGAAGGTCGTGCCGTTCGCCCGGCAGGGACGCGTGTTCGGCCTGGCCCAGACCGTCGAGGTCGCCGCCGCGCCGATCAGCGCCTTCATGATCGGCCCGATCGCCGAGTTCTGGCTGATTCCCTACGCCAACTCCGATCCCGGACGCGCCCAGCTCGGCTGGCTGCTCGGCGACGGCCAGGCGCGCGGCATCGCGCTGGTCTTCGTCCTGTCCAGCATCGGCGGGCTGGCACTGACCCTGTTCGCCTTCACCACCCGCTCGTACCGTTGGCTGTCCGACCGCTATGCGCTGCCCGACGAGGCCACGCCCGACGTCTCGGATCCGGACGTTTCAACCCCTGACTCCGGCGTCCCCGACTCTGGCCTCCCCGACCCGGACGCCTCCGGCCCGGGCTTCGCGGGTCCGGACGCCGCCAGCTCCAGATAGGCCATGGCACCCCGGCGCCGCACCGGGACGCCGAACCGATCGGCCAGCTGCCCGGCGGTGCGCGGCGCCGCCACCTCGCCGAGCCGGTGCAGCAGCCGCAGATAGCGGGTGCCGAACCCGCCCGCCGACACCAGCGAACTGGCGAACAGCCGTCCGCCCGGCCGCAGCTGGGCGAGCAGCCCGTCCACGAATCCGGTCAGGTCGTCGACCAGGTGCAGGAAGCCGAGGCACAGCACGGTGTCGAACCCGCCCGGCGGGAACGGCAGGGCGTAGGCGTCCGCCTGCACGAAGCGGGTGTCGGGGCGGGGGCGTCCGTCGACGGTGAGCCGCCGCGCGGCCAGGGCGAGCATGCCCCGGGAGCGATCCGTGACCACTACCGGACGCCGGCTCGCCAGGTAGGCGTCCGCGGTCGCCGTCGCGGTGCCGGCGGCGACGTCGAGCAGCGGGCCGTCGGCGGAGGCCACCGCCCGGCGGGCGAACGCGGCGTAGTCGTCCGGATCGGTGCCCCAGGCCAGCCGGTTGTAGAGCCGGGAGCCG
>JAANMX010003020.1_pt1 | contig 15490 bp, 10 predicted proteins | sample 7279681 | NCBI WGS metagenome assembly JAANMX01 (sample SAMN14094542, study PRJNA606508) | bioreactor metagenome | isolation source: A lab-scale SPAN reactor treating ammonium-rich wastewater day 351 | place: Ireland: Galway | collected 2018-01-01
CCTTCGTGGTGAAGAACGGGTCGAAGACGCGGCAGAGCACCTCCGGAGTCATGCCCGAGCCGGTGTCTGCAACGCTGAGCACAACGGCGCCGTCCACGACGGCAGTGCGCACCGTAATCGCTCCCGCCCCGGAGATCGCCTGCATCGCGTTGATGACCAGGTTGGTCACCACTTGGCGGACCTGCACCGGGTCGGCCGCGATATTCGGCAGTCCCACGCCCAACTCGCGGATGAAGCGGACACCGGGGTTCTCGCATCCGGCCTCGAGCAGGAACATGGCCTCCTCAATGACCGCGTTGATCGTTGTTGGCTGCTTGGAGGCCGGCGCCTGGCGGGCGAACACGAGCAACTTGCGGATGATCTCACGCCCGTGGAGCGCCGCATCCGCGATGCGGCCTAGATCAGTGCGAACCTGCGCTGGCACGTCGGCGGCCTTGAGAGCCAACTGTGCGAATCCCAGCACGTTCCCGAGCGGCTCGTTGAGCTCGTGTGCGACGCCCGCGGCGAGCTGGCCGATGGTCGCGAGCCGGTCGGCGTGTCGCAGGCTCGCTTCCATATCGACGCGGCGCTGCTCGGCCTCGACGCTCGCGACAAACACCCCAATCTGGCGGGAAACGGCGTCGAGCAACGACCGTTCTTCCGCGAGGAATAGCTCCGCCTTTCCCGCATCCCCGGCGTCGGGACCGCCCGGGATACCCGGCGCGCTCAAGTAGGCGAGCAACACCTCGCCGCGCTCCTTGTCAGCGACGCGAAGCGGTGCGCGGATGCGCTCGGCACTGAACCTGGGCCGCTCGGTGGTCGTCGTGACTTCGACTCCATCCAACCAGATACTCGCCCAGGCCCGATCGGGGAACCGACAGGCCGCAGGGAGCACCGAAACGACGCGAGTCAGGCACTCATGCAACGACCCCCGCCTCTCGGCGAAGACAGCCGCGACCTTGTAGAGGCACTGCAGCTCCTTCACTCGTTCGCCAAGCTCGGTAACTGCCACGAGCTCATGCTCAGGGAAGTCAGATTGGTGGGATTCGGTTCTCATCGCCGTTTCAGCGAATCGTACGCCGAGACGGATCTGACCCTTCTCGCAACTCTTGCGCGGCGCTAACGGACCAACTTGGAGAACTCGTGGCCGCTCGGTCTTCTAACTGGGCCGGCGATTGTCGGCATCCCGGATCCACCGAAGGAATGTCTGCGGGCTGACGATCGAAACCAGCGCCTTGATGGCCGACCCGAGGGGCTTGGCCAGGCGGACCAGCCGCAATCGCTCCCCGGGCGTGACGCGGACGGGCCCGTCGATCTTCGAGCGGAGGACCTCGTTCTCGGCTTTCAGGTACTGGATCTGGCGGCGCAGGTCGGCCTGGGAAGACCCGGCAAGGACATCAAACAGGCGGCGAAAGAGGTTCGGCATCGCCCCAATCGTCGGGGCCTCGGCGTGGGGGCAGGGGGAGTGTGTAAAAACGTGCGATTTTGAGACTCAGTCGCGCCCACCCCGCGATTCTGGCCCACTCGACACCCCGATCCGGTCTCAACCAGTCATTGGCGTGAGACTCCTCGGCCTGGCCGCAACCGGCGGGCGCGGCGGCAGAACGCGGGCGTCGTCCATATCGTCCGGGCGAGAACGCGCGGAGGCCACCTCGCCACGCCACATGGCGGGGCTGGAGTATTTGTACCCCGCTGGCGGCCCCGAAAACGCGGTTTCCGCCCGTCCCCGTTAACGACCCGTGTCAATCGCACACCCATCGGGCCACTCCGAGAGTGGTCCGCCAACCCTCCGAAACGGTCTTGTACAGGGAGCTTCAAGGGCCGCGTCCAAGCGACGCGGCCCTGTTCGTTTACGGATCGGATCGGAATCGCCCTTTCGACACCGGGCCCAATCCACGCGGGAATCCGCGAAGTCTGGTGGGCTAGACCAGGCCGGGCCGCGCTCTCCGGTTCGCCGCCTTCGTCATGGTCGTATCGCAGGACGCGGCTTCAGGCCCCGCGTGGCGCGCCAAACTCTCGACTCTCGGTCGAGAGTGGTCGAGCGGGTTTACAGGTTGGTTGCCGATAGCCCCGCACGCCCGGTTCGGTTCGCAACGCAGGCGCGTCAGCGCACAACCTGCTCGCCGGTGAGGATGCGATCGAGCCCCGCGACGTCCCAGATGCGGTCGGCGATCCGGCGGTAGAGCGCCTGGCGGTCAGGGGCCAGGAAGCCGCAGGCGTCCATCGAAGTCGGATGGTACAGGGACCCCGCCCTCCTGCACGGGGAGGGCCATGACTCCGTACCATGTCGATTCCCGCATAGCCAGCACCCATCCCAATGCCGAACGAAGCCGACACATGCCGCAAGTTCGTCGTCCCCAAGCTCCAAGCGGCTGGGTGGGACGCGGAACCGCACAGGCTCAACGAACAGGTGACGTTCACGGACGGGCGGATCGTCGTCGCCGGCCGTCGCGGACGTCGGCGGCCGGGCAAGCGAGCCGATTACCTGCTCCGGTATCGCACCGACGTATCGATCGGAGTGGTCGAGGCAAAGGCGAGCTATGCCACGCCCGGGGAGGGTTTGCAGCAGGCGAAGGAGTATGCCGAGATTCTCGGTCTGAAGTTCGCTTTCGCCACCAACGGTCACGGCATTGTTGAGTTCGACTTCATCACTGGCCTCGAGCGAGAGATTGAGACGTTCCCTACCCCGGATGAACTCTGGCAGCGATTGACCGCAGGGGAACGGCTCACGCCCGAAGCCGCGGCGCCCATTCTGACTCCCGCGAACCGTGTCAGCGGCCGTGTCCCCAGATACTACCAGGAGATCGCTATCAACCGGGCGATCAAAGGTGCCATCCAGGGACGGGACAGGCTCTTGCTGACAATGGCGACGGGCACGGGCAAGACGGTCGTCGCCTTTCAGATCTGCTGGAAACTCTGGTCGTCCCGATGGAACCGGACCGGCGATTACCGCCGCCCGCGGATGCTGTTCTTGGCCGACCGCAGCGTGCTCGTCGACGACCCGATGGGCAAGGACTTTGCGCCGTTCGGCGATGCACGCTGGAAGATCGAAAACGGCGAGGCGAGCCAAGGCCGAGAGATGTACTTCGCGCTGTATCAGGCCATCGCCGAAGATGAACGGCGGATCGGCCTGTACCGGTCGTACCCGCGCGACTTCTTCGACCTCATCGTCGTCGACGAGTGCCATCGTGGCAGTGCCGACCCGAATGGCAGTTGGCGAGAGATCCTCGAGCACTTCAACGGTGCGTGCCAGATCGGAATGACCGCAACGCCCCGTCGCGATGACAATGCTGACACGTACAACTACTTCGGCGATCCTATTTATACCTACAGCCTCCGCCAGGGCATCGAGGACGGCTTCCTCGCGCCCTACCGCGTCCACCGCGTTGTGACCACCTGGGATGCGGCGGGCTGGCGTCCGTCCCAGGGTGAACTGGATCGCTTCGGACGCGAGGTCCCCGACGAGGAATACCACACGAACGACTTCGAGCGCCGCGTGGCGCTCCGCGCCCGTACCGAGGCCGTTGCCAAGCACTTGACCGAGTATCTGAAGAAGACGAATCGCTACGCCAAAACCATCGTGTTCTGCGTGGATCAGAATCATGCGGATGAGATGCGTCGGGCGCTCAACAACGCCAATGCCGACCTCGTGCAGCAGCACCCCGACTACGTGTGCCGGGTCACCTCGGACGAAGGCGATACCGGCCGCACGCACCTGAGCAAGTTCCAGGATGTTGAGCGGGCCACGCCGGTGATCCTGACGACATCTCAAATGCTGACGACAGGCGTGGACGCGCCGACCGTCCAGAATGTCGTGCTGGTACGGGTGATCAACTCGATGACCGAGTTCAAGCAAATCATCGGTCGCGGAACGCGCGTGCGCGACGACCACGACAAACTGTTCTTCAGCATCCTTGATTACACGGGCTCTGCGACTCGGCTATTCGCGGACCCGGAGTTCGACGGCGACCCTGTGGTCGAGACCGAGCAAACCATCAACCAGGAAGGCGACCCGACTGAGGACGAGGTGGTCGTCACCCCCGAGGAGCCACCGTCGGACGACACGATCGTTGACGTGTTCCCACCCGACGTTGATATCGACGATGGTGATGACGACGGTCCGAAGCGCGAGCGATACTTCGTCGATGGTGGGCACGTCGAGATCGCTGCCCACCTCGTCTACGAGCTCGACCCCGACGGCAACCAGCTACGGGTTGTCCAGTTCACCGACTACACCGCCGACAAGGTCCGAACCCTGTTCCGCTCCGCAGGCGAGCTCCGGGCCGAGTGGGCCGACCCCGACAAGCGTCGCGAGGTGATCGACAAGCTCTAAGACCGTGGCATCCGCTTCGAGGACCTGGCGGAGTTCGCCAACCAGCCCGACGCGGACCCGCTGGACCTGCTGTGCTACCTCGCGTTCAACGCTCCCTTGCGCACACGCCGCGAGCGAGCCCGTCGTCTGCGGTCGGAGAAGAAGGACTTCTTCGAGCAATACGCCCCTGAGGCGAGGGCGATTCTCGACGAACTGCTCGACAAGTACACCGACCACGGACTTGCCGAGTTCTCGCTGCCCGAGGTGCTCAAGCTCCCGCCGATCAACGCGCACGGAAACACTCTTCAGATCGCCCGTCTATTCGGGGGCGAAGATCGGCTCATGGACGCCGTCCGTGAGCTGCAGACCCTTCTCTATGCCGCGTAGCTGCCCTACAACCCGCCCCTGTCCCTCGTCTCCTCCCCCGTTCCCCCGACCTCACAGATGAACTGAACCCCGCGATGGCAAAGAAGACTCGAAAGCCCGAATCAGCGACTCACGCCAGCGCGAACGAATCGTCAGCGACGAAGCGCGGCCGCAAGCCGAAGACCGCGAAGACGCCGCCGACCACAGCCGAGCGATTGGGCAGCGTCGTGAAGTCCTGCCGGAAGATCATGCGGAAAGACAAGGGTCTCAACGGTGACCTCGATCGGTTGCCGATGCTCACCTGGATCATGTTCCTGAAGTTCCTCGACGACATGGAGCAGATCGAGGAATCCGACGCCAAGATGAAGAAGGCCCGGTACCACTCGGCGATCGAGTCGCCGTACCGCTGGCGGGATTGGGCGGCGAAGGAGAACGGGATCACCGGCCCGGAATTGTTGTCGTTCATCACACAGGAGAAGACCAGGCGGCCGGACGGCACCGAGGGACCGGGGCTGCTCAAGTACCTGGGCACGCTCCAGAACGGTAAAGGCAGCCGTCGGCAGGTCATCGGCACTGTGTTTGGCGGCGCGGACGGCACCGGCGGCGGCATCACCAGCCGCATGCAGTCCGGCTACTTGCTCCGTGACGTCATCAACGCTGTCAACTCGATCAACTTTCTGCAGCAGGATGAACTGTTCACACTCGGCTTCCTGTACGAATCCATGCTACGCGAGATGCGGGACGCCGCCGGCGACTCCGGAGAGTTCTACACGCCTCGGCCGGTGGTGCGCTTCATGGTCGACGCGGTGGACCCCCGCCTCGGTGAGGTCGTACTCGACCCCGCGTGCGGCACTGGCGGCTTTCTGGTTGAGGCGTTCAGCCACCTTCAGAAGCAGGCCAAGAGCGTTCAGCAGCGCGAGACCCTCCAGTCCACCTCGATCCGCGGCGGTGAACCGAAGTCCCTGCCGTACCTGCTGTGCCAGATGAACCTGTTGCTGCACGGCGTGGAGCGCCCGCAGATCGACCCCGCCAACTCGCTGGATGTGAAGGTCACCGAGCTGGGCGACAAGGACCGCGTCGATGCCATCCTTACCAACCCGCCATTCGGCGGCGAGGAAGAGCGCGGGATTCTCTCGAACTTCCCGGCGGACATGCAGACGACCGAGACCGCGATGCTGTTCCTGCAGCTCATCATGCGGAAGTTGCGGCGAGCGCCCAAGCCGGGGCGGGCCGCCGTCATCGTGCCCAACGGCACGCTCTTCGGCGACGGCGTATGTGCAAAGATCAAGGAAGACCTGATCCTCAACTACAACCTGCACACCATCGTCCGCCTGCCGCAAGGTGTCTTTGAGCCATATACGCCCATCCCCACCAACGTCCTGTTCTTCGAGGCGGGGGAGCCGACGCGGACGATTTGGTACTACGAGCTCGCGTTGCCCGAGGGCCGCAAGAAATACACCAAGACGCAGCCCATGCAGTTCGAGGAGTTCGCGGCGTGCCTGAAGTGGTTCAAGCAGGCACGGCGGACAGAGTCAACCACGGCGGAGAACGGCAAAGGCTGGGCGTGGAAGGTGGACATGGCGGCGAAAGTCGCCGAGGCGAAGAAGAAGGCCGCGCCGCACTGGAAGGAGGCCGACGCTGCCCGTGAGCGGGCAAGCTTTTGCGAGAAGCAGGCCCGCGAGGCGGCGGCCGACGCTGTCGCACTTCGGAAGACTGGCGGCGCTTCATCCGCGATCGATGCGTTGTGGGATCGGGAGAAGGCCCTGAAGGACAAGGCCAAGGCCGAACTGGCGACGGCGAAAGCTGAGCAGGAGGCGGGCGACGCGGTCTATTGGCCGATCTTCAACCTGGACATCAAGAACCCGTTCAGCGCGGAGGCGCTGGAGCACCTGCCGCCGGAGACGCTGGCCGACAGCATCGCGCAGAAGTCCATGCGCATCTCGGCGATCATGGATGAAGTGAAGGCAATCCTTGGTTCTCCAGCGTCGGCGAACGCGAACACATCGACCGCTGCCATCTCGGTTGGGGCTGGAGCATGAACGGTGGAGCGCCCCACGTTTCGCTCGGTGAACTTCTCCGCCAGGTTGAGGATGTGGTAGATGTTCGCGCGGATCAGCAGTATCCGAATATCGGGATCTACAGCTTTGGTCGGGGTGTGTTTCCCAAGCCCCCGATCAGCGGCAGCACGAGCAGCGCGAACAGGCTGTATCGCGCGCGAGCCGGCCAGTTTGTCTACAGCCGCCTGTTTGCCTTCGAGGGCGCCTATGGCTTGGTGCCTGACGAACTCGACGGCGCGTTCGTCTCCAATGAATTTCCGTTGTTGGAGCCCGTGTCGCCCCGCCTGCGGATTGGCTACATGGCATGGTACTTCCGCCTCGCGCGGATTTGGGCCGAGGTTGCGACAAAGGCGACCGGCATGGGGAGCCGCCGACAGCGCATTCACCCCGAGATGATTTTCGCTCACGCGATCCCGCTGCCGTCCCCGGACGAGCAAGACCGGATTGTGGCGACGCTGGATGCCGCCGCAGCGCGAGTCGCGGAAGCGCGGCGGTTGTGCCGCGAGATCGATGAGGAGGCGGATGCGCTCTGCCGCTCGATCCTTTCAGATCCTCGGCACTCCACCACGCCCACCCCGATGCGCGAGCTTGTGACCCCGCGCCCGGCTGATGTCGATGTCAAAGCCGCGGAGTCGTACCACTTCGCGGGCATCTACTGCTTTGGCAAGGGCATGTTCCGCGGGCAGACGCGGCTCGGCGCGGAGTTCTCATACGACACGGTCTCGCGCGTCCGCGCCGGCGACTTCACCTATCCGAAGTTGATGGCGTGGGAGGGTGCCCTGTGCGTGGTCCCGCCAGAGTGTGATGGCCTCTATGTCTCCACCGAGTATCCGGTGTTCGAGATCAACACCGACCGCGTGCTGCCTGACGTGCTCGATGTGTACTTCCGCTCGCCTGAGGTGTGGCCGAAGTTGTCGGGCACGAGCAAGGGCACCAACGTCCGTCGTCGCCGTTTGAATCCGCAGCAGTTCCTGAACTACGTCATGCCGCTGCCCAAACGGGATGTCCAGGAGCGCGTCGCAGCGGTTCGCGCGAAGCTCGCGGGTATCAAGGCGCAACACGCAGGGCTCGTGACCGAGCTCGAAGCCCTCATGCCCGCAATCCTTGACCGCGCTTTCAAGGGGGAGTTGGGCACAGCCGATCTGCCCGCCGCCGCTTCCGCCCTGTCAGCGATCGCAGCGCCCATGATCGCTGGCAGTATCGACCCGCATGCCTACAGCTCTTCCACGTCTACTGACGTGGCTCCCCTGTCAGATGACACGGGAACGGCGCAAGGGAACGCCGGAGCCGTGAAGGCGCACGTTGGTGGCGGTGCCACAGTCCAGGCCTGGAACATCCCCGAGATTGCGGCGATCCAGGCCGAGTTGGTCCGCCGCAACGGCGGCAGCCCCACGCTGGGCCGCAAGAAGATCTCGAAGGGTGCCTATCTCGCCGCCGCCCTGCTGGGCGCGAAGCAGAACCCGCCGCCGCTCCGCAAGGCCGCCGGGCCGTTCAACACGCAGGGGCAGAACGAGGTCGAGGCGTATGCCACGCAGGCGGGCTGGTTCCGCGATTCCGGGTCGCCATCCGGGCCGCGATCGTCGTCACGCTATCGCGCGGGCGACCGCATCTCGGAGGCCGCAGCGAAGGCGAAGGGGCTGGTCGCGGCCCGGGCCGCGGAGTTCGAACGATTCATGGGTCTGTTCGTCACCTGGGACTCCGACACGGCGGAACTTCACGCGACCGCGCACGCCGCGTGGAACATCCTGATCGCAGCGGGCAAGCCGGTGACCGAGGCTGCCATCATCGAGACCTTCTTTGAGTGGAGTGAGGAGAAGGCCAAGTTCAAAGCGACGCAGATCCGCTCGGGCCTGGCGACGCTTCGCTCACTCGGCATGGAACCGAATGGCGGTGGGCCCGTGGTTGCGGGGGTGGGCGAATCGAACCTGTTCGGTCGCGGTTGATCGCTACCAAGGCTTGGGCAGATGAAGGCCGGTGGTCAAGTGCAGGGAAATGGCCGCGTCGGTGGCGGCGGCGAGGTGCCGCAGGAGCGTCACAACGTCTCTCGCCTGCCCGTTGTGCACGATCGGCCGTGGATTCACTCCGTGTGCGATCTGGCCGCGGAGCCCGACGAGGTCCTCCAAGGCCCTGCGATTGTCGGCAACGTTTCGGCAGTATCGCCAACCCCATGCTGCCGTCACGTCCGGAATGCCGCACGCGTCGCACAGCAGCGTCCTGACGTTGTATGGGTTCGGGGTGTTCATACGCTTCGCGGCGGACGTGACCGTCGTCTTGAGGGCTGGCCAGCCCGTTCCGCTCGTAACAGCGGGTTGCTGCAGGTCAACGACTTCTATGGCCAAGGACTCAACGTACTGCTCCCAACAGGACAATGCCATCACCACAGCCGAGCGGTTCAATGCACCGATTCCCCACTGCCGCCCAGGCTTCCCGCTCTTAAGGTCATGGTGCGCCTTCAGCAGTTCTTCAACGTCGTCCATGAGAACCAGGAAGTGCTGTGTGAATGCTCTCGAGGGCATGGGGATCCCCTGCGGTCCGGATCTCTGCCGCGGGCAGTACGGCGTCGCACAGTGTACGGCCGTACGATGATCACACTCGGAGGCACGCCATTTCCAAGCGAAAAAAACCGAAGACGGCTGAAGAGTGGGCCGAGCGGTTGCAGCCTGAGGTTGCCTACTGCTACAACTGCCAGCCACGCGAGGACGGTGACTACATATGGGTGCTCGGCGAGCAAATCGACATGACGGACTTTCTGTCCGAGCACGACGTTCCCGAGCGAATGTGGGAAGCGGTCGCGAGCCGTCTCCACTGCGACAACTGCGGCACCGAACAGGACCTCTCCTGCGAGATCGGTCGCAAATCAGCCGCGGAAGAAGCCGCAGACGAGCAGTGGCGGGAGTGGCATCACGAGTACGCGCCGCAGCTCGAGGAGTTCACCCAATGGCTTGAGCGATACCCGTACCTGGGAGCTGATCATGCGGTTGGCCGAGAGTTCCTCGAACAGATCAAGGTGTTTCCGACGAGCACGTATACGCGGGAGGAGTGGTGGCGGGCACGTCGGGTAGAGGGGCCCATGCCGCTCTCGGCTGCACAGATGGGTCCACCACCGAGCCCTCCGAAGTCCGAAGGTCGGTACAACCACCACGGGCAGCGTGTGTACTACCTGGCGTCGAGCAAGGAAGATGCCGCGGCCGAGGTGCTCGGGACCGGCGAGTGTCTGGTGTGGGTGCAGCAGTTCAAGATCACAGATCGCACAAATCTGTTGGATCTGACCCGACCAATGGCGCACGAGGATATGGGGGCGATCCCGATTCTGCTGGCCGGGTTGGCTTGGAGCCGGGCACACATGGCGCCCGATGATCCAGATTCCGAGTGGAAACCGCAGTACTTCCTTCCTCGGTTCATTGCCGACTGCGCACGCCGACACGGCTTCCGAGGGATCGTCTTCGACAGCCCCAAGCACTACGGCGAAAACCTCGTGCTCTTCGATTGGAAACCCGAGGATGTCGTCCCAGTCGGCGAGCCGAGCCTCCTGGAATGGAAACCTCGAGAAGAGGCCGATTCGCCGTTCTGAACCAGGCAGTAGCGGTGCAGCATCCTCGGGCATCGCGCGACAAACCCGGCTGGTTAGCAGAGGGGTACGGGCGAGGGCAGCGTCCCTCGCCGCATGCCACGACACGAAGCGCAGAACATCCCGACGAAGGCGGGCTCGATATGCCTGCCTGCCCGCGCGATCGAACTCCTGGCCGCCGCGACGGCCCGGCTGATCGATGCGAACGCCCACGCCGCTGGTTCCGACATCGAACATGCCGGTTCCTCTGGGGCGGGACTTGAACTCGCGGATCATGCCGCCCTCAGTGTGCCTACGGGTGAACGCCCCCGTCCCGAACCGGAGAACCCGGGACGATGCGGCCCGAAGGAGCCTGAAGGACGATGAAGACCGCTGCAAACAGAACCATCCAGCAACAGATCGACGAGCTCCGCGACATGCCCGTGTCGCGGCTCCGCGAGCGCTACGCCGACGTCTTTGGCGAGCCGACGACCTCCGGGAACCGCCAGTGGCTGTACCGTCGGGTGGCCTGGCGAGTCCAGTCCCTGGCAGAGGGCGACCTTTCCGAACGGGCGCGACGCCGGGCCACGGAGTTGGCCCGGGACGTCGACGTCCGGGTCCGGCCGCCGGGGGAACGGGAATCCGACAACGTCCGCGCCGGCGCGCGGCTCATGACAATCACTGGGCGGCTCGCGTCGGCGGGAACCGACCGCCTGCCCGCGCCCGGAACCGTACTGCGGCGCACGTTCAAAGGCGCTGAGCACGAGGTCACGGTGCTTCCCCACGGCTTCGAGTACGAAGGGAAGGCGTACCGCTCCTTGTCGGCGGTGGCGACGGCGATCACCGGGTCGCACTGGAACGGGTTCCTGTTCTTCGGGCTGACCAGGAAGGGGACCGCATGAGCGCCACCGCCACCAAGCGTTCTGCCGCTTCGCGCCGGGCCACCGCGAACACCGCGTTGAGCGGTCCCCCGGGCACCCAACCGGGCACCCGGTCCATCCGCTGCGCGATCTACACGCGAAAGAGCACCGAGGAGGGCCTCAACCAGGAGTTCAATAGCCTGGACGCTCAGCGCGAGAGCGCCATCGCGTACATCGCCAGCCAGAAGAACGAGGGGTGGTCATGCGTGCCCGACCGCTACGACGATGGTGGTTTCACCGGCGGCAACATGGACCGTCCCGCCCTTAAGCGCCTGATGGACGACATCGAGGCGGGGAAGGTCAACTGCGTGGTGGTCTACAAGGTTGACCGGCTGAGCCGGTCGCTGATGGACTTCGCGCGGCTGATGGGGCTCTTCGATCGCAAGGGCGTGTCGTTCGTCTCCGTTACGCAGCAGTTCAACACGACCCACTCGATGGGCCGCCTGACGCTGAACATCCTGCTGTCGTTCGCGCAGTTCGAGCGGGAGATCATCTCCGAGCGCACACGCGACAAAATCGCCTCCGCCCGCCGCAAGGGCAAGTACCAGCACGGCAAGCCCATCCTGGGGTACGACTTCGTGCCCGCGCCGGCCCCCTTCACTGGCCGGCGGCTGGTCGTCAACAAGGCCGAGGCAGACCGGGTCCGCCGCATCTTCGAGCTGTACCTCGAGGCCGGCAGCATCCTCCGCGTCGCCGACGAGTGCAACCGCCGCCGGTGGACGACGAAGTCCTGGACCACCACCGCCGGGCGCACGGTCGGCAACCGGGAGTTTGACAAGACCATTATCTCGAGGCTGCTCCGTAACCCGCTCTACCTCGGGAAAGTACCGCACAACGGTGCCGTCTACGACGGCGAGCACGAGGCGATCGTTGACGAGGATCTCTTCCGCCGCGTCCAGGCTCAGATCAAGCTCGCGGGCGAGCGCGGCGGGGCCAGCGTGAAGAACTCGACAGGGTCGCTCCTGGGCGGACTGGTCCGGTGCAAGGGGTGCGAGTGCGCGATGTCCCCGAGCAGTGCCTCGAAGAAGAAGTCCGACGGGTCACGCACCCGATACCGCTACTACGTCTGCTGCAACGCGGTGAAGCGCGGGCGGCAGCACTGCGCCGCCCCGTCCCTGCCCGGGCCGGCGCTCGAAGCGTTCGTTCTTGACCAGGTGAAGGCCATTCTGGCCGACTCCCCACAGATGGCGGTGGTCGTGGCGCGTGCGATCGACCTCCTCCGCCAGACAGCCATCGCTCGGATAGCGGAGCAGACGCGGCTCCGTGCAGTGCTCGAACGGCTCTCCGGCGAGGAGCCCACGGCCGCCACGCGCCGTGAGATCGAGCGTTTGCGGCGAACACTCGCGGCGGTTTCCGCGCAGGTGGCGGCAGACGCCGACCGCCTCATCGATGAGGACGAGGTGGCCGGAGAGGTTGAGGCGTTCGACGGGGTCTGGAACGCGATGACGCAGGCCGAGCGCGCCGAGTTCCTGCACGTCGTAATCGCGTCGGTTGAGTACGACGGCCAGACGCAGGACGTCTCGATCACCTTTAACCCCGAACTCAATCCGGCGGAGGCGCCCAGCGAATGACCTCACCCTCCAAACAGGCAGGCCGCGCTTCGGGTTTCCCGATCACGACGACGGCGAGATTCGTCGTGCCGGGACGGGAACGAGCGGCGGCGCCTTACGGGGTTGCGCAGAAGCCCGCATCACGCGGTCGGGTGCCGCGGGTCGCGCGGTTGATGGCGCTGGCGATCCGGTTCGATGCCCTGGTTCGGGAGGGAGCGGTGAGCACGCAGGCCGAGCTAGCTGCGGTCGGCCATGTCACGCGGGCGCGTGTGACCCAGATCATGAACCTCCTCCACCTCGCGCCAGACCTGCAGGAGGCCATCCTCTTTATGCCTCCTGTCGCGCGCGGCCGAGACCCGGTGACCGAGCATGAACTTCGGCCCATCGCGGCTGAGGTCGATTGGGGCCGTCAGCGTCTCTTGTGGCGACGTGCTTATCAGACGCTCGGCGGCGAAACACCTCATCTTGCGGCCAATCCCGGGTGAAGATGTGCCTCCCGGCGGTCGATGCCAATAACAGCGACCAGACGCCAGCGCGGGCGTGTTTCCCGGAACGGCGGTCGTCGAGGCCGACCGCATGGGACACACCCGATTAGGCAACTTACCGAGATCGCGAAAGTGGAAAGAAGTGATCGGCCTCATTGCCGCCGGCGCCGGCGCTGATCAGATCGCCAACGCGATTATCCGCGCGGCCGAGTCCGGCCTCATGGCCGCGGCGCATCATACAGGTCTCGTCGAGGCATTCTGGTCGCTCACGCAGCTCACACAGGCGGCGCGAGAGAAGGACTTTGCCGCCGGCCTTCGAGCCCGTGGCTTTGATGTCCCGGACAACCCCAGCTTGCCGGCAATCATGAGCGCCGTGTCGGCCGCGATCGACCGCAGCATGCCCAACAACAAGGGCCGTACCGATCTGGGCGAGATGGCACACGCCGCAGCGATCGAGACCACGAACCGGATCGTAACCGAGCGGGTTTCGTCGTCCCTCTTTGGGGTCTCCGCTCAAGACGTTCAGCGCGCCTTCCACGACCTCGGCACGGTCAAGAACTTCGGCGACCTCGGTAAGCGGTTCTTCGGCCAGTTGACCAACAAGGTTCTCCAGTCATACGCGAGCCGCGAGTGCGCAAATCACGTCGGTCAGGGGCAGCGGTTTGCCAACCTCGCCGCGAAGGCCGCGTTCGATGAGGCGATGAACCTGCACTGCAGGCAGGCCGCCGTGATCGTTCAGAAGTTTGCCGGGGAGTGGCAGTCGAAACAGCACTGGACGAACAAGGACATCGGTGGGATCACGCGCAAGCACGCCGAGGGGTTTGCTCACCAGGCGATGAAAAAGATGGTGGCCGAACTAAAGGAGGGGAACAAGTGAACCCTCCCGAGATGCTGTTCGCGTGCAATGAGGCCGCTTCATCCCATCCTGGTACGGTTGCCGGCGTGTCCAAGCTCCGCACCGCGGGGCCGGGAAAAAACGTCACCGTCGAGATCAACGACATCGGCCGGCAGCTTAACCAAAACATCCCCGCGCCGCTCATCGACCTGGTCGAGATCGCCGCGCTCGTGTTTGTCGCCGATCAGATGCAGCGTCGCGGCGAGGACGATGTCGAGTCGATGGGTGCGTCCTGGCGTCGCCGCATGCGGTTCGAGATTCCCGTCCGCGTTCCGAAGCTCTGGAACTCCGCCGAGGTCGGCGATGCGCTTCAGGCACTTCTGAGTTTCCTGTCGGAGGATGAGTACGAGTTCACGTTCACCCAGTACAAGCATCCTCCCACGCTCGATGCGTACTTGAACTTCGGCTCCCTCATCTCGGCGGACCCTGCCGAGTCGGTGGTCCTGTTCTCGGGCGGCCTGGATTCTCTGGGCGGCACCCTCGAAGAAGTGGTTAGGGACAAACGATCCACGCTGCTGGTTACGCATGCGTCGGCCAGCACGAAGCGGGAGCGCCACAAGACCCTGCGGGGCATGATCGCTAGCGCCGCGCCAGGCCCCAAGCCCCAGTTCATCAGGATTCGCGCCGACAAGAAGCACCGATCTGAGCGGGAGTACACGCAGCGGGCTCGGTCCTTTCTCTACGCGTCGTTCGCCGTGGCAGTGGCTCGCATGGCCGGGCTGGACGCCATCCGGTTCTACGAGAATGGCGTCGTGAGTCTGAATCTGCCCCTCTCACCCCAGGTCGTCGGCTCGCGCGCGACCCGCACGACCCATCCCAGGGTGCTCGCTTGCATGCAGACGTTCTTTTCGCTCATCACAGGGACATCGTTCAGCGTGGAGAACGGGTTCCTCTGGAAGACCAAGAGCGAAGTGGTCAGCGACATCATTAAGCTCGGCCACGGCGCGATGATTGACTACTCCACGAGCTGCACGCACACCCGCAAGTACCGCACCGATCAGCCCCACTGTGGCGAGTGTTCCCAGTGCATCGATCGACGGTTCGCGGTCTTGTCCAGTGGCGGTGAGCAGTTCGAGCCCGCGGACCGGTACCGTCACAGGCTGCTGACCGAAGCGCGCGGCGAGGGCGAGTCACGCATCATGTTGGCGTCGTACCTGGAGACGGCTCAGCAGGTCGCGGAGATGGACATCACCGCGTTCTACAACCGGTATGGAGAAGCAGCCCGCGCGTTCCCCCACATCAAACTACCTGTGGATGAAGCGGCGAAGCGGATCTTCGAGCTCTACCAGCGCCACGGGAAGCAGGTCGCGTCGGCTATCGACGCAGCCGGCAAGGCGTACATGTCCGAGATCCGGAAACGCACCCTGCCCGAGACGTGC
>JAANMX010003022.1_pt1 | contig 15467 bp, 9 predicted proteins | sample 7279681 | NCBI WGS metagenome assembly JAANMX01 (sample SAMN14094542, study PRJNA606508) | bioreactor metagenome | isolation source: A lab-scale SPAN reactor treating ammonium-rich wastewater day 351 | place: Ireland: Galway | collected 2018-01-01
GTCCTCGAAAGTAGCGTGTCGCCAAGGGGCGTGTCGGCCAGCGAGGGAAGTGGTCGCCCGGAGTAGCGCAGCGCCCGCGCCAGCGGCGCCGGCAACGTGCGGTGCGCCGCTGTCACGGCCGCTGCAGTCCCGGCTCGCGGTCGTCGTGCGTGGCGCTCTTGAGTGGCGCCCGTCTCGCCCTGCGTGCTCCCCGCAGAGTGAGGAGCACGCAGGCCGAGCCGGGAGCGGATGTCCCTTAAGTGATTTGACTCGTTCTTGTGGGTCGATAGGCTTGGGTCGCAATGCCTGAAGAGCCCAAGTCCAGCGATAGCCGTCCGTTTCCGATCATCGAGACCTTCGGCTATGCGGCCGATGCGGATTCCCAGGAGAGCCGTCAGGCGCGCAAGAAGCGCTTCTGTCGCTTCATGGCTGCTCCGTGCGAGAAGTACATCCAGTACCACTTCGGCTACTGCTCGGTCACGTACGCGGCGGCGGACGATGGTCGTGCGCAACAGACCTACGCGGTGTGCGACCACCGGCTCGACGGGGCACCGATCCAGGCTGTGCTTGCGGACTACTTCGGCACGGCAGCGGGGCAGGCGCGGCTGGTGCCCGAGGTCGTGCTGACGAACCCGCGGACATCGTTCGACTACGTGGCGATCACGGTCGACAAGGCCGGGGAGATCGCGGACGTCGCGGCGATCGAGACGCAGGCGATCGACATCCGCGGTGGCGGTGTGGGGCCGGCGTGGCAAGCCTGGGAAGCCGGAGTGCCGGAGAAGTGGCGGGAGTACTTCTCGCGCGATGCGAAGAAGCGCGGACGCCGCAAGGACGTCGTCGCCTACGGCGTCAACATGGCGAACATCTACAAGCGGCTCGGGATGCAGGTGGCGGTGAAGGGCCAGTACCTGAAGGGGATCGGCGTGCCCTTCTACGTGGTGATGCAGCACCGGACGTTCGAGTACCTGCGGCGCCGCATTCGCTTCACGGAGGGTGCGGACCCCTGGGACATCACCTTCGTGACCTTTGACTACACCGGGACACGGAACTCGGACGGGACGCTCGGTTTCGAGCGAGTCGGTGTGGTGCGGACGTCGTTAGCGAGCTACGTCGAGGGGCTGACGGGAGCGCGCTCTGGCAACCGGAGCGATTTCCTCGAGCGCGTCAAAAGCAAGGCTGGTCTGGCTGATTGAGGGTCGGCGGGCGAAGGCGTTTTCGAGCCGGTAGGTGGCGGTGCCGGTGAGGCAGCGCTGGACCTCGCGCGCGATCGCCTGGGCGAGCTTGGGCGGGACGGCGTTTCCGACCTGGTCGTACTGCTCCGAGTAGGAGCCTTCGAAGGCGAACCGGTCGGGGAACGACTGGATGCGGGCCGCCTCTCGGATCGAGATCGTGCGCTGCTGGTCGGGGTGTGTGTACTCGCCGCTCTTCGGGTCGCGGAAGCGGGTGATGATCGAGCGCGGCACCCCGTTCCAGGACATGCGGCTGTAGCGTCGGGTGTGGTCCTTGCGGAGTGCGCGCCGCATGCCTTCGGGCAGCAGCTCGAGCGGCAGGTCGCGCCAGTTCTGGCCTTGCTTGAGTGCTGCGATGCGCGCCATGTTCTGGGGTGAGAGCTTCGGCGCGTAGTGATTGAAGAGCTCGGTGTCGAGGCCTGCGCGCATCTCGTGCTGGTAGGCGCACTGGGGCTGGCCGGGGTAGATGGAGACGATCTCACCGGGCTCGACGGCGGGTAGGTCGCCGATGGCTTCGCGTGCGGTGATGAAGCCGGCCATGTCTTGGGGCGGGATCGTGCAATTCGGGATCAGCTCGCCGATACCGCGTCGGCCGTGGGTGGGTTTCGGGAAGCCCATGCCCGGGGCGATGTCGAGGTCCTTGCGGAAGCCGACGAAGACCATGCGCCAGCGCATCTGCGGGACGCCGTACTGGGCGGCGAGCAGCTCGGCGAAGCCGACGGTGTAGCCGAGCCGACGGAAACCGTCGAGGATCTCCTTGAGGATTGCTCCGCGGGCCAGCGTGGCCAGGCCGGGGACGTTTTCGATGACGATGCACTTCGGCTTCAGGGCGTCGGCGATGCGCAGGAAATCGCGGAACAGGTCGTTGCGCTCGTCGTGGACGACGCGGGCGCCGATGATGGAGAACCCCTGGCAGGGCGGGCCACCGATGAGGAGATCGAGCTCGCGGGGAGCGATCCGGGCCTTGCTCAGGATCTTGCGTCCGGAGACCTCGCGGATGTCGCCTTCGATGAACGGCGACTCGGGGAAGTTTCGACGGTGCGTGCGAGCCGATGCTGCATCCCAGTCGCTGGCGAGGAGGACGTCGAAGCCGGCGGCGTGAAGGCCGATGGAGATGCCACCGGCGCCGCTGAAAAGGTCGATGGCAGTGAAGCGGGGCACGTGGATCTTGTACCACGAAGCGGAGCCAAGTCAGGACCGGGTGGGAACGGGGCGAGAGGGCGGCCGGACCTTGGCAGCCGCGGGCGCGGCTCCGCCCGGGCTATGCCGCGCCCGCGGACACAGGAACGGTTTCTTTCCTCTGGTGTTCGGCGCGCGGGAGCGGCCTGGCGGTCGGCGTGCCGTGCCGGTGAACGGGGCACGCCGAGTGCCAGGCCGGGTGGTCGGGCGCGCGGAAGCCGGTGGCGGCGCCGAACTACAGACCGTCGCGGCGCCGGGCCGTACTGAAACCGGCGGGTGCGGCGGAGACGATAACGTCGGATTCTGTACGGAGCGCGGGAAAGCTGAGCGGAGCGGCTGAATGCCGCGGAGCCTGAAACCGGCGCGCGGAGCTTGACCCAGCCGCCCGTCGCGCGGCGCCGTTACCGCGCGCGTCCCTGCGGCTGGGTTGCAGAATCCGCCGTTATCGGTGGAGCCGCACCCGCTCCACGACCAAGCCCGGCGCCGCGCCCCAGCGAGAGACTGTCGCCGCCACCGGGCCGGGCGAAGCCTTCACGACCCGGCTGCGCCGGCGCGACCGCTGCACCCGCTCGTTACCGCGTGCAGCGGGCGTGACGGTGCAGCCCTCCTTATCGAATCAGGAAGCGCGGCGCTCGTTCCTGTCGAGGAGGGCGTCGAGGTACTTCAGCACGGCCTTCTGATCGGCGGTGCCGAGTTCCTCGATGCGCTGGAGTCGACGAAGCAGGCGGCCGTTGCCCTCCTTCGGTGCCGGGGAGTCCTTCAGCCCCAGGACCTCGTCGGCGGTCGCATTGAGGGCCTTCGCGAACCCCGCGACGAGTGCCCCGTGCATCCGCGCGGCACCACGTTCGTAGTTCGAGACCAGGGCTTGGCCGATCCCGAGCTGCTCGGCGATCTCGGTCTGGGTCAGTCCGCGGCGTCGGCGGAGCTCGCGCAGTCGTCGTCCTATCGCTTTCTCGTCTACGGGCGTGATGTACGTGCGTCTCCGCGGCAAGGGGGAGCCTCCTGTTGCGGAGTATAGAAATGGCTCTTGCGAAATATAAGAATCCGGAATACAGTCGGAATCGCTTTCAGGGCCTTGACAGGGTTCTGGGAGAAGACGGGCCGACGCCGGCTGTGATCCTGGCAGACCTGCCGACGCCGACCCGGGAGCGGAAGCGGGACGGCACTTCGACTCGGTCTTCACGTTAACCGATCTCTCTTCCGTTTCGCCGGCCTGTGTGCGCTGTGGGCGCGGCGTCGTCGTGACTGTCGCCGCGTCCAAGGACCTGTGGTCGCCCGGTCACCCGTTACCGCCGGGCGTCCACAGGTCCGGCAGCGTGCACAGGTCCCGAGGATGCAGGCGAGGAGGAGAGCGGTGATCCAGACCGACGACATCTTCCTGAGCGGGTATCTGCTGCTGCGCGGCGGCGAGCTGGTGTCGGTCGAGGTGCGCTGCTTCGGCCGGCGGCCGGTCGCGGTGTTCACGATCGGTGGCCAGGCGGCGAGCGCTGCCGAGCGTGAGTACCACAGGGGTGAAGCGATGGTCGATCTCCGCCTGCTCAAAACCGAGGTGAGACGCCTGAAGGACATCGCGTTCCAGGCGATCCGCAAGGAGGAGAGGCGTGCAGGTCAGCAAGGACGGGATCGAACGGATCAAGGCGGCGAACGAGCTGGTGCCGCTGCTCGCTGAGCGAGGGATCGAGGTCAAGCGCAAGGGCCGGGTCGCCGTCGCCCGGTGTCCTTTTCACGAGGAGAAGACGGCGTCCTTCACGATCACGCCGAGCCGTGGGCTGTACCACTGCTTCGGGTGCGGTGCTGCTGGCGACGTGATCGGCTTCGTGACCAAGTACGACAAGGTCGGGTTTGCGACGGCCTTGGAGCGACTGGCGAGGCGAGCGGGCCTCGATCTTCTGAAGCTGATGCAGGACCAGCCGAGAACCCTCGCCAGCCTGCCCAGCACGCCCTTGACTCGGCCCGTCAACGGCAACGGTCACCACGGAGACATCCCCGCGCCCGTCAACCGCTCCGCTCTCCTGGCCCGCGTCGTCGACCACTACCACCGGACGTTCTGCGAACGGAAGGACGCTCAGGAATACCTGTCCAGTCGTGGCCTCAGCGATCCCGACCTGCTGCGAGCAGTGAAGGCGGGCTATGCCGACGGGTCGTTGCTGAAGCTGCTGCCGAAGACGGGCGAACTGCGGAGTCAGCTCGTGTCTCTCGGTGTCGTCACTGCCGAGGGCCGCGAGCTCCTCGGCGGCTGCGTCGTGATCCCGATTCCGGATCCGCTCTCGGGGCAGTGGGTGAGCCTGTATGGGCGAGGGATGAAGTCGGATCGCCACTGCTACTTGCCCGGCCCCTTCCGCGGTGTCTTCAACTTCCAGGCTGCCCGGATTTCGGAAGAGGTCGTCCTGACCGAGGCGATCCTCGATGCGCTGAGCTTTCAGCAAGCCGGGATCTCGACATCGATTCCGCTCTACGGCACGAACGGCTTCACGGCCGAGCACCTGGACACCTTGAAGCGCGAGGGCGTCAAGCGAGTGATCCTCGCGCTGGACGGAGACGACGCCGGGAAGAAGGCCGCGGAAGCGCTGAAGGGCAAGCTGGCCGAGGCCGGCCTCGCTGTGAGGCTCGCGAGCTTCCCGGAGGACCTGAAGGACGCGAACTCTCTCCTCGTCTCGAGGGGAGCCGATGCCTTGCGCCAGGTCCTCGACGACGCCGAGCCCAAGCCTGAGCCCACGCCATCGCAGCCTGTCTCTTCTCACTTAACTGAAAAGCCCACGGACGGCCTGACGCTCTCGCGCGAGGGAGTGAGCTACACGGCTCGCGTCTACCCGGTCGTCCTCGGCCGGCTGCGGGCCACGGTCCGCGCGACGAAGGGCGACGCCTTCCACGTCGACACGCTGGACCTGTACGCGAGCAGGAGCCGGACCGAGTACGCGAAGAAGGCGAGCAAGGTCACGGGCGCCGACGTCGAGCATGTCGAGGCCGCGCTGCTGGCACTCGTCGTCGACGCTGAAGCCGCTGCGGGCAGGGCCGAGCAGGCCCAGGACGAGAAGCCCGACCCGGTCGCCGCGATGTCCTCGGCCGAACGAGACGAAGCTCTCTCTTTCCTGCGCCGCCCCGACCTGCTCGACCTGGCGGCGGCCGACATCGACGCGCACGGCTACGTCGGCGAGGAAGTAGCGAAACGGCTGCTGTACCTGGTCGCGGTGTCGCGCAAGCTCGCCGACCCGCTCTCCGCCATCGTCCTGAGCCAGTCAGGAGCGGGCAAGAGCGGGATCACGGAAGTGATCGAGCGGCTGACTCCTCCCGAAGACGTGGTGATGCTGACGAGGCTGACGCCGCAGAGCCTGTACTACGTCGAGCCCGGGTTTCTGGACCGCAAGCTGGTGATCGTCGAGGAGCGGTACGGGTCGATGGAAGCGGACTACTCGATCCGCGTCTTGCAGAGCCGGAAGAAGCTGATTGCAGCGGCTCCGATCAAGGACCCGGCGACGGGGAGTCTCAAGACCAAGGTCTTCACGGTGGAGGCCAGGGCCGCCTTCATCGAAGCCACCACTGCCTCTTCCGTCAACCACGAGAACGCGACTCGCTGTTTCGAACTGGGAATGGACGAGAGCGAGGAGCAGACGCGGCGGATCCACGAACGCCAGCGCTTGGCCAGGACTGAAGCGGGGCTGAGGCTGAAGGCCGAGGCCGACGCGATCTCGCGCAAGCACTGGAACGCTCAGCGGCTGCTGGAGCCGGCACCAGTGGTGATCCCGTACGCCGACAAGCTGACGTTTCCTTCGGCGTGGATGCGGACGAGACGCGACCACGCCCGCTTCCTGAACCTGATCGAGGTCTCGGCTTTCCTGCACCAGCACCAGCGGCAGCGGAGCCGGGAAGGCGCGATCGTGGCGTCTGTCGCCGACTACCAGACGGCCTACGCGCTCTCGGCCGAGGTCCTGAAGGAGACGCTGACCGACATCCGCAAACCCCTGCGGACGGCTTACAGCCGGCTCCAGTCACTCGCCGAAGGACAGGACGGGACGGTGTCGAGGCGGGAAGTCCGCGAGGCTCTGGGCGTCCCCGACAGCACTGTGAGGAGGTGGCTCGCCGACCTGGTCGAGCTCGAGTACGTCGCGGTCAGCGAAGCGGGCAGCGCTGGTGCGGGGAAGCAGACTCGGTACCGGCTGGTGAAGCCGCCGGAAGACGAGCTGAGGCTCGGCCTGCTGTCTCCGTCCGAGCTTGCGGCCCGGCTTTGAAAAAACCGCCATCCGCCAAAAACCGCCATTCCGCAGTGGCGGTTTCTTCTTCGAACCCAGTCAATCACTTAAGTGAGAAACCGCCATTCCGCCACGGTACTCAGCAAGGCAGGGTATCAACCCGGGACGAGGACCTGGCCCGGCAGTACGAAGAGAGCCTTGCGAGCCGTTTCTCGCCGCGGTCGGTGGAGAGCTACACCGCCGGCCTGCGCGCCTTTCGCGACTGGCTGCTGCTGCGTGGGCAGTGCTTCGCCGACGTTCGCCCTGCCGACCTGGAGGCGTACCAGGCGTACCTGTACGCGGCGCAGAAGCAGGGGGGAGGGCTGTATGCGGTGTCGAGCCAAGCGTTGCTGCTGCTCGGTGTCCGCAGCTTCTACCGCTTCTTGTGCCGGCGGTCGTACTTGCTGTTCGATCCGAGCGCCGGCCTCGAACTCCCCAAGGTCCCGACGCGGCTGCCGCGGGTGATCTTGAAGCCGCACGAAGTGAGGCGGATTCTGGAAGCGCCGGATGCGGCGACGCCTTGCGGGCTGCGGGATCGCGCGATGCTGGAGACGCTGTACGCGACCGGCCTCCGCGTCTCTGAACTGACTCACATCCAGCTCGACCACGTCGACACCGGCGAACGGCTGCTGCGTGTGGTCCAGGGCAAGGGCCGCAAGGACCGCAACGTCCCTCTCACCCGTGCTGCTGCCGTAGCGATCGACGAGTACCTGATCGGGGGGCGGCCGAAGCTGCTCGGCCCGCGGTCACGTCCTGAACTCTTTCTCGGCAACTTCGGCCAGCCGCTGTCGCGCACCATCGTCGGCCGGCTCGTGAAGCACTACGCGGCCGGGGTGGACAAGCCGGTCACGTGTCACACGTTCCGGCACACGGTCGCGACCCACCTGCTGCGGGGAGGAGCCGACATCCGTCATATCCAGGTCCTGCTCGGGCATCGGTCGCTGGCGACGACGGAGCGTTACACGCGAGTCGAGATCCACGACCTCCAGCGGGCTCTGGAGAGGGCGCACCCGCGCGGCCGATGAAGCGCTTCGACCTGCTGCTCGAGGAGTACCTCGAAGCGCGTGGAAGCGCCCACAAACAGCACCGCAGCATCCTGACCCGGTTCCTCGTCTTCCTGCGCGAGAGGGGGATGGCCGACATCCGGGAGCTCGGCGACGCCCACATCGCCGCCTACCTGCACGACCTGGCCGGCCAGCGAACCCGCCATCAGACGTTGCTGTCGCCGGTGACGCGGGCAACGTGTGCGAGCGTCGTCAAGGTGTTCCTCGGCTTCTTGCAGAAGCGGAGGGTGATCCTCCGGGCTCCGGAGGTGCCGATTCCGCGGGTCGAGAAGCTGCCTCGCGGGATGCTGTCGGTTTCGGAAGCTCGGCGGCTGGTCGAAGCGCCGCCACTCTCCACGGCGACCGGGGTGCGCGATCGTGCCGCCCTCGAGGTGCTGTACGGCTCCGGGCTGCGTGCTGGCGAGTGCTCGCGCCTCGACATCGCCGACATCGACCTGCACGCCGGAACCGTCTTCATCCGCGACGGCAAGGGGAGGAAGGATCGGGTGGTACCGCTGACGCCGCCGGCGCGGGCAGCGCTGGCTCTGTACCTGGCCAAGGCGCGGCCCGAGCTGGCGCAGGATGCCCGGCATCCGGCTCTCTTCGTGTCGTGGAGGACGCAAGGGAGGCTGACGATTCACGGGCTGCAGATGCTCGTCCGTGCGAACGGGAAGCGGGCGGGGATCTCGCGCTCACTGTCGACCCATATCCTCCGCCACGCTTGCGCGACCCACATGCTGCAAGGGGGAGCGAGCGTGAAGCACGTCCAGGAGATCCTCGGCCACAAGAGCCTGAGGAGCACGATGATCTACACCCGGGTCGAGCCGGGTGACCTGCGGGCGATGATCCGGAAGGCACACCCCCGGCGATAGGCGACAATCGGGCCGCGTGCGGCGCCCGGTCAGTCCATCACTTAAGCGAGCCGTCGCCGGCCCTCAGCGCGGAGTGACTCTCCGCGAACGCGGCTTCCTGTCGCGCGTGGCCGCGCACCTGCTGATTCCGCTGCTGGTGCTGTCGCCGCTGCCGCCTTCGGTGCAGGCGGATCTTGTCTTGCTGCCGCTGTCGCTGCTGGCGTCGCCGGCTGAGGCGCAGGAGGTGCTGGAGGGGGTGCCGGCTGGGCGGAGGGAACAAGTCGCCCAAGACCCCTTGGGCAACGTCACCACCTTCACCCGCAGCGAGTACGTGGCGGACGACGGCACGACAGGCATCGGCCCGGGTGGCGGCACGGTCCGCGGGGACCAAGGAAGCGAGCTGCGCTTCCCAGAAGGGGCTCTCGCCAAGGGAGAAGCCTTCAAGCTCAGTGTCGTTTCCGAATCCGAGATCGACGAGCTGTTCCCGGGCGGCGTGCTCGACAACTTCCTGCCGGGCACTCACCGCGGCGCAGTCCTGAAGATCGAGTCGAGCGGAACGGCGACGTTCAAGAAGGAAGTCGACGTCGTGTTCCCGCTGCCGGACTTCACGGCTGTTCCAGAGTCCGAGCGGCCGGCGAACCCTGGGGACGCCTTCTACTACGTGCATCGCCGCGCTCTGGTCTGCCCGGATGGCGCGGCGGAGTGTGCTCCCGAGGATCGTGTCGTCGTGCTCGAGGTGATCGACGAGGCCAAGGTGGAGGGCAGCGGCAGCGCTACCGGAGTCGTGACGGCGTCGCCACCGTTCCCGGGCATGGTGGGTCCGGCGACCGGTGCGCTCATGATGCTGGGCCTGTCGTGGAGCTACTCGGCAACTCTCATCTCGCGCCCGGTCGTGGGTGTCGTCACGGGCAAGGTGCTAAGGACCAAGTGGGGGACTGGCGGCGCCGAGTTCGAGCCGGTGGCGGGAGCGATCGTCTCGGCGACGGATCAAGCGGGTACGGCGCTGTCGACGAAGGCTGGAGGCACCTACTCGATCACGCAGCAGGACGGGAAGTTCGCGCTGTGGGACTACAGCTACACGGGCGGCACTGTCGAGGTGGTGGCTCGGCTCGACAACCAGGAGGTCGCGCGCGGGCGAGCCTATGAGGCGGTCGATCCGACGCTCGCTCGCTACGAGTACCAGGCCACGGTCAACCTGACGCTGCCGGCAGCCGAGCCACCGCCGGAGCCACCGGCGGTCGAGATCGTCGTCCGGGACTCCACGTCGAACCGGGAGATCGGCGGCGCTGCTATCGCCGGCACGTCGCTCGCGATCAGCTTCCGCAGCAGCACGACGGTCTTCGGGGCTTCGGTCAACGGGTCCGGCTATAGCGGGACAGCCGATGGAGCGGACGCCTCTCTCTACCGTGTTTCCGAGAACGTGATCGCCGACCAGCCCGGCAACTTCACGATCGTCGCGGTCGCCGAAGCCGGCGCGGGCACGCTGGAGGTTTCGCGCACCGTCCGAGTGATCGCGGCGGGTGGACGCGTCGACACTCTCCCCGGCGCTGCTCCGGTCGTGACGCAGGTCGTACCCCGCGCCAACTCCAAGGGCGTGGCGGTGTCCAGCTTGCCGCAGGTCTTCTTCTCGGAGCCCGTCCGCAACATCCGCGATGCAGCAGCCTCGAACCTCACTCTCGTCGACGCGGACGGCGCCGAGGTTCCGGTCGTCCTCTCGGGAGTGGACCCCGACGGCTTCCCGGTCGACCAGATCACGACGGCGAGCCAGGCGGTCACGTCGGTGACGGTTCAGCCGCTCGTCGGCTTGAGGTTCGGCACTCGATACCGGCTCAAGCTCGGGGCCGAGATCGTCGACCTGGATCCGGAGCCGAAAGCTCTGGCGGCGGTCGAGAGCGACTTCACGACGTTCGGCCCGGTGGGTGTCGGCGGCTCGGCCGACCCGTTGGGCTCGGCCGGCATCGTCGTGCTGGGAGAGCGAGCGTACCTGACGCGGACGAACTCATTCGTCAACACCAACCTGCTCGTGTACGACGTCGCCGATCCAGTCGAGCCGAAGGAGATCGCGGTTTCCGATGTCTTCGCCCCCGTCCCCTACGACATCGTGGGCGGGGAAGGGTCAGGCGGCAAGGTCGTGGCCGTGGCCCTCGGGTCAGGCAGCCGATCGAAGCCGGCGAGCGTCGCCTTCTTCGACGTGACGACCGACAACCCGCGGTTCGTCGGTGTCTCGACCGTCGCGAACTCGGCCTACGACGGCTTCATCTCCCGGATTGCCCTGAAGGGGGACTTGGTCTTCTCGGCGACCGTACGCAAGGGCGTGCAGGTGATCGATGTCGGCGCGGCGAGCAACGCCTGGACTGCCCTGAACGGCAGCACGTTCGAGCAGCAGAAAGCACTCGCCAAGGTGAACACCGATGGTGAGGGCTTCGGACAGGACGCGGTTGCTCTGACCATTCCTCTGGCGCCGAAGGAGAACGGGACTCACTACTGGCTCGCCGACATCAAGGCCGGCGACATCCAGGGCCAGACGATGGCGGTCGTGACGGGCGAGCCCGGCTTGCTCGTCGCGAGCGTGACTGCGGCATCGATGCTCTACCTCGGGGCGCCGCAGACGGTCGACGGCTTCAAGCTGGTGTGGGGCCAGGCGCTGGCTCTCGGCCGGCTCTCGGACCAAGACGTGGCCGTCGTCGTCACCAGGACTCACCTCGCTACGGTGAGCCTCGCCGAGCCTGCGAATCCGCAGATCCTCGGTTACGTCAACCTGACCGAAGACCTGGCCGGGCTGACGGCGGTAGACGTGATCCTGAAGGACGACGTTGCTCTCGTCGGAGCCCAGAACCAGCTCCGCGACCAGGGCGCCGTGATTGCCGTCAGCCTGACCGACCTCGCCCACCCGGTCGTCTCCGGTCGCATCGACGGCATCGGTGGCCGGCTGGCGCTCGGCGAGCAGGGGCTGCTGTTCGGGACGGCGGATGCCCAGGTCGGCGGCCCCGCCGGGATCGGTGGAGTCCGAACCGCCACGCTGCGCCGGTTTCTGCACCTGCGTAGCAAGTCGAAGACCATTCCCATCACGGCGGGTGCCACCCTGGCCGTTCCTGCCGAAGTCCAGTACCGCATCTTCCCGCCTGACGAGCCCGCAGGCTCGGTCAAGGTGCAGGTCCTCCAGGCGGTCACCCCGGTGGAAGACCTGATCGGCCCATTCGACGGCATCCAGGGCGAAGCGGCCTGGGCAGCCGGTGTCACGGTCAATGCCGAAGCGCCGTACTTCGCTCAGGCCACGACCGATGCTGGACTGGAGAGCGAGCTGGTTTCGGCACGAGTGCCGCTCCCGATCACGAACGTCACGCTCGAGATGGACATGGAGTCGAAGACCTTCGTGGCGCACACGATCTCGGGCAAGACCATCATCGAAGACACCTGGGACAGCGACGGGCGCGGGCTCGAGCCACCGGTCAACGGCTGGGACTACGAGAACTCGACGCGGACGTTCACGAAGGCCGTGGCGACGCGCTTCGGGACAGGGCCGGACCTGCCCGACGACTACATGCTGCTCAAGCTCGGCGGCTCCGGTGTCCTGGCGTGGTTGAGCACCGGAACCACGACCCTCAAGGTCGACGTTCCGGCTGACGGTCGCGTTCAGGCGGAGCTCAAGGCGACGCGAGAACTCGCCGCCCTGACGGTGGAGCGCATCCCGGTCACCGCCGAGTACTACGCCTCGGAGCAGGCCACAGAGCCTCTCGTGCTCAAGCCGGATTACGTCCTCGTGGCAAATGAGAGGCTCCACGGTCGCCTCTACGACATGGCCAGCGCTGCCGTCGGGCGCGGTGACGAGTCGGTGGAAGCGACTATGATGGAACTCGGTGTCAGCATGATCCCGGTTGTGGGAGACGCTGCGGGAATCCTGGGTGAGACGCTCAACGCTGTCGACCCGACCACCGACTCTGACAAGGTCAACTTCTCGCTGGCCGTCGTTGGCTTCGCCACCGAGTTCAGCCAGGTCACGGGCCCAGCGGGTGTTGTCCTCGACAAGGGCGTGGCTTTCCTTCGCGTCGGGATGCGGACGATTCGCGCTGCGGGCGCCACAGCAGGCGTGCTGGCCACGATGCCGACAAGGGTCTTCAACCACATCAAGGCGGGCCGCGAGGGGATGGGCCACCTCGCAGAGCTGACGGCCGGAGTTTTCAAGCTGGCGACGGCCGGCGGTGGCCAGTTCGCGAAGCGGGTGCTGCGCGAGGAAGCCGATATCGTCGCCGTAAACAAGGTGCTGCCGGCTTACAGCGGGACGCCAGGTACCGGCCTCGTCGACCGCTTGCTCGACACCCGTTTCGCCGAGAAGCTCCGCGCCCTCGACAACCTCTACGGAGATCCCGACGCCGTCCGCGGTGCGATCCGGGCGCTCGCCGACCTCACCGACGAAGCCGGCCAGGTTGTGCGGCTCAGTGATGACGCGGTCGATGGCGCGGTCAAGTTCATGACGCTATCGAAGAGACTTGGCGATCTTGAGATCCCGGCCCCCGAGCGTGAGGCGCTCCTGCGCAAGCTTCTGAACGACCGTGGCGAGGCGGCAGATGCGCACCTGAGATTCCTCCGAGAGGCGCCCGACGTGGAGAGCGTCCAAGGCTACGCCATGATGCTGCGGGATGTTCCCGCGGTGTGCCCGGTTCCTTAGGTGACCGCTAGAAACATGCCATTCCGAATCCTTGCCACCGTCATTGCTGCGTTGATTCCGATTTCGGCACACGCAGCTGTGAACAAGAAGAGTTGCCTGGGCGATTTCGCGGTGCTGATCGAGGGATCGATTTCCAGCGAAGCAGCCCGGAAGATTCAGCGAGCGTATGCAGCCTACAACCCCGCGGCGCAGAAGGGTCTCCTCGCGATCATCGCGGCTGAACCGGCGGTCGCGCGGCTCGATCCTGATGTTCTTGAGGACATCTACGGGAACTTCCCTCGTGGAGTGGAACTCGACATCAACCCGTTGCGAACTGACGAGGGTCTCTTCGAGGCGATCGGCGAATTGACTGACCAAGGCGCCGACGGCGTGCTTCGGATGCGTGAAGGGCTAACGGACACTATCCGCGACCTCGGCGTGCCGTCCGGCGCCACGGGCACAGCGCAAGGCGCGACCTTCGATTTGTTCATGGCCAGGTCCGTGGGCTATTCGCGTACTAAGTCGCTTCAGCAACGGATTCCCGTCCCCGGAACTACAAAGACGAGGAAGACTGACCTGCTTGAGGAATGTCCGGTATCGTGCGGTGGCCTCGAGGGGATTCATCACGAGAACAAGAACTTCACCAGCCCGATCTTCGCTTCGTCGGATGAGCTCACGAAGCCGATCGTCAATCCCGAGAACGCTGACTTCTTCAAGTACGGAGACGCCAAGCTCGATACGCTGGCGAGGGAGTTCGCAGAAGACATACTGATTCATCAGGGCACCAGCTTTGACTTCTATCGCCTGAACTTCCGGGAGTTCACGAACACGGCAGAACAACTGGACGTTCTCACGAAAGTGCTTTCCAAGCAGTTCGACAGCCCGCTGGTGTCGAGAGCGATTATCGACCCGGTGGCGAGGGACGGACTGCGAAGGGCCTTTCTGGGGAAGTTCGCAGCGGTCGTCAGCTTCTTTCCTTGATAACTGTGGATGCGTTACCTGACTGAGCGGCGCACGGTGTCCTTGGGTCGCGGACTGGGACTTCCATTGAGGCGAGTCGGGTTCTTCCGAGGGCCTGGAGCGATCTTCCAGCCGATGCCTGTGGGCGTCGTGATCGCGGCTGATGGGAAGCTCAGTCTTCATGATCATGAGCTGAGTCAATGTCGGTGGAGTCGGCCGGTTCCTGAGATGGCTAGTGCGTTCTGGGACGACGCAGGCCTGCTCTTCTATGGCAGTGTTCCTTGGGGCAATGAGCGGCGGATCCTGTTGATCGACATCGCGACGGGCGAGATCAGGGAGTCAGTGGTTGCGCCGCGCTGCCGTTTTGCCGGGCATACCGCTCGTACCGTGGTGGTCCGGGTGAGCGAGGGAGACGAATCGTCCTTGTGTGCGCTTGATCGCGCAACGCTGGATGAGCTCTGGCGCTGTCCAGCCGACCCCAGTCTTGTAGTGTGTCCAAGCATCGGTGAGCGCTACTTGATCGCTACGGAGTCTGGTCTGCGTCTTCGGTGTTTAGATGCTGTTACGGGCAAGCTCGTGTGGGAGTTTGAGCCTCCGGGCGACGAGTTGGCGCGGAAGCCGCTCGACCGCGGGAACCGAATCGGGACCGGCTTCCCCTCCGTGGCGATTGCAGGCGACCGCGTGATCGTGACGACGATCGAGGGCAAGGTACATGCCCTTTCCGGAGAGACCGGCGAACTTCTAGCGGTCGAGACGCCGCCTTTTCGTGGTCCGTATCTGTTGACGGACACTGCGGTCTTCTTCTTGCAAGCGTTCGGCCTTTCCGAATTCGACCATCGCGAGATGCGTGAAGTGGAGCGAATCGAGTTCCGGAGTGAAGTCGAGCCGCTCTACCAGGGTAATCGTCCAACGGTTAATGCTTTCTGGCTGACGGAGGAGTCGGTCATCTGGACGACTATGCACGGCGCTCTCATGGCTGTGAGCCGCCGTCCCGGCCCGGGAAATAGGCGCCGAACTTGGATGGAAGATCTGGGCGCGTTGATGCCGATTGGCGTGTCTCCCCTTGGTTGGGGGGACTATCTTTACTACAGTGCGGTAACGCGTGACCACCTCGGGTTCGGGGGGCTGCATTGCTACGGTGCCTCAGCTCTGGAATGACGTGACGAGTGCGGAGGGCCGCGCGTCACGACCGCTGCAAGTAGCCCGGGTCAGTTTGCAGCGGTCGCGCCGCGCGGCCTGGTCGTTGAGTGCGGCGACCCCCGGCCTGTACCGGGCCTTGCTGCTGGCAGACCGGTGGGCAAGGCCCGGTCCAGTCCGCGGCTCGCCGCAACGGCTCCAAGCGTGCGCTGGCCTGC
>JAANMX010003027.1_pt1 | contig 15456 bp, 14 predicted proteins | sample 7279681 | NCBI WGS metagenome assembly JAANMX01 (sample SAMN14094542, study PRJNA606508) | bioreactor metagenome | isolation source: A lab-scale SPAN reactor treating ammonium-rich wastewater day 351 | place: Ireland: Galway | collected 2018-01-01
CAAGCTGCTGCACCCGATGGACGAGATCGCGGCGATGGAGTTCCTGCTCGACAAGATGAAGAACACCAAGTCCAACGACGAGTTCTTCAGCTCGATGCGCAAGTAAGCCGTCGCGCCATCGAAACAAACGGAACGCCCCGCAGCGATGCGGGGCGTTTTGCTGCGTCGCCCTGTGGTTTCAGACCATCGGGGCACGTCCGGCTGTCCTCTGCCATCGAAGGTTCGCCCTTCTCAGGGCATTGCAGGCGTTTCCCCGACTCCACTATCAAGGCGCCTCTCCGCTACAGTGGCTCATCGCGTGTCGCCTCAGGATCCGCATATGCAGCACCTGCCCGCCGAGTTCGAAGTCCGTGCCATTCGTCGCATCCACGACGAAGATACCGACATCCGGTGGTTCTCCATCGTGGATGTCATTCAGATACTGACGGGGCAGCCGGGCGCCACCACGGCACGCAAGTACTGGAACAAGCTGAAACAACGTCTTGCCGAGGAAGGCAGCCAACTGGTGACGGATTGTCACCAGTTGAAATTGACCGCGGCTGACGGCAAACAGCGCCTCACCGACGTCGCTACCGCCGAAACCCTACTGCGGCTGGTGCAATCCATCCCCAGCCCCAAGGCCGAGCCGGTGAAGCTGTGGCTGGCAAAGGTCGGCTATGAGCGCATGCAGGAATTGGCCGATCCGTCGCGTTCGCTCGATCGTGCCCGCCAAATCTGGAAGAAACACGGTCACAGCGACAAATGGATCCAGCAGCGCATGACCGGGCAGGAGACCCGCAACAAGCTGACCGATTACTGGGCCGGACATGGCGTGAAACAGGGTCAGGAGTTCGCCATCCTGACCAACCTCATCCACGAAGAGTGGTCGGGCGTCAGCATCAAATAGCACAAGAAGATGAAAGGCCTGCAAAGCCAGAACCTGCGCGACCACATGAGCGTGCGGAACTGATCTTCACCGCACTTGCGGAGCTTTCCACCCGGCAGACCGCCGAACACGAGCAGGCTCAGGGCTTGCAGGGCAACGAGTCGGCCGCGAGAGCAGGCGGGAGGATTGCCCGTGGTGCACGTCAGCAGCTGGAACACCAGACTGGCAGACCCGTGGTCACCGACGAAAATTTCCTGCCGCCAGCGAGAAAAAGGCGCCTTCCCAAGCCCTGACCGCAAATACAACCACGATTCAGAGCAACAGCATCCCCTGATCCGCATGACTCGCAGCCGGGCGGATACGACGGAAGTCGAGCAATTCCTCCGGCGACTGAGAACACCGGCATCATTCGCCGAGACCGCTCTATAAATTCCACGTCGGCGGCGGTGGCACCGTGACCTCGTAGCCAACGCCGATGACCTTGAAGTGTTTGATCGCCGCGTCGATCTTCGCGTTCTCGCTGGGGCGGCGCTTGTCGCGCTCATGCGTGCTCTTGGTTTCCCGGATCATGTAGATGCGGTTTTCGCCATCGGTCTGTTTGATGATGGCCCAGTCCGGGTTGTAGTCGCCCACGGGTGTCGGCACCTTGAACTTCGCCGGCAATTTCATGAACAGCTTGATGTCTTCGCGGCTGTCCAGCATCTCGGCGAATTTGCGCTCCACCTCCGAATCGAAGACGACATGGTCGAAGTCCGTTTTCTGCGTGCTGTGGATTTTCACCATCCTGTCGAAAAAGCGATCCTTCTCCTCCAGTCCGTCAGCTTGCAATTCGCGCAGCTCATAGACGGATCCGCCGATCTTTTTGTACTGAATCCCTTCGACCACGATCTTCGCCAATTCGCTCTGGATCACACGCCGAACCATCGCAATGAAGTCGTTCGGGTTGCCGATGAATTGATCAAGTTTGCCGCTGCGGACGACAATGTCCACCAATGTGGCGCGTGTCAGTGACGTGGCTTGCTGCAACTCGCTGATGATGTCCGGCAGGTCGAAGCTGCCCGTCAGATCCTTGGACTGCGAACTCTTGACCTCATTCACCGCGCCGCCGCGCAAAACCTTGATGCCGGCTCGGGTGACTTCGATTCGCAATGGTTTGATGCGTTCCTCGCGATGTATGGCGTAGACAGCCTTCCCCACAAGCTCGGCTGGATTGACCTTGACCCTGTATGTGGTCTTCTGGCTGATGGCGCCCCAGAATTCCTCGAATTCCGGCGTGGCGTACAACGCCTTGTTGAACTTCCTGGGGATGCGGTCCTTGGCGCTCTTGATGTATTTGCCAATTCCGGTGTCGCGTATGCGCCGGATGATCTCGGCCTCATAGGGCACAAGCGAAGCCGGCAGGTCGAGCGAGAATCCTTTCGTTCCCGGCGCAAACGTCGGTGTGGCCATGCCCTCGCGCAGGTAGTTGCGTGAATGCAGGTGGTTGAAGATTTCCTGCGACACCTTGTAACCGAGCAATTCGTCGGTCGCCTTGCCGTCGGCATCGAGCCTTGCCAGCCTGGCGAACTCGCCTGGACGCACCTGGCCAATGGCCACGCCCGCCGCCTTGTATTCGTCCTGCAGGCGTTCGGCGAACGCGGCATAGCTCTCGTTGGCGATCACGGTCAGCGTGGCGATGCCGCGATCGGCGATGCGTTCGTAGCCGCGCTCGGTCTTCGCCACGGGCAGGCGCAGGCCGCGCCCGAGCGTCTGCCGGCGTTCGGTTTCCGTGCCCATTTCGCGCAGGCTGCAGATCTGGAACACGTTGGGGTTGTCCCAGCCTTCGCGCAGGGCGGAATGGCTGAAGATGAAGCGCACCGGCTCATCCATGTCCAGCAGGCGTTGCTTGTCCTGCATGATGAGTTCATAGGCGTCGTCATCGGCCTTGGTCGCGCCGGACGAATCCTGGAACTCCACCTTGCCGCCTTTCTTCTTCAGCTGCGAGAAATAGGCGCGACGCAAGTCACGTGGCTCCTGCGGCAGCAGCTCCCGGTATCGCGCCGATCGGTTGCGCTCCTCGACAAAGACTTCGTCGAACCATTGGACGAACTCGCCATTGGCGTCCTCGTTGTTCGCACCATCGCCTAGGAAGCTGGCGACCTTGTCCACGAAGAACAACGACAGCACCTTGATGCCCTTGTCGCGCAATGCGGCTTCCTTGCGGAGATGTTCGAGGATGGCCTGGCGGATCATCTCCTTGTAGATCGCGCCGCTGGCGCCACCGATGGAATCGCCTTGCAGCAGGGTGCCGTGGTTGCTCAACTCGACGGACACCGGGTCGATGCCCATGCCGTTGATGCGCCAGCCGTCGTAAGCCGGGTTGCCGGTGATCGTCGCCAGGTCATCATCGCGCCTGACGGTTTTCGTGGCGCGCGCAACCGAGCCGTTCGCCGTGCGACAGGAAAGCTCCAGCCTGGCCTTGAACGTGCCGCGCGTATTGGTGACATCGACCAGCTTCAGGTACGGTGCGGCATCGGCGCCCTGCTGGGCGACGGAATCCACGACGATCTGCTTGACCAGCCCGAGGTCGTGCGCATCCACCGGATCGAGCCGGTAGACCGGGTTGCGCAATTGCCGGTGCGTGGCCGAATAGCGCAGGGTGAACGCGGGATCGAGTTCGCCGACCGCCGATTGCGACAGCAGGGATTCCATGTTCTGCGGCTCGTCCATGATGACGACCGGGCGCGTGGCCTTCAGGTAGTCGATGGGACGCAGGCCGTTCAACCTGTCGCGGGTCTGGTGGATGATGCGCGTGTTCGCGTTCCCGCGAACCGAATCGATCGTCATCACCAGGATCTGGACACTGGTTGCCGTGGCGAAGGCCTGTACCTCCTCGGCGCGATCGCCGCGGTAGATGCCGGCATCGAAGGGCAGGGCCGGATACAGGTCGCGGAAGTGTTCGCGCATCAGGCGGATGCTGGTGTTCACGCCCTCGCGGATGGCGACGGACGGCACCAGGATGATGAACTTGCCGAAGCCGTAGCGCTGCGCCAGCTCGAAGATGGTGCGCAGGTAGACATAGGTCTTGCCGGTGCCGGTTTCCATCTCGATGTCGAAGTCGAGCTTGCCGCCCGCGAGCGACCCGCTTTGTTCAAGCCCGTTGCGATCCTGCACGGCCTGCAGGTTGGCGAGGATGGCCGCTTCGTCGAGCACCAGGTTGTTGCCGATGGCGCCGATTTCCTGCGCGGTGTCGACGGCCAGTTGTCCATCTGCCGTTGCCCCGGCCGTGCCGTGCATGGTGACAGCGAGCTTGTCCGCGTCCTTCGGCTGCCCATCGAACAGATCCACCACGGCGGCGATGGCATCGAGCTGGTATTGCTGGCGCGGGTCGAACTGGAAGCCGGTGTTGCCCATGTCAGGCCGTCCGCAATTCGATGCCCTTGGTTCTCGCGTACTGGGCAAGATTGGTCTTCAACTGGTCGTCGCCGTGGAAGGCGTCTTCCAGCACGATGAGCTTGCCGGGGGCGGCATCGACCAGCGCGCGCAGCTGCTCCAGCGTGGGCTTGACGTGTTCATTGACGCAAGCCAGCACGCGGTTGTCGCCGACTTCGCGCACGTCCAGTCCCGCGATGGTTCTGGTGGTGATGGTTTCGGTCAGCGAAAGGCCAAGCTTGAGCAGCAGTTCGGTCAGCAGGTCGTCCTGCGAGGCGGCGGCGTCCGCGCTGTCGCGCAGATCGAGCAGATGCTGTTCGAGTTGGGTCGGAGTGACTTCATTGGTGACGCGCCACTTGGCGAAATGGGTGTCCGTCAATCTGTAGGCACGGAAGCCGGTGTCGCCCTTGCCGATCTTCTGGCCGGCCAGCTCGATGCGTTTGCGGGAGATGTCGGCGATTGTGGCGAAGCCGGCCTTGCGCGCTCCGGAATCTTCGGGCGTGGGTTCGGGCAACTGCACCATGATGAAGCGGCGATTGACGTTGTCTTCGGCGCTCAAGGCCATGACCGCATGTGCGCTTGACGATGCGCCAGCGAAAAAATCCAGCACGATGTCGCCATTTTTCGTGTTTCCAAGCCGGGTGATGCTTTTCAGTAGTTGCGTTGGCTTCGGGTTGTCGAAGATTTTCTTCCGGCCATTGAACAACTCCGCTAATTCATCACTTCCTTGCTGGTTACTGCCAAATTGATCGTGTGTGAACCAATTTGTTGCCGACTGGCCTTCTTTTAACCGTTCGGATTCGAAAATCTTTTTCCGTGGCATGCCATTCCCGCCATCTGGAAAATGGATTCGGCCATCGGCTTTCAAATTTTTGAATGTTGCTTCTTCACCCATCCACTCCTCATCAAGCACGGTGCCGTTTGGCGTGGTGATGGTGTATCTCGAACCACTTTGACCGGAACCAACTTTCCACGGCTTTGAGTTCCAAGCGCCTCGCGGGTCGTTGTCCGGGTTGGAGAATTTTCCTGTCAGTGGAAGCTTACCGACACCTGCAGCTTTCAAGCTTACGGAATTTCGCGCATAAACTAGGATGTGTTCTGCGACAAGGCCAATGAGCTTCGTCGGGTCATTCGGCTGATTGTGCCGTCTGCGCCAGTGAATCATTCCCTCGAAGTGGTTTTCGCCGAAAACCTCGTCGCAAAGTCGGCGCAGATTTGCGACTTCGTGGTCGTCAATCGAAATGAAAATCACGCCATCGTCGGCCAGCAAGTTCCGCGCCAGCTTCAACCGCGGATACATCATGTTCAACCAGTTCGAGTGATAGCGCCCCTCGGTTTCGCTGTTGGTCGAAACCTTCCTGCCTTCCTCGTTCACCTGCCGCGTCCACTCGAGGTAGGTCTCCAGCCCCTCGGTGAAATTGTCCGGGTACACGAAATCCTTGCCCGTGTTGTAGGGCGGATCGATGTAGATCAGCTTGACCTTGTTGTGGTAATGCCGCTGCAGGATCTTCAGCACTTCCAGGTTGTCGCCCTCGATGAACACGTTCTGCGTCGTGTCCCAGTCCTTCGAATTGGCGAAGTCGGGCTTCAGCGTCGCGGACGTCGGTGCCTGGGCAGCGCGTAGCGCCCGCTTCTTGCCGGGCCAGAACAGACCGAAGCGTTCGCTTTCATCGGCGGCATCGTCGCCCAGCAGCTCCGCGAGCTTCTTCGCGTCGATCCTGCCGTCGACAACGGCCTCCGGAACCAGCTCGGCCAGCTGCGTGGCAAGTTCGGTGCGGAAATCCTGGCTGGCGCCGGGCACGGATTCCGGCAGCTGTTCGAGCAGGGATTTGGGCATGAGCGTATCGGGCGCAAATAAGCCCGATACGCTAACAATCATGAGCCCGTAAAGCGAGCCCCTCTCCGCCGGCCCCCGTACCTTCCACGGGCATGGGCAATGCGCGGCAGGACTTCTCGAAACGACTCGCCGAGGCGATGCAGGCCAAGGGCTATGCGCCGCGGCCGGGCGTGCTGCACAAGCTCTTCAACAGCCATTACCACGGCCGCTCGGTGGCGTTTTCCAGCGTGTCCAAGTGGCTGCGCGGCATCACCCTGCCCGACCAGGAAAAACTGGAAGTGTTGGCCGCGGTGCTGGAGATCGAACCGCAGATGCTGCGCTTCGGCGGCACCCCGCGCCGGGTCGCCGACAGCCGGTTGGACTGGGGGCAGATGACGGCCGAGGATGCCGCGGCCTGCACCGCCTACCTGAAACTGCCGCCCCGACGCCGGGCGCTGGTGCGCGAGCTGCTGAAGGCGTTGTCGGAGTCCGTCGGAGCCTAGCGACTAAGCGTCAGCCGACGATTCCGTTGGCGGCCAGGTGCCGCTCTCCACCCTTGCCTGATACCAGCGATGCATGGCGGCATCGTCCACGGCGTATTCGCTGCGCGCGGACTTCCATGCCATCGGCGGATTGTGTTGGCGCAGGCTCTCCAGCGCGCGCTGCGCCTTGGCGGTGGTCACCTTTTCGCCGGTCTTGTCGGCATAGAAGCGCAGCGCCTCAGCGTCGTAGGGGCGGAACCGCTGCCCCTGCTCCAGCAGGCGCCAGAGCACCGCGCGCTCCAATGGCCTAAGGCCTAGATAGTCGGACTCCATCTGCGCTTCATCTGCGCGCTGACGCTCATCCGCGGCCGCCGCCACCGCCAGTTCGAAGCGCCCCTGGTGCGAGGAAAAAGGGCTCAGCGCGTCTCCAAGCGCCGCCATGAAGAACTGCGGGCGACGGCCGAACCTGGCGAAAGCCGAATCCAGCAGCGCGCGATCCACCGGGCGCTGATCCGGCCGTTGTGCTTCGATCAGGTCGGCCATGAAGTCGATGAAGCGGCGATCCAGCTCCGGCATCTTCTGGATCTGCGAGCCGTAGAACGGCGCGCTGTTGGTATTCACCAGGCGCAACAATTTGTCGCGGTCGGAGCCGGACATCACCAGCATGAGATTGACCTTGCCCGGCGCGTTGAGCTGGTCACGGGCGGATTTGAGTGCGGCCATGGCGACCTCGCCCGCTTCACTGGTGAGGGCGTGCTGGGCTTCGTCGATGACCAACACCACTGGGGCATCCGCCGAATCGTGCAGGGCACGCAGCGCGTCGACCAGCGTCGCCCCATCCACGCGCCCGATCCGGCTGGTGTCGATCTGCAGCGCACCGGCGATGTTCAGGCTCTGCACCCCGGCCGCCCTGGCGGCCTTCGCGACCAGGCCGAGATGAGGCTGCAGTGCCTGACCGATGGCGTCGGCGATCAGCTCGCCCGGATCGCGGCGCTGATCGGCCCAGAGATCCACGTAAACGACCACCATGCCCAAGCGTTCCAGCTCCGGCTTCAGATCTTCCTTCAGGAAAGTGGATTTGCCGGTACGACGCGGCGCCGCCAGAAAAAGACCATTGTGGGCATCGCTGAAGATCTGGTTGCCCTGAAGGGCGAGCACCAGATCGATGGCCAGTTCTTTCCGGGGGAAGTGAAGCATGACTATCTTAAAATATCTTGGATTCGATAAATTATCACAATATAGATAATTAGAGATAGTTGAGCCGAGGCGCTCGACCTGCCGGGGTCAGTCCAGCCTCTGGCACCCGCGCCAGACCTCGCCCGACCCCAACACCACCGGCGCGAGCACCTGCCCCGCTTCCACACAGACGAATCGCTGCCAGTCGTCCGACGCCAGGTCGGCGATGCGGGCACACAAGTGTTCGCCCGGGTTCCAGACCACGGCGTCGCCGAAGCCGTCCTGCTCGATGTCGAGGCGATGGTCGCCATCGATCAGGGCCAGCGGGGCGACCACGTCGTTGTAGATGCGATCCGTCTCCCCATCGAACATGACTTCGTAATCGTGCTGGCGATGCAGGGTGCCGCCGTTGGCGCTGTCCTCGTAGTCGCAGCCCTGCAATCCTTCGATGGCGACCTGGGCGACGTCGTCCACGCGCAGGTAGGTATGCAATGCGGCGGTGAACGCGAACGGCGCGTCGCCGGTGTTTTCGATCTCCAGCGCCACCGTCAGCCGGGTGGCGGACAGCCTGATACGGATGCGGGCAAGGAAGGAATGCGGCCAGCCGGCATCACTGCCGTCGCCGGCCAGTGCGAACAGGGCTTCGCCGCCGTCCACGCCTTCGAAACGCCATGCGCGGTTGCGGGCAAAGCCGTGCTTTTGCAGCGTGCCGCGTTCGCCGAACTGCGGGAAGACCACCGGGATGCCGCCGCGGATGGCGGCGTGGCCGTCGAACACCGCGCGTTCGGACAGGAACAAGCGCTCGCGGCCGTCGGCCGGCGTCCACGACAGCACCTGCGCGCCGTGCAGCGACACCAGCGCAGTGTCGCCTTCGCTGGCGATGCGGATGCACGGTGTATCGCGGAACGAAAGGTGTTCGATCTCCATGCAAGCAGTGTCGCACGCGACAAAGCGTACCGGCGGTGGGCAAGCCCCGCAGCGAAATCAAGGAGGAGACAGCGGCAACACCGCTGTCGGGGGCGTCGCTGCGCGGCCTGCCCACTTCCGATGCGCGCGACAGCTCCTCCGCCAGTGCGATAATCGCCGCATGAACGAATCGACGGGCAAGGCCGACACCACCCACTTCGGCTATCGCGACGTGCCGGTGGCGGAGAAGCAGAAACTGGTCGGCGAGGTGTTTTCGTCGGTGGCCGGCAAGTACGACCTGATGAACGATGCGATGAGCCTCGGCATCCACCGACTGTGGAAGCGCTTCTTCGTCGGCACTTCGCAGGTGCGCAAGGGCGACCGCGTGCTCGACCTGGCCGGCGGCACCGGCGACATCGCCGCGCTGCTGAAGGATCGGGTGGGCGAAACCGGCGAACTGGTGCTGGGCGACATCAACGGCAACATGCTGCGCGTCGGCCGCGACCGCATGACCGACCGCGGCAACGTGCGCGGCTTCGACTACGTGCAGTGCAACGCCGAGGCGCTGCCGTTCCCGGATGCCAGCTTCGACCTGGTGACGATGGCGTTCGGCCTGCGCAACGTCACCGACAAGGACGCCGCGCTGCGCGAGATCGCGCGCGTGCTGCGGCCGGGCGGACAGGCGCGGGTGCTGGAGTTCTCGGAAGTGCAGGCCGAGTGGTTCAGGCCGATCTACGACTTCCATTCCTTCAAGGTGCTGCCGAAGCTGGGCAGCCTGTTCGCCGGCGATGCCGGCAGCTACCAGTACCTGGCCGAGTCGATCCGCAAGCATCCGCCGCAGGACGCACTGAAGGCGATGATGGAAGCGGCCGGCCTGGCGCGCTGCAACTATCGCAACCTCAGCGCCGGCATCGTCGCCATCCACACCGGCTACAGGGTCTGAGGCATGACCGGGCAACCGCCGCTGAAGAATTTCCGCGACAGTCCGTGGCGCTATTCGCAATTCGTCGTCCTCGGCCTGATCGCGGCGGGGCTGGTGAAGTGGCTGAGTCCGCTGGGCTGGCCGATTTCGCTGGGCATCGGCGCGGCGGTCGGCATCGGCTACCTGCTGCTGGAAAAGAAGCGCGGCGTGATCTGAGCCGATGAGCGACGACGGCAGCCCCAACGTCCGCCTGGAGCCGAGCTGGAAAACCCGCGTGGGCAACTGGTTCGCGCGCGAGGACATGCGCCAGCTGTCCGCCTTCCTGCGCCAGCGCATGGCGAAGGGGGCGACGATCTACCCGCCGGGCCCGCAGATCTTCGCCGCCTTCGACGCCACCCCGTTCGACGCGGTGAAAGTGGTCATCCTCGGCCAGGATCCGTACCACGGGCCGGGCCAGGCGCACGGGCTGTGCTTCTCGGTGCTGCCGGGCGTGCCGGTGCCGCCGTCGCTGGACAACATCTACAAGGAGCTGGCACAGGACACCGGCTTCGCCCGCCCCGATCACGGCTGCCTGCTGCCGTGGGCGCGGCAGGGCGTGCTGCTGCTCAATTCGGTGCTGACGGTGGAAGCCGGACAGGCCGGCAGCCACCAGGGCAAGGGCTGGGAAGGCTTCACCGACCACGTGGTGGACGTGCTGAACCGCGAGCGCGAGCATCTGGTGTTCCTGCTCTGGGGCAGCTATGCGCAGAAGAAGGGCGCGGTGATCGACCCGCGCAGGCACCGGATGCTGAAGGCGCCGCATCCCTCGCCGCTGTCGGCGCACCGCGGGTTCTTCGGCTGCAAGCATTTTGCCGCGGCCAACCAGTACCTGGCTCGCAACGGGCAACGCCCCATCGACTGGAGCCTGCCGCCGGCGCGCGACTTGAAGCCGCAGGCGGCTGCCCCCACATCGTCTTGACGGGAGGCGTGGCCCAATGGCGAATGAACGGGCCAGCGTTCCAAGGATGCAACGCTCAGAACTTTTGGCACGGTTAGCAGTCAGATATGGCGACTGCTAGAATCGACCGCATGAGGGACTCCGCCATGACATCCACCGCGCTTGTCGCCAACAACCTGCCGATCCCCAGCGCCATGGGCTCGCTGGAGGCTTACATCAGCGGCGTGCACCAGATCCCGGTGCTGACCGTGGAAGACGAGCAGCGCCTGGCCCATCGCCTGCGCGACGACAACGACATCGCCGCCGCGCAGGAGCTGATCCTGTCGCACCTGCGCTTCGTGGTGCACGTGGCGCGCGGCTACAGCGGCTACGGCCTGCAGCTGGGCGACCTGATCCAGGAAGGCAATATCGGCCTGATGAAGGCGGTCAAGCGCTTCGACCCCAGCGTGGGCGTCCGCTTGGTCAGCTTCGCGGTGCACTGGATCCGCGCCGAGATGCACGAGTTCATCATCAAGAACTGGCGCATCGTGAAGGTCGCCACCACCAAGGCGCAGCGCAAGCTGTTCTTCAACCTGCGCAAGAGCAAGACCCGGCTGGGCTGGCTCAACGCCGAGGAAGTGCGCGCCGTGGCGAAGGACCTGAACGTGTCCGAGCGCGAGGTGCTGGAAATGGAGTCGCGCCTGTCCGGCCGCGACATCGGCTTCGATGCGCCCGACGACGCCGACGACGACCACGCCCCGCCTGCGCCGGCCCACTATCTGGTCGCGCACGAAGCCGATCCGGCCGAAGCCTACGAATCCGCCGACAGCGAAGCCGACCAGCTCGGCGTGCTGCGCGCCGGCATGGCCCGCCTCGATGCCCGCAGCCGCGACATCATCAAGCGCCGCTGGCTGGACGCCGACAGCAAGATCACGCTGCAGGAACTGGCCGACGAATACGGCGTCTCCGCCGAGCGCATCCGCCAGATCGAGGCCAACGCGCTGAAGAAGATGAAGGCGCTGTTCGCGGCGTAAGCTGCTTCGCCAGCGACGCAACACCGAACGGCCCGGAGCACTCCGGGCCGTTCGCGTTTCCGGGCTATGCTGCGGCTTTCCGGGCGGGAGTCACCATGGCATCCACGATGCGGATCGCGCTGCTGATCGATGCAGACAACGCATCGGCCTCCAGCCTCGACTACGTGCTGGGGGAAATCGCCGAACTCGGGATGGCGAACGTACGGCGCGCCTACGGCGACTGGGGCAGCCCGCACCTCAAGGGATGGCGGGAATCCCTGCTGGACAACGCCATCCAGCCGGTGCAACAGATCGCCTACACGAGCAAGGGCAACGCCTCCGATATGGCGATGGTGATCGAGGCGATGGATCTGCTGCACGGCGGAAGCTTCGATGCTTTCGCGCTTGTTTCCAGCGATTCGGACTTCACCCCGCTGGCGATGCGGCTGCGCGGCGCGAACATGCACGTGTACGGCTTCGGCAAGGCGCAAACGCCGAATGCCTTCAAGCGCGCCTGCTCGATCTTCTTCCACGTGGATGCGCAGGAAGAAACGCCGGCAGCGGCCGAACAGAAGCCGGAGACGACACAGGCGGCCAGCGCAGGCGAACGGAATGCGGGATCGCCCATGCCCGTCGCCGAGGCGAAACCGCCGGGTCATGCCGCTCCCGTTCCGGCCATCAAGCCGGCGCAGCCGCCGCGCAGGAAAACGGGCGCGGAGCTGCGGGGCGACACCGAACTGGTCAACCTCCTGCGCACCGCCACCGAGGCGACCGATCGCGATGGCTGGTCGCACTTGGGCGCGGTCGGCCATTACCTGGTCAACCGCAGTTCCTTCACCGCCAAGAATTACGGCTACGCGAACCTGAAGGGCCTGATCACCGCGACGGATCTGTTCGAATTGCACGAGGACAAGAACCACATCCGCGCGAAACCCACCAAGCAGGCGGCGAAAAAAGCCGCCAGGAAAACCAAGCCGTAGGAAGCCGGTCGCCCGGCATCACTCCCGCGGCCGCGCCACCGGCAACCGCCAGCCATGCCGCAGCGCCATGTAGCGCAGCCCGAAGCAGGCCAGCGCGCCGATCACCATCGCCGGCTGCTGCGGCAGGTGCAGGATTGGGGCCAGCGCCACCACGCCGCCACCGACCAGCGCGGCCATCGCGTACAGCTCCGACTGCAATACCACCGGCACCCGCGCCACCAGCACGTCGCGGGCGATGCCGCCGCCGATGCCGGTGACCATGCCCAGCAGCATCGCCGCGAACGGCGACAGCCCGAACGCCAGCGCCTTGGCGGTGCCCAGCACCGCGAACAGCGCCAGGCCGGCGGCGTCGAACAGCTGCACCGGGTTGCTCAGGCGTTCGATCAGGCCGTTCCAGCGGAACGTGACCAGCCCGGCAACCATCGCCATGACCAGGTAGCGCCAGTCGGCCAGCGAGGCCGGCGGGTGCGCGCCGATCAGCACGTCGCGGACGATGCCGCCGGACACCGCCGCCGCGCAGGACAGCACCAGCACGCCGAACAGGTCCAGCCGCTTGCGCACCGCCAGCACGCCGCCGCTGAGCGCGAACACGAAGGTGCCGATCAGGTCGAAGGCGAGCAGCAGGATGGACATGGTGGTCATCGCCTCAGTCCGAAGCAGGCGGATCGCGCCCGAGGATGATCCGCGCCGCGCGCTGGTAGCTCCAGTACGCCCACCACCAGTTGAGCAGCACCACCAGCCGGTTGCGGAAACCGATCAGGAAGAACACGTGGGCGGTGAGCCAGAACCACCACGCCAGCAGGCCGGAGAAGCGCAGCCTGCCGAAGTCCACCACCGCCGCCATGCGGCCGATGGTGGCGAGATTGCCGTAGTCCTTGTAGGCGAATGGCGGGGGCGGCGCATCGCCCGCCAGCCGCGCCAGAATCACCTGCGCCACGTAGCGGCCCATCTGTTTCGCCGCGGGAGCGACGCCGGGCACGGGCCTGCCGTCCGCCTGCATCAGCGCGGCCAGATCGCCGGCGACGAAGATGTCCGGATGCCCCGGCACGCCGAGATCCGGCTGCACCTGCACGCGACCGGCGCGATCCAGCGGCACGCCGAGCATCGCGCCCAGTCTGGATGCCGCCACGCCCGCCGCCCACACCACGGTTTTCGCCGGCACGAAGACATCGCCCAGCACGTAGCCGTCGGCGGTGATGTCCTGCACCGGCGTGCCCAGCGCGACTTCCACGCCGAGTTTTTCCAGCTGCCGTTTCGCCTTCGCCGACAGGTCTTCCGGAAACGTGGCCAGCACGCGCGGCCCGGCTTCGACCAGGCGCACCCGCGCCTGCGCGGGATCGATGTTGCGGAACTCGTCCTGCAGCGTGTGCCGGGCGATCTCGGCCAGCGTGCCCGCGAGCTCGACACCGGTCGGGCCGCCGCCGACGATGGCGAAGCTCAGCCAGGCGGCGCGCTCGGCCGGATCGGTGGCGGCCTCGGCGCGCTCGAACGCCAGCAGCAGCTTGCGGCGCAGGTCCAGCGCATCGTCCAGCGTCTTCAAGCCCGGCGCGTGCCGCGCCCACTGGTCGTTGCCGAAGTAGGCATGGGTGGCGCCGCTGGCCAGCAGCAGGACGTCGAAATCGAGCGCGCTGCCGTCGTCCAGCGCGATGCGCTTGGCGTCGGCATCGATGCCGGTGACCGTCGCCATCCGCACTTCGACGTTCTTCTGCTTCCGCAAAATATGCCGAAGCGGCGCGGCGATGTCCGGCGCGGACAGGCCGGCGGTGGCGACCTGGTAGAGCAGCGGCTGGAACAGGTGGTGGTTGCCGCGATCGACCAGCACGATCTCCGCCGCCGTCGATGCCAATGCGCGTGCCGCCCACAGGCCGGCGAAACCACCGCCGACGATCACCACGCGCGGGCGTCCTGCGGACATGGCGCGCGCCTCAGCCCAGCTTCGCCGCCAGCAGCGCTTCCAGCTTGCGCTGGTCGGCGGCGAACTTGCGGATGCCGTCGGCGAGCTTCTCGGTGGCCATCGCGTCCTCGTTGTGCTGCCAGCGGAATGCGGCTTCGTCCAGCGCGGCCGGCGGCGCGGCGCGCTCACCGGCATCGACCAGCGCGCGCTCGACGGTCGCGTCGGACTGCTCCAACGCCGCCAATAGTTCGGGCGAAATGGTCAGCCGGTCGCAGCCGGCCAGCGCCAGCACTTCGCCGGTGTTGCGGAAGCTCGCACCCATCACCACGGTGCCGTAGCCGTGGCGCTTGTAGTGATTCCAGATGCGCGTCACCGACTGCACGCCCGGATCGTCCTGCGGCGTGGCCGGCTGCGCCATGCCATTGGCAAGATGCCAGTCGAGGATGCGACCGACGAAGGGCGAGATCAGGAACACGCCCGCTTCGGCGCAGGCCACCGCCTGCGCGAACGAGAACAGCAGGGTCAGGTTGCAGTGGATGCCGTCGCGCTCCAGCCGCTGCGCGGCGCGAATGCCTTCCCAGGTCGAGGCGACCTTGATCAGCAGGCGATCGCTGCCGATGCCGGCGTCCGCGTACAGCTGCACCAGGCGCTTGGCCTTGGCGACGGTGGCGTCGGTATCGAAGCTCAGGCGCGCATCCACCTCGGTGGAAACGCGACCGGGAATCAGCTTGAGGATCTCGCCGCCGATGGCGACGGCGAGGCGGTCGCAGGCGTCACCCACCTTGTCGTCGCCGCTGGCCGCCGCCACCGCCGCCTCGATGTGCGAGGCGTAGGCCGGCAGCGCCGCCGCCTTCAGCAGCAGCGAGGGATTGGTGGTGGCGTCCATCGGCCGGAAGCGGGCGATGGCGTCGATGTCGCCGGTGTCGGCGACCACGGCGGAAAGCGTGCGGAGCTGTTCGAGCTGGCTGGTCACGGGGGCCTACATCTACGACGGGATCGTGCGACGATGACGGACCGTCGCGGCAGCGCCCGCGCACGACGGGACTTCTGGACGGGCATCGCCTTCATTTCGCCG
>JAANMX010003029.1_pt1 | contig 15452 bp, 12 predicted proteins | sample 7279681 | NCBI WGS metagenome assembly JAANMX01 (sample SAMN14094542, study PRJNA606508) | bioreactor metagenome | isolation source: A lab-scale SPAN reactor treating ammonium-rich wastewater day 351 | place: Ireland: Galway | collected 2018-01-01
GGCGGGGTCCTGTTCGGCCCATTCGCGGGCGATGCGCTCGAGGGCCTGATTCTGCGATTGGGTATCGGTGAGCGAGAGGGCCCAAGCGGCGGCGGCCTTCGGGTCCTGCTGGGCGTACTCCCGGGCGATCATCTCGGCGTAGCGGGCGTTGGCGGCGCCACCCTCGAGGGTGGCGAGGCGCTTGGCGGCGGCGGCGGGGTCGTCTTGCGCCATCTGGTACAGGACGCCGCCGACGGCGAACTGTGCCTCGTTGCCGCCGAGGCCCTGGGCCCAGGCCATGGCGGCATCGGCGTCGCTCTTGACCCAGTTGCGGAGCGCCGGCTGCGCGATGAAGAGGCTGCGCATGCCGAGGTTCTCGACGGCGTAGCTCATGGCGCCCTTGGGGTCAAAGCGGCTCCACGCGTAGACCAGCAGGCGATAGGCCTCGAGGTTCTCGAAAGAATTGCCGTCGATCTCGCCGAAGGCGGCGAGCACCGAATCGAGGTTTTTGGGGTTGAGGCCCTCGAGGAGCTTCATGAGCCGCAGCCCCCGCTGGATGAGGTCGGGATCCTCGAGGGCGGCCTTGAGTTCCTTGGCGAACTCGGCGGGTTTCATCGAGGATTTGGAGGCGGCGGGGCCCCCGGCGAAGGCGCCGTTCCTGGCGCCTGGGGCGGCGGCGGACCCGGATGTGACACCCCCGGCGGCCGCGCGGCTCTCGGGGCCGCCCTGGCCAGGGCCGACGGAGCGGCCCGCGACAAAGGCGAGGGCCAACGAGACCGCCCAAAGGGCGGCGGGAATCCAGAGTTTCTGTTTCATAGGGTATTACTATCATCAAACACCATCGGCGTCGCCAAGTCGCGGAGGATTTTTACGCGGGGATGCTTGCGGGGTGGGGCGGGGAGGCCGTAGAGTAAGGGCGTGGGTTCCGAAGGCGATGGGCAGCAGATGGGCGTCCGGCACGCGCGTTGCGCGTCTTGCGGGGGCAACTGGGAGGTGGAAGGGGGTCAATGGGGGCCGCAGATGGCCTGCCCGACGTGCGGCATGCCGGTGGCGCCGGGTTCGCTGGTGGGGCATTATCAGCTCTTGCGGGAGGTCGCGAGCGGTGGGCTGGGGAGTTTTGCCGAGGCGGTGGATTCGGTGACGGGCCGTGTCGTGGGGGTGAAGATGTTGCGGCCGGATCTCTTTGGGCAGGCCGGGCTGGTCGAGGAGTTGGGGCGGGAGGCGCGGGTGGCGGCGAGCATCAATCACCCGAACGTGGCCGAGGTCTACGATTTCTTTGAGGAGGGGGGCGCGCACTTCCTCGTGATGGAATATCTCGACCACGGGAGTCTGGCGACGCGGATGAAGGGGGGGCCGCTGGGGCAGCGCGAGGTGCTGCGCATCGCGCTGGATGTGACGCGGGGCTTGCAGGCCGCGAGCGCCAAGGGGCTGCTGCACCGGGACGTCAAGCCGGGCAACATCGTGTTCGATGCGCACGGGCGCGCGAAGCTGGTGGATTTTGGGCTGGCGATGCCCGCGGAGGAGGCGCTGCGCGGGAGTGGTTCGGCGTGGGGTTCGCCGTACTACATCCCGCCGGAACGACTGGCTGGCGAGCCGGAGGATTTCCGCGGCGACATGTATAGTCTGGGAGCCACGCTATTCCATGCGGCGGCGGGGAGGCCGCCATTCAAGGGCGAATCGGCCTCGGCGCTTGCCGCGAAGCACCTGAAGGCGAAGAAGGCGTCGGTCAAGGCGTTCGCGCCGCACCTGAGCGAGGAGACCGCATGGATTATCAACCGGTGCCTGGAGCGGGAGCCGGGCAAGCGGTTCGAGAGTTATTTCGAGTTGATCGAGGCGCTGGAGACGTCGCAGCGCAAGGCGCTCACGGCGCCCGAGGTGGCGCCCCCGCGGGCCGAGGATGTCATCGGCGCGGAGCGGGACATGGCCTGGTCCTTGAAATGGCTGGCGGTGACGAGCGCGGTATTGCTGGTGCTGGGGGGCGGCATCTGGCTGGCGCTCAAGATGCGCCAGGGGCGCGACGTGCTGGCGGGTACGCAGGGTGCGACGGGCCAGGTCGTGGCGCCGGCGAAGGACCGGGGGGGCGAGGCGGTAGCCCCGGCGGCCCCCGGCACCGGCGCGCCGTTGCACGTGGTGCGGTTCACCGCGGAGCAGGGCTATCACGAGGGTGACCTCGGGAATCATCCGGACTGGCAGCGGCTCCAGGGGATGTCGTGGTCGGTGGCGCCCGGGGGCGGGTCGATCATCTTCGGGAAGGATCTGCCGCCGGATGGCCCGGGTGTGGTATTCAAGAAAGCGGTGCCCCTCGCGCACGGGGAGATGCTACAGGCGCGGGTGAAGTTTTCTTTCGATGGGCTTGGGACGCGCACGTGGCATCAGCCGCGCCAGATCATCCTGTTCCGGTTGAAGAATGCCGGTGGCGATGACGGGCAAGGGCTGGACGTCCTGTTGATGCGCGAACCGAACAATGGCAACCGGTATCGGCTTATCGCGAAGTACGCCATCCCAAAGGACGAGCGGCGGTACGGAAACGCCGACGTCAGGAATCTCGACGTGGGCGACGAGGCGTCCGATCCGGGAGATCCTTCGGATCCGTTGGAGATCGTCATCACGATTCGCAAAGGGCAGGTGTCTAACGGCTGGTGGGTCCGTGCGGTGCTGCGGAATCTGGCGAAGGTCAAGGATTTGGGGAAAGTGGAGGCGGGGGATGTGTGGGTCCCCGACGCTTTTCATGCGGGGACGGAGTATCTGGGGGGCCTGCGCTCGAGGAAGGAGGAGGAGCGTTCCTCGCGGGTGCAGGTGACGGAGTGGGTGATCGGGACGGTGAGGGAGTGATTGCATGCCCGCCGCGGCGGGCATCTGGGGCACCACCGGGGCAGAAAATGTAGCCCCTCCGGTCACGGAGGGGCCCACGGCCTCACGGCCGTGGCTACGTCTGGAATTTCCGAGTCAGATCCCGTGCCCCGCGTGCGGGGCACCACCGGGGGTGAAAATTGGTAGCGAAGCCCCTTCGGGCTTCGGCGTGGGCCCGGGCCACCGGCCGAAGGGCGAAGGCCCTTCGCTACTAGCGAGTTACGTCGTATTTTCGAGCTAGTTATTGGCGAGGGCCTTGGCGTCGAAGTCGGTGAAGCGGCCGCCGTTGCGTCCGGCGATGTCCTGGAGGAGTTCGCGTTCGGCGGGTTTGTCTGGTCCGGTCATGAAGTAGATGGTGTGGAGCCGCGCGGGGGTGGGCAGGGAGCGCTGGAGGTCGCGGGCGAGGGCGAGGAGGTCTTCGGTTGGGATGACGGCCTCGCCCATGAGGGCATTGCCATCGGAGAGCATGTAGATGATCTCGGGGCGCATGGCGAATGCCTGGCGGAGGGCGAGGTCGTGGCGGGTGCCCCCGGGGCCTTCGCGGAGGACATGGCGGCAGAGGGAATCGAGGCGGCGGTAGGCGTTGGCCGACAGCCCATCGCGGATGAACGCGATGGCCTCCGCCTTATTGGCGTCGGTGGCCGGGATGCATTCCTCCTTCCACCGGCCCGCGCCACCGCTCCAGGCCACGATCCCGAAACGGCTGTTGATCCCGAGGCCGGAGATTAGGGTGGCGGCCTGTTCTTTGACGGCATTGAAGGAGGCCTCGCCGAGGCGAAGGAACATGGATCCGGAGACGTCGATCATGATGACGACGGAGCGCCCGGTATCCCGGATGCCGAAGAAGCTCATGGCATCGCCTGGGCCGCCGGCGCCGATTCCGGCACCGAGGCCGGCGAGGCCTTTGCCGGCGAGGGAGAGTGCCCCCTCGGCAACGATGGCCGAGGGATCGATGGGCATCATCTGCTCGATGGGCATCTTGGGCAGGTCGGGGAGTCCGGTGTCGAGCAATCGGCTGGTAGTGAGGCGGTGATCGAAGGCGGGGGCCGGGGCGGCGGCCTCGAACGCGGCCATGGCCATCTGGTGTTCGCGGGCTTCGGGTTCGATGCGGACCACGCGGCGGGACTCGAACTTGGCGGGGGGTGGCGCGAGATAGCGGGCGACGATCCACGCCGCGGCCGCGATGGCCGCGGCGGCATGGAGGGCGATGCTGAGCAGCAGGACCGCGGAGAGGGCGCCGCGGCGGCCGCGGGAGGGTGGGGTGAGTGGAAACATGGGGGAGTGTCTAGGCGGTTCGTCTCTGGGGGACTCGTGGCGCTGGCCTTCCCGCCCGCGTTGCGGACCTGGGGCGGTTGGGGGCAGACAAGAATGTCTGCCCCACGCGCGCGGCTCACGACCCTTCATCGTCGCCGTCCGTGGCGAAGGTGAGGCCAACGATCCCGGCCGCGGCCGCGGCGTCCATGACGTCGGCAATCCGTTGGTGTTTCGCGGCATCATCGGCGTGGAGGGTGACGAGGGCCTCGGTCTGGTTTGCGGCGCAAGTTTCCTTGAATCGCCCCAGCACGGCGCGGAGCTGCGGCAGGTCCCGGGAGGCGGGGGAATCGATCTCGGTATCGTTGAGCACGATCCTGCCATCGGGGAGGATGTGGACGCGCTGCTCGTCCGGGAGGTCCACGGGCGCATCCTGCTCGACGGTGCCGGGGAGGCTGAGGCCGAGGTCGGCCTCGGGTTTGACGGCGCGGGCGGTGGCCATGAAGAAGACTAGGAGGAGGAAGACCATGTCGATCATGGGGCCCATCGGCATCTCGATGGGGTCGTGTCCGCGGCGGGCGATGGGTGGCATGGCTAGGGCCCTTCCTGGCGGTGGGAGGCGAATATGATGTCGATGGCGCCTGCCTCGGCGGCGGCGGCGACGATCTCCTTGATGCGCCTGGCGGGGGTGCCGCGATCCGCGCGGATGTAGAGCCGGAGCGGCGGGAATTCGACATAGCGGCGCCGCAGGTATTCTCGCAACTCGGGCATCGGCGCGGGGCGGTCTCCGATGAAGATGGCGCCTGCGGCATCGATGTTCAGGACGTCGCGGTCGGAGACGTCATCGGGGGCGGTGGCGTTCTTGGCGACCGGGAGGCGGACGTCCATGAGGCGCTGCTGTTTCGTGATGCTGGTGGTGACCATGAAGAAGATGAGGAGGAGGAAGGTCATGTCGATCATGGGGGCGAGCTGGAAGGAGGCGGCCTCGTGCGCGGGGCGACGGGCGCGGAGGGAGTTTGAGGCGCTCACGAGGGGGCAGGCTCCGGCTGGGCGTCGGGCCCTGGCTCGGCCTCCCGCTGGGCCGGGCTCTCGTTGGTGGCCTCGCCGACGACCGCGTCGAGCATGGGCGCGATGGTGCGCTGGGCGTCGGTGACGGCGCTCTGGAGATTATTCCGGTAAAGGAGGTAGAGGAGCATGGCGGGGATGCCGACGATGAGGCCGCCGGCGGTGGTGATCATGGCCTCGCTGATGCCACCGGCGAGGTCCTGTGGTTCGGTCTGGCCGGAGGCGAGGGTATCGAAGGCCTGGATCATGCCGGTGACGGTGCCGAGCAGGCCGAGCATGGGGGCCACGGTGGCGAAGACATTGAGGTAATTGATCCAATACATGCAGCGGGTTTCCTCGTGCGCGAGGGAGTCGCCTGCGGATTGCTCCATGGCGGCGCGGGCCTCGGCGCCGGTGGGGGCATCGGTCTTGAGGAGGGCGGAGGCGAGGGCGTCGGTAATCAGGCCGGGGTTCTGGTGGCACAGGTCGTAGGCCTCCTGGATCCGGCCGTAGGCCAGCGCGTGGCGCAGGTGCGGGAGGACGTGCGGGGAGGCGAGGCGCCGCCGCATCGTGAGCAGGCACGCGTGGATCCCGATCGCCACGGTGCCGAGCGAGCAGGCCGCGATGGGGTGCATCAGCCAGCCGCCGACGAGATAGAGGTCGAGCAGGGACTTGTCTTTCTGTTTCTCCTCGAGCCGCCGCTTGACCTGTGCTTCCTCGGCGGGTTTTTCGGGTGCGGCTAGGGCGGCGGTCGAGAGGGTGAGCGCAAGGGCCGCGGCGAGGCGGGGGGGCGTGAACGGTGAGGCAGACATTCGTGTCTGCCGTTTGGCGGCCCTGAAAGCGCGCGAACGGAGGGCCTTTCTCGACCGTGATTCCCGGGGGCAGACAGGAATGTCTGCCTCACGCGTTTGGAAGGGTGTTTCCGAGGCAGTGCGGATTGGGTTTCGGGGCGTGCTCATGGGTTCTGGGGCATCGGTCTGTCATCTGCGATGGCGGGCGGTGGTCCGTCTTCGGGGAGTTGGGAGATGGCCCCTTGGGCGCGCGCGAAGAAGGGCGAGTTCGTGTGATCGCGCGCGATGTCTCCGAGCCAGCGGCGGGCATCGGCGAAGTTGGTTTGGGAGAGCGCGACTTGCGCGGCCCGCCAGAGCCCCTCGGGGGCCTCTGGCGATTCTGGGTTGAGGATGGCGTTGCGGAGGAAGTGGTCGGCGGCGAGGTCGGCATTGGTCTGGGCGAGGGCCAGTTCGCCGGCGGCGAGGGCGAGTGGGGCGACGGCGGCGGGTTCGGGGGAACGGCGCTCGATATCTCTGGCGAGTGCGAGGGCCTCGGGGAGGGCGCCGGATGTGACGAGGGCGCGGGCGCGGAGCGCGTCGAGGCGGTTGCGCGAGGATTCGTCGGGCGGGGAGAATTTCTCAAGGAAGCCGAGGGCATCGGCGTGGCGTCCGGAATCGAGGAGACACGAGGCGATGGCGCAGGCGATGGCATCGGCCCCCGATCCCTCGATCGCGGCGAGCGGGGCGCGCGCATCCCATAGCGATTCGAGGTGGCGGATGCGGTCGGCGGGGTCGTCGGGCAGGGATGCGGGGTCGAATGGGGAGGCGAACTGGATCGCCGCGATGCGTTCTGGGGAGAAGGCCATCTCCGCGCGGCCCTGGCCGATGCGCTGCTCGATGCGGAGTTTGCCGTCGCGGGTGCCCAGGATGTGGCCGGAGAGGATTTCGCCGGTCCGGAGGGTGATAACATCTTCGGGTGGCGAGGCGGCGAGGGTGGTGGGGAGGGAGGGGCAGATGAAGAGGAAGAGCCGGAGAAGTCCAAGGACTGAGGGAAAGGCATGGCGTGCCGGAAGCGCGCCTTTCTCTCTGGCAATTCGTTTGTAAATCATCCGGGGCGGATGTGGCGGGGTCGGCGAATTTCGGGTGTGGGTCATGGGATGGATCTCAGGCGCTCTTTGGCGAGGGCGTATTCCTCGCGGGAGGCGAGGTCGTGGCGATTCAGGAATTCCTGGTATGTTTTCTTTGCGCTGTCCCAGAGTTTGAGTTTTTCGAAGAGGATACCGCTGGCGAGGTAGGCTTTGGCGGCGGGGGCCTGGTGGCCGCCGTACATGACGTAGACGCGCTGATAGTAGGGCATGGCCTTATCGGGATGGCCGAGCGCCTCTTGGATCTCGCCGAGGCGGCATAGGGCGCGGGCGGCGGCGGTGCCGCGAAGGCCGGGGGCCTTGAGCATTTTCTCGAGGATGGGGGTGACCTCGGCGTGCCGTTTTTGTTCGAATAGTATATCGGCGCGGGCCTCGAGGATGCGGGGCAGCAAGGGGGAAGAGGCGCCTTCTCTCTCGAATGTCTCGAAGAGGGCGAGGGCCTCTTGGGGTTGGCCGCGGGATGCGGCGAGGATGCCGAGCGCGGCGAGGGCGCGGTGGCACTCCGGCGTGCCGGGGCAGTCCGCGAGGTGGCGGAGGAGGGGTTCGGCGTCTGGCAGATGGCCGGAGTCGGCGAGGTGCTCTGCGATCTCGATGGCGATTGCGGGCGGGAGGAGTTTGGGCGGCACGTCGCGGGCGAGCCCGAGATAGGCGGCGCGTGTGGTCTCGGGGCAGGATTTTTTCGCGAGGCGGGCGAGGAGCCAGGCGCAACGGGCGGCGAGCGTGCGTCGCCCGGCGGTGCGGGAGCGCGCGGCTAGGGTCGAGAGTTCGTGCTCGAGGGCGGTGCGCTCGGCGGGTGCTTTATGGAGTTTCGCGCAGGTGAGGAGGAGGGGTTCGACGGTCCTGTTTGTCGGGTCATCGCCGAGGCGCTCGATGGCGTTTCGGTAGAGGATGGGAACCTCGTGGGCGCGGTCGAGGCGGCGGAGCGCCCTGGCGAGCGCGTCGTAGGCCTCGGCCAGGCGCGGGCTGGTGGGATGGGCATCGATGAATGCGCGGAAGTGGTCCTCGGCCTCGCGGTGGCGCTCGGACAGGGCGAGGGCCTTGCCGATTTGGAATTGCGCGTATTGGTGGAGGGAGGGCTGGCCCTTGCCGATGGTGCGGTAGGCGTCGATTCCCTCGTCGATGTCTCCGGCGGCGAGGCAGGCATCGCCGTAGAGCGCCTGGGCCTCGTCGGTGAGCGGGTGGCCCGCAAAGTCCTTCAGCCAGCGGGCGAGGGCCTTCCGGGCATCGGCGCGCTGGCGCATGGCGTAGCGCGCGGCGGCGATGCGGTAGAGCGCGTCGGCCTTGAAGGCGCCGGAGGGATAGGCGGCGAGGTATTCCTCGAATCTCGCGATGGCGAGGGCGTGGTTCTTGGCAAAGAGAGCGGCCATGGCGCGCCAGTGCAGGGCCTGTTCCGCAAGCGGGCTGCCGGGGTGGAGGGAGCGCATCCGCTCAAAAATCTCGGTGGCGCCGGTGTTGTCCTGGAGCATCAGCGCGGCGTAGCCGGCGAGGAAGAGGGCGCGGTCTGCCTCCTCGAATGCGGGTTGCTCGCGCGCCAGGTCGAGGAACGTCCGCCGGGCGGCGTCGAAGTCGCCGAGCTCGAGGTGGGCGTGGGCCGCGAGGAAGGCGGTCTTGGGCGCGCGAGGGTCGGTGGGGTGTTCCCGCGCGAAGAGGCGTTGGCGGTCGAGGAGGCTGGTCCAGCGTCTATCCTCCGCGCAGGCGGCGATTGCGATAAATTGCGCGGCGGGGGCGATCGTGCCCTGTGTTGCGGCGAGGGAGGCCTCCTGCGCGGCGAGGGCGGCCTCGCGGAATCGGCCGAGGGCCATCGCTGCGTGGGCCAACCGGAGGAGGCGTGCGGCGTCGAAATCCGTCGCGGAGTCGATGGCCGCCTTTTCGGCGAGCAGCGCCTCGCGCCGCTGGGCGGCGCGCATGGCGCCCGCGCTGGGCGGCGCGGCGCGGCCCGGGGCGGGATCGGTGGACCGGGCGAGAGACTCCTCATGTTTCGCCAGGATGCGGGCGCGGCTGGGGATGAAGAGGAGGCAGCGCCAGGCGGTGGCGGCCTCGCCCTTCTCGAGGAAGCGGTCGCCGAGTGTGAGCGCGAGGGTGGCGAGGAGGGCCTGGCAGGTGGGGGGTGGATCGCGGTGGCGGATGGATTCGAGGAGGCGGAAGGCATCGGCGTCGCTGCCGAGCCCGATGAGGCAATGGAGTCGCATGAGGGCGGCGCGCTCGGAATCGAGGCCATTTGCCGATGAGGCGATCTCGGCGAAGCGCGTCTCGGCCTCGCGGAGGTTGCCCTCTTTCTGGGCGCAGAGTGCGGCGAGGAATTGAGCGTGCGCGATCTGGGGGTGGTTCGGGCACGCGCGGGCGAAGTCATCGAGGGCGGCGCGGGCGTTGGCGGCGTCTCCGGTCTGGAGCAGCGCGGTCCCGAGCCAGAGCGACATGTCGGGGCGGTTTTCGCCATCGGGAAATCGCGCGAGATAGTCCCGTATATGGGGGATGGCGGCATCGGGTTGCTTCGTGGCCAGCAGCGAGGCGGCCAGCATGGGGAGGATGCGCGGCCTGGCGGCATTGGCCTCCGGGCTGGAACCATAGAGGGAGAGGAATCTCGTGAAGGCGTCCGCGGCCTCGGGATGGCGGGCGGCATTGAATGCGCCAAAGCCGATGGTCAGGAGTAGGTCGGCGGGGGCGTCGGCGCTTGCGGGTGGTGGCAGATGCGGCGCCGGGGTGACAGATGGCCCACTGGCGTCCGCGCGCCGTCCCGAAGGGGCGACGCCCAACGCCAGCGCCATACACGCCGGTCCCAAAATCCCAAGCACGGGCGCAGGAAAGCGGCGCGGGTGGAATGCGTCAAGGGAATTTTCTTGGTTCGTGAGGAAAATGGTGGCTGTCGGAGGAACGATGGCCAACTGGGAGTTCGGCGGTCTCATCGGGAACTCACGAAATCAGGAAGGGTTGGCGCTCAGTCCAGTGATGCTTGGGAGGGCCGGGGCCTCGCGGGCCGCGCCGGCCACGGCAACGGGCCGCGCGGGTGGGTGGCGGACGCCGGGGCCGGCGTCCCTCCCAAAGGAAGGCGCTATCCGTGGTTCCAAGTTTCAGGTCAGCGATTAAGCTATTCGCATGGCGAGGCGGTCGTGTGATTTGGCCGAACGAGAGCGGGGCGGGAAGGCGCGGGCCTGGTGGCTGTACATGGTGCGGACGAAGACGGGGGCGCTGTACACGGGGATCACGACCGATGTGGCGCGTCGATTTCTGGAGCACGCGTCGGGGGGCGCGCGCGCGGCGCGTTACTTGCGCGGCAACGCGCCGGCGGCGGTCGTGTTCCGGAAGCGAATCGGGCCGAAGGCGCTGGCGGCGAAGGTGGAGTGGCGGGTGAAGCGGTTGGTTAGGGCGAAGAAGGAGGCGATCGTGGCGGCGGGGCGGCTGCGGGTCGATCGGGTAACGGGGGATGTGCGGGTCGCGATGTAGCCCAACTGGTCACGGATGGGCGGCCGGGATGGGGCGGGGGCCCAGCCGTGACCGGTTGGGCTACATCGGGGAGGTGGGCGATGGGTTGTTCTTCGCGGATTGGATCCAGTCGTTGACGCGGCGCTCGAGGACGTCGAGGGGGATGGAGCCTGCCATGAGGATGGCATCGTGGAAGGCGCGGATGTCGAACTTGTCCCCGAGTGCTTTGCTCGCGGAGTCGCGGAGTTCGCGGATCTTGAGTTCGCCGACCTTGTAGGCGAGGGCCTGGCCTGGCCAGACGATGTAGCGGTCGATCTCGTTGGCGATCTCGGTTTCCTTTTTCGGGGCATTCTCCTTGAAGAAGTCGATGGCCTGCTGGCGGGACCAGCCCATGTGGTGGATTCCGGTATCGACGACGAGGCGGATGCAGCGCCACATGTCGTAGGTGAGGCGCCCCATGCGGTCGTAGGGGTCCCCGTAGAGGCCGAGTTCCTCGCCGAGGAACTCGGCGTACAGGCCCCAGCCCTCGGCGTAGGCGGTGTAGCCGCCATAGCGGCGGAACTTGGGCAGATCGCAGAGCTCTTGGGCGAGGGCGATCTGGAGGTGGTGGCCGGGGACGGCCTCGTGGAGGGTGAGGGCGACCATTTCCCACATGGGTCGGGTCTCTGGCATGTGGGTATTGACGAAGAAGGTGCCGGCGCGGGAGCCATCGGCGGCGGGGCCGCGGTAGTAGGCGGTGGGGGCATCGGGGGCGGAGGTGTCGGGTATGGGCTCGACGCCGTAGGGCATGCGGGGAAGGGTGCGGAAGAGTTTCACCAGCTTGGGGTCGATGGTGCGCGAGAGCGCGCGGTAGTTGGTGAGGATCTCGTCGGCGGAGGCGGGGAAGAACTTTCTATCGGTGCGGAGGTGGGCGAAGAACTGGGGGAGGGTGCCGTCGAATTTCACCTCGTTGCGGATTTTTTCCATTTCGGCGCGGACTCGGGCGATCTCGCGCAGGCCGATCTGGTGGATCTGCTCCGGGGTGAGGTCGGTGGTGGTGGAGCGCTTGGCCGCGAAGGCGTACCACGCCTTGCCGTCGGGGAGGTGGCAGAGACCGACCTGCCCGGGGCAGGCGGGGAGGTACTCCCGTTCGAAGAAGTCGGCGAGTTTGCGATAGGCGGGGATGAGGCGGGAGGCGATGGTGTCGCGGGCGGCCGCGGCGAGGCGGGCGCGGTCGGCCTCGGGGATGTCGTGATGGAAGTCCTCAAAGATTCTGAAATATGGGCTGTCTGCCGGGTTCTCTACGATCTGCCTGGCGATCTGGCCGGGGACGCGGGCCATGACGACCTTCGGGTGGAGGATGCCGGCCCGCATGCCCTCGCGCATGGCTTCGATGTCCTCGTCGATCTGCCCGGGGAGGGCGCGGAGGCGCGCGAGCCAATCCTCGTAATCCTTGACGTTCTCGAAGCGGAGGGAGTCGGCGATCTCGTTTGAAGTCTGGATGCCGCCGAGCTGGGTGATGGGGCGGAGATGGCCGCGGAAGGCGTGGCCCTCGGCGTCGAGCTCGGCGTCCTTGAGGAAGAGGTCGTAGTGGATCTTGTCGGCCTCGGGGAGCGCGGCCCGGTCGATCTGCTTGAGGCGCGCGATGAGTTCGAGATTATGGCGGTGGCGGCGTTCTGTGGCGGCGAGGGAACCGTCGCCCCATCGGTCGTTGTAGCGGCGGTCGCCGAGCATCGAGGCCCAGACCGGGCTCTCGCGCATCGCGTATTCCCATTCCTCGTCGAGGATCTGATGGAATCGCGCGGCGGTGTCGGCGGCGCGCGCCGGGGCGAGGGCGAGCAGGATGGCGAGAAGCGAAGCGGGTGGCGTGGTTAGGGCTATCGGGTTCATGGTGCGATGTGAAGGGGTAACGTTATGGGGGGTTAGGGGATTGTCTAGAGGGGCCGGGAGTGGGCCCCTTGGGTCATTGTGTGTCGACTGGCCCCATGATGTTGCCGCATTTCCGCCGAAGGGCCTTTTGGGCGGTGGCAGAACCCCGAGAGGGGTGGCGACAGCGCTTCGGAACGGGCGTGGAGCGCGGGCGCTGGTCCTGGCGCGCGGGTCCCGGCTCCGCCGGGAGCCAAAGCGGTGTCGCCGCTACGCTCTGCCACCGCACAAGTCCATAAAGTGGGCCGTCTCCTGATCTCGGTGGCAATCCCCGGAGGTACAACCACTAGACCACAATGGATTCTCCCCAACATCCCCGGCAGACGCGGTTTGAAGTTTCTGGCTAGGGAAGATTATGATGCTGGCTCGATTCTCGGGAGCGGCGCGGTCAGTCGAGCATCTCCGGGCCGAGTTCCACGAACAATTTTTGCCATGAGCGGTAGACGGCCTGGGGCATGGTGATCTTGCCGTCCCGCTTGAGCGCGTCCAGCTCGTGGGGCGGGGAGCCGTCGTAGTGGCCGATCCATCCGCAGGCGATCTCGCGCGAGGCCAAGAGGAATTCCTTCAATCGGTCTGGCCCGCAGGAGAGGGGGAAGGTCTCCTCGATGACGATGGGTTTGCCGACGGCGAAGTGGCGCAGGCACTCCATCGCCTCGTCGGGCGCGTCTTTCTTCGGGTAGATGTGGACGCTGAGGAAATCGAGTTCTGGGGCAATCTTTTCCGGGAGGAAGCCGGAGAGGAACTTCCATTTCTGGGACCAGGGGAGGCAGCCGACGGTGATGAGGTGCCGGTCGTCGTGATGGCGGATGGCGGCGGTGAGGTGGCGGATCCAGGCGACGGCGATGTCCTCGCGTTTTCTGCCGGCGGGGTCGAGGGCGATGGCTTGGACGAAGTCGTATTGGCCGAGCAGATTGCCGGAGCGCCACTGGCCGGGCTCGCGTTTGTTGGCGGGCGAGACCGGTTCATTCATGAGGTCGTAGCAGAAGACGGCGGGGCTGTGCGCGCAGGTCTTGGAGACCTCGGACCAGAAATTGGCCTGGGCGTCCCATCGGGCCTTTTCGTCCATCGCGTCGTACCAGGCGGGGCAATCGGCGGGTCGGTAGCAGGCGAGCCCGGTGATGTCGAGGTAGAGGGCGGTCTCCTCGGCGAGCCGCAGCATGCGGCGGAGTTGATCGAATGCCTTGGGGTCGGGCTGGTCTGGGGCGCGCATGAACTTGCCGTACTGGAGGTGGACGCGGACGACGTTGGCGCCGAGGGCCCGCATCTCGCGGAAGTCATCGGCGAAGGTCTGCCAATCGGTGTCCCAGAAATCTTCCATGAGGCGGCCGGCGTTGCCGTAGTTCATGCCCCAGGGGCGGAAGGCGCGTCGGCTGTCGGCGGTGATGAAGCCGCGGCCATCGGGCGCGACGACGATGTGCTCGAGGGGCTGGTGCGCGGGTGGGGGCGTGGGGGGTTTTGCGCAACCGAGCGGCGCGAGTGCCAAGAGGAGGGGGAACAGAACACGCGACGAGTCCATAGGGGAACATAGACCGTCGACCCCGGGGGTAAAGGTTCGGGGTGGGCCAAACGCTTGGCGCGTTTGGCTACATCCGGCTGGCATCTGGGTTCGGGTTCGGGCAAGATGAATCGATGACTACGGCGGGGCTCTGCAGGCGGAATTTTCTCAAATCTGGAGCCGCGGCATTTGCTGGGGTGATGATTTTGCCGAGGTCAGTGTTTGGGGCGAATGCGAAAGTGGACGTCGCGTTCATCGGCGCCGGCGGCAAGGGGTCCAGCGCCATCAAGGGGCTGGCGGGCAATGAGGCAGTGAACATCGTGGCGTTTGCCGACGTGGACGAGCAGCGGGCGGGGGCGACGTACAAGGAGCTCCCCGATGTTCCGAGGTTTACGGATTTCCGGAAGATGCTGGAGAAGGTTGGGAAGGGGATCGACGCGGTGGTGGTCTCCACCCCGGACCACACGCACCACTATTGCGGGAAATGGTGCATGCGCCTGGGGAAGCACGTGTACGTAAAGAAGCCGCTGGCGCACAACATCGCGCAATGCCGGGACCTGATCGATGCGGAGAGGCGATACAGGGTCGTCTGCCAGATGGGCAACCAGGGGCATTCGGGCGCGGGGATCGCGATGCTGGGGGCGTGGGCGAAAGCGGGCGTCTTTGGCGAGATCCGGGAGTTTCGCGCGTGGTGCAATTCGGACTGGAGTTTTGATGATGCGACGCGGCCGGCGGCGGAGCCGGTCCCGGCGGGGTTCGACTGGAACATGTGGCTGGGCCCGGCGCAGGAGGTGCCGCACAGCACCCGGTATTATCCCTCGAGGTGGAGGGGCTGGTTCGACTTTGGCAACGGGGCCCTCGGCGACTGGGCCTGCCACAACATGGACGCGCCGTGGACGGTGTTCGAATTGGGCTACCCCAGCAAGGTGCAGATCGAGAGCACGGGGCCGCTGAAGCTCTCGTTCCCCAAGAGCGCCAAGGTGACGTACACGTTTCCGGCGAAGCCGGGGCGGAAGGAGATGGTTCTGACATGGTATCAGGGGCCGGACTTCCCGCCGGAACGGCCGGCCGGGCTGGAGGAGGGGCGCGAGATGGGCAGCAAGGGCGGGGGCTGCCTGATCATCGGCAGCAAGGCCACCGCGATGATGTCGTCCCACGCGGGCACGCCACGGATCATCCCGGAGGCGAAGGCGCAGGAGATGGCGCCGGCGTTGCCGAAGGTGACCGAGAAGCGGAGCGGGCATCTGGAGAACTGGATCCAGGCGATCCGTGGCGAGGAGAAGGCGCGGTCGCATTTTGCGTACGCAGGGTTGCTGACCGAGGTGATGCAGCTGGGCAACATCGCGCTGCACCTGAATTGCGACCTGAGGCTCGATCCGGTGCGCAAGGAGATCCTCGGCAACGACGAGGCGAAGAAGCTGGTGGCGTGGCCCCCGGCGCGGAAGGGGTGGGAGGTGTGAGGGGAAGGGGGCGTGGCCGATCGCCTCAGGCGATTGCATCTGTATATAAGGGGCGCAGAATGTTGATCTCGAAAGGACAAAGCCTAGCGCGCGCCCGTGGTGACAGTAGCCCTGCCGACAAAGGCGGACGGGG
>JAANMX010003030.1_pt1 | contig 15448 bp, 13 predicted proteins | sample 7279681 | NCBI WGS metagenome assembly JAANMX01 (sample SAMN14094542, study PRJNA606508) | bioreactor metagenome | isolation source: A lab-scale SPAN reactor treating ammonium-rich wastewater day 351 | place: Ireland: Galway | collected 2018-01-01
TGTCATTGTTCAGTTGGTTCACACGCAAACCTGCCCCAGCCAAAAACCGGATGGCCGAGCCATCAGGGCTGCTGAACGCCGATGCCACTGTCCCGCTCACGCCAGGGCGCGACGGCAAGCCGATGCTGGAGCCCGTACCAGCGGAACATGCCGCCAATCGCAAGAACGAGCGCATGGAGCGGCGCGAATTGCTGTACTCCGTGGTGCGCGACGCCATGGTGCGCGCCGCCGTGCTGTCGGCCAGCTACAAGTTCAAGGTGCTCTCGCTGGATCAGCGAGGACGGCAGTTCCTGGTGATGATGGATCTGGCCCGGGAATACGGCGGAGACACCGCCCGGCTGAGCGAGATCGAGGCTTTGATCGCCCAGACGGCCAAAACGCGTTACGACATTGCAGTCAGCGCCGTTTACTGGCGCTTGAATGACCATGTGGCGGTGGGGATCCCCCAAAAAGGGCTGGCCGTCCGGCCACCAGCGGTGGCACCGGTCGCCGCTGCAGCCTCCGTGCCCGCTGCAGTGCGTCCCGCCGGGGCTGCGCCAACAGCGACGCCGGTGGCCCCTGCGCGGGCTGCGGCTCCCGCGGCCGTGCCTGTCGCCCCCAGTCCCCGCCCGGCTGCGCCGCGCTTTGATCCGATCGAGGCCGACGAAGTGGCTGCCTTCAAACAGGCGCTGGCTTCGGCGGGCCGTCCTGCCGCAGCGGCCGCGCCTGGCGTTCCGGTGCGCTCGGGGCCCTCGACACGCTCCTCGCCCCTGCTGCACAACGACTTTGCCGACACCGAGATGCCCGAGGACTCGCGTGCGCAGCCGCTCAGCAGCACCCAGTACGGAGACCTCTGATTCCGTTCCCAGACTCCCCGTGTCTTCGTTGCTTCGCCTTATTCTGCGGCGGCACTGCCCGACACGATTGATTTGGAAACGGAATGCCGCCGCTGTCAGTGGCCGGCAAAATCGACCAGCGTGAACAGGGCCAGCCCCTGCTCGCGCAGGCGGGCCGAGCCCCCCAGTTCGGGAAGGTCCACAATGGCGGCGCCCTCCATCACCTGGGCGCCGAGCTTTTCCAGCAACTTCTTGCCGGCCATCATGGTGCCTCCAGTGGCGATCAGATCGTCGATGAGCAGCACGCGGTCGCCCGGGCGCACGGCGTCGGTGTGCAGCTCCACCGTGGCGCTGCCGTATTCCAGCTCGTAGGTTTCTTCCACCGTGGTGAACGGCAACTTGCCCTTTTTGCGGATCGGAACGAAGCCGACATTGAGTTCATAGGCCACCACGGCGCCCAGGATGAAACCGCGGGCATCCAGCCCGGCCACCACATCGGGCCGCAGATTCTTGTCCATGTAGCGGTGCACAAAGGCATCAATCAGCACGCGAAACACCTTGGGATCCTGCAGCAAGGGCGTAATGTCGCGGAACTGCACACCCGGAGCGGGCCAGTCGGGAACGGTGCGGATGTGCTGGCGGAGATATTCGTTGACGCTGAGAGACGGCATGGAGATCCTGGGGTCAGTGGGTGCTGGGGTGATTGTCCGGGGTGCGTCCGGCCGGGGCAAGGGTCCATAGAGGCCTGTTTTGCCTGCGCCCCGTGCACAAAGGGGAGCGGGCACGCATAATCATTCCCAATCCCCCGATCCACAAAGGGGTGTTGCGCAGGTGTTGTGCGCTCCATGGATGAAGGCAGGCCATGCCCGTTTCTGTTCTGCTGATCGAAGGCAGTGAGGACCACGCCCAGGCGGTGACCCGGGCGTTGGTGGATCCATGGCTGGACTGGCGCCTGCTGCGGGCAGCATCCGTGGGGCAGGCCCGGGCGCTGCTGGCGGGTGAGCGCATCGACATTGTGCTGGTGGCGCGGCGTTTGCATGACGGCTCGGCCTACGATGTGTTTGCATCCCTGCAGGGGCAACCGACCCTGATGGTGGTGCACGAGGGCGAAGAGGCGGACGCGGCGTTGGCCATGCGCCATGGGTTTGTGGATTTCGTGGTCCGGGATGCTGACGGCCGCTACCTGCTGAACCTGCCCGCCCAGCTGGAGGCCGCCCTGGAGCGAAGCACCGAGAAGCGTGCCCGCCAGCAAGCGGAGGCCATGCTGGCGCGCCAGCACCGTCTGCTGCAGGCCATTTCGCAGGCACAGGGATTGTTCATTGCCAGTGCACCGCCGAGGGCCGCCTTCGAGGCCTTGCTGCAAGAGGTGCTGATGCTGACCCAAAGCGCCTTCGGGGTCGTCGGTCAGGTGGAACACCGGCCGGGACAAGCGCCCCTGCTGCGCGTGCATGCCATCACCGATATCAGCTGGGACGATGCCTCGCGAGCGCGCTATGCCCAGGTGGCGGAACAGGGCATGGTGTTTGACAACCCGCAATCCCTGGTCGGTGCGGCCCTGATCAGCGGCGAGCCGCTGATCAGCAACGAGCCTGCCAGCGACCCGCGTTCTGGTGGCTTGCCGCATGGCCACCCGCCCCTCACGGCCTTCATGGGCCTGCCCATTCATGCGGCCGGACAGCTCGTGGCCATGGTGGGCGTGGCCAACCGTGCCGGGGGCTATTCCAGCGCCGATGTCCACTTTCTGCAGCCCTTGCTCAACAGCGTCGGACAGCTTGAAATGGCCCGCCGGGCCGACATCGAGCGCAGAGAGGTCGAGGCCCGCTGGCGCAGCCTGACCCAGCTGTCGTCCGACTGGTACTGGGAGCAGGATGCCGAGTTCCGGTTTGTCCGGTTCGAAGGGAACGCCCTCAGTAGCGGCCTGCCGAACCCGAACCACCTGGGCCTCACCCGCTGGGAACTGCCGGATGCCATCGTCAGCGACACCCAATGGCGGGTGCATCGTGCGCAGTTGCAGGCGCATGAGGTCTTCCACGATTTCGAGATGCAGCGCCTGGATGCCGACGGTGCGCCCATCTGGGTGTCGATCAGCGGCGAACCCATTTTTGACGGGGAGGGGAACTTCACCGGCTACCGGGGCCTGGCCCGGAACATCACCGAGCGCAAACGGGCCGAGGCAGAAATTCAGCGGCTGGCTTTTTTTGACGAACTGACGGGGCTGCCGAACCGCCGTTTGCTGCTGGAGCGCCTGGAGCGCGTTGCCGCCGCTTGTGAGCGCGGTGCGTGCCATGGTGCCCTGCTGTTTCTGGATCTGGACAACTTCAAGAACGTCAATGACACGCTGGGCCACGAATGCGGGGATCACCTGCTGTTGCAGGCCGGGCAGCGCGTGGTGGAGTGCGTGCGCACCACGGACACCGTCGCGCGGCTGGGCGGCGACGAATTTGTCGTGATCCTGCAGGGCCTGCATGCGCGGGAGCCCGAGGCGGCCGTGGAGGCTGAAGTGGTGGCGCAGAAAATCCTCCGGGTGCTGAATCAGCCCTACGACGTGCAGGGCAGCGAGGTGCACAGCACCCCCAGCATCGGAATAGCCATGTTCCGCAGTGCCCAACCCGCTGCGCAGGAACTGCTTCAGCGGGCCGATCTGGCCATGTACCAGGCCAAGGCACAGGGCCGCAACACCATGTGCTTTTTCGACCCGGCCATGCAGGCCTCGGCCACGGCCCGCTCGGCCCTGGAGGCCGATATCCGCCAGGGCCTGCAGCGGGGCGAGTTTCTGCTGCACTACCAGCCCGTGGTGGATGTCCACGGCGTGGTGCTGGGCGCCGAGGCGCTGGTGCGCTGGGAGCATCCGCAGCGCGGCATGGTCTATCCCGGGGATTTCATTGCACTGGCCGAGCACACCGGGCTGATCCTCCCGCTGGGGCGCCAGGTGCTGCAGGCGGCCTGCGAGCAACTGGTGCGCTGGAGCGGCGTGCCTGCCAGCCAGTCGTGGACGGTGGCGGTCAACGTGAGCACGCGGGAGTTTCGCCATCCCGACTACGTCCAGCAGGTGCTGGATGTTTTGCGGCAGACCGGTGCCGATCCGTGCCGGCTCAAGCTGGAGCTGACCGAGAGCCTGCTGCTGCACGACGTGGAAGACGGTATCGCCAAGATGCAGGTGCTGAGGACGCAGGGGGTGGGTTTTTCACTGGACGATTTCGGCACCGGGTATTCGTCGCTCAGCTACCTCAAGCGCTTGCCGCTGGACCAGCTCAAGATCGATCAGGGCTTTGTGCGCGATGTTCTGACCGACCCCAACGATGCGGCCATCGCCTGCACCGTCATCACGCTGGCGCACAGCCTGGGCCTGGAGGTGGTGGCCGAAGGGGTGGAAAGCCAGGGCCAGCGCAAGTTTCTGTTGCGCAATGGCTGTCAACGCTTTCAGGGCTATCTGTTCGGTCGGCCGGGGCCGGCCGATGGGCTCCTGGCGGGACGCTGAAGGGGCCGCGTACCAACGGAAGGAGCTCAACCGCGCAGCAAGCGGTCTTCGGCCAGCACCAGGGCGGCCGGCGAGCCGGACAACACCAGCGTGTCGCCCTCGGCCAGCACCGTGGCATCCTGGGGGGGGGACATGCGGCCATTGCCATGGCGCAGATTGAGCACGTTCACGCCGATGGCATGCAGGGCCAGGTCTCCCAGCGGCTTGCCCAGCGTCTGCGCCCCGGGGGGCAGTGTGAGGGTGGACATGCGTGCCTGGTCGCGCTCGCTGGCGGTGTCGTCATCGGCGCCATGAAAGTACCCACGCAGCAGGTCATAGCGCGCGTCGCGCTGGTCCTGCACCAGGCGCAGCACCCGGCGCATGGGCACCCCCACCAGGGCCAGCGCATGGCTGGCCAGCATCAGCGATCCCTCGATGGCTTCGGGCACCACCTCGGTGGCGCCGGCTGCGCGCAGCTTGTCCAGGTGCAGGTCGTCCTGGGTGCGCACCACCACCGGCACATGGGGGGCGTGCACCCGGGTGTTGGCGAGCACTTTCAGGGACGACTGGATGTCGATGTAGGTCACGGCCACGGCGCTGGCGCGCACCAGGCCCGCGGCCACCAGGGCCTGCAGGCGCGAGGCATCGCCATACACCACCGAATGGCCGGCGGCCGCCGCCTGGCGCACGCGGTCGGGGTCGAGGTCCAGCGCCATGTAGGCAATGCCTTCATGTTCCAGCATGCGCGCCAGGTTCTGGCCGCATCGGCCAAAGCCGCAGATGATGATGTGGTTGCTGGTGTCGATGGTCTTGCGCGCAATGCTGGTCATCTGCAGCGACTGCTGTAGCCAGTCGCTGGCCACCAGCTTCATCACGATGCGGTTGCTGTACATGATGAGGAAGGGCGTGGCCAGCATCGACAGCACCATGGCCGCGAGGATCGGGTTCATCAGGGCCGGGCGCACCAGTCCGTTTTGCTGTGTGAGCGAGAGCAGCACGAAGCCGAACTCGCCTGCCTGGGCCAGGTAGAGGCCGGTACGCAGTGCCACGCCGGTGGTGGCGCCCATGCCACGGGCCAGCACCAGGATGATGCCCAGCTTGAGCAGCATGGGCACGAGCAAGAGCCCGAGCACCAGCGCCCATTGCTCCAGCAGGATATGCCAGTCCAGCATCATGCCGATGGTGATGAAGAACAGACCCAGCAGCACATCGTGAAACGGCCGGATGTCGGTGCCCACCTGGTGCCGGTATTCGGTCTCCGACACCAGCACCCCGGCGATGAAGGCGCCCAGCGCCAGGCTCAGGCCCGCCAGATCGGTCAGCCAGGCCAGGCCCAGCGTGATCAGCAGCAGGTTCAGCATGAACAGCTCGTCGCTCTTGCGCCGCGCCACCAGCGTGAGCCACCAGCGCATCAGCTTTTGCCCGCCGGTCAGCAGCAGGCCCACCAGGACCGTGGCTTTGATCAGCGCCAGACCCAGGGCCATGAGCAGATCGTCCGGCGAGGAGCCCAGCGCGGGAATCAAGACCAGCAGCGGCACCACGGCCAGATCCTGGAACAGCAGGATGCCCATGATCTGCCGCCCGTGCTCGCTCTCGATCTCGGCGCGCTCGGCCATGAGCTTGACCACGATGGCCGTGCTGCTCATGGCCAGCGTGCCGGCCAGCGCCAGCGCCGTCTGCCAGCCCACGTCCCACACGCCGCCGAGCAGGGACGCCAGTGCCAGCGTGCCGCCAAAGGCGGCGGTCATGGTCAGCACCACCTGCAGCAGGCCCAGGCCGAACACCTGGCGACGCATGGCGCGCAGCTTGGGCAGGCTGAACTCCAGGCCGATGGCGAACATCAGGAACACCACGCCAAACTCTCCCAGATGGCGCACGCTTTCTGAGTTCTGTGCCAGTGCCAGCGCATGCGGGCCGATCAGCACGCCGGCCGCCAGGTAGCCGAGCATCGGGGGGAGCTTGAGGCTGCGACAGGCCACAACCCCGAGCACTGCGGCCAGCAGATACAGCAAGGTCAGGGCAAGAGAAGACATATGGCAATGCTATCCGAGGTCCGATCGCCCCTGGCCGATAGAATCGCCGCATGCATGTTGCCACCGGCGCCCAGCGCCCTTTTGACGCCGAGCAGGCCCTGCGCCTGGCCCGGGAAACCTTCGACATCGAAGCCGCTGCGCTGCGTGCGCTTGGCCAGCGGGTGGACAGCCGCTTCGCCCAGGTTGTGCAGCAAATGCTGCAGACCCAGGGCCGCGTCGTGGTCATGGGCATGGGGAAAAGCGGGCATATCGGCCGCAAGATCGCCGCCACGCTGGCTTCCACCGGCACCCCGGCCCTGTTCGTGCACCCGGCCGAGGCCAGCCACGGCGATCTGGGCATGGTGACGGCCCAGGATCTGGTGCTGGCCATCTCCAACAGTGGTGAGAGTGCCGAGCTCACCGCCATTCTCCCGGTGCTGCACCGCCTGGGCGTGCCCTTGATCGCCCTTACCGGCAACCTGCAGTCCTCGCTGGCGCAGCATGCCGACTGGGTGCTGGACTGCAGCGTCGAGCGCGAGGCCTGCCCGCTGAACCTGGCCCCGACGACCAGCACCACGGCGCAACTCGCGCTGGGCGACGCGCTGGCCGTGGCGCTGCTCGATGCACGAGGCTTTCGCGCCGAGGATTTTGCCCGCTCGCACCCGGGCGGAGCGCTCGGACGCAAGCTGCTCACCCATGTGAGTGACGTGATGCGTACCGGAGTCCAGGTGCCGCAGGTGTCTCCCGACGCAGGCTTTGGCACGCTGATGCGCGAGATGAGCGCCAAGGGCCTGGGCGCCTCGGCCGTGGTGGATGGCCAGGGCCGGGTGCTCGGCATCTTCACCGACGGTGACCTGCGCCGCCGCATCGAGGCCGGTGCGGACCTGCGCAGCGCCACGGCCGGGGAAATCATGCACCCCGGCCCGCGCAGCATTGCCCCCGATGCGCTGGCTGTAGACGCTGCCGAGATGATGGAAAGCCACGGCATCACCAGCGTGCTGGTGGTCGATGCCGAGGGCCTGCTCAGCGGCATCGTCCATATCGGGGACCTGATGCGCGCGAAGGTGATCTGACATGGCGGCAACCACCCTGCCCGCGCTGCGCTTTGCGCCCGAACTGCTGCTGGCAGCGCAGGACGTGCGCGTGGCGTTCTTTGACGTCGACGGCGTGCTCACCGACGGCGGCCTGTTCTTCAGCGAGACGGGCGAGACGCTCAAGCGCTTCAACACCCTCGACGGCCATGGCCTGAAACTGCTGCAGAAGGCGGGTATCGTGCCCGCCGTGATCACGGGCCGTGACTCGGCGCCGCTGCGTGTGCGGCTGCATGCGCTGGGGGTGGAGCATGCCGTTTTCGGCACCGAGGACAAGCGCCCGGCGGCCGAGCAGATGCTGGCCACGCTGGGCCTGACCTGGGCGCAGGCCGCCGCCATGGGGGACGACTGGCCCGATCTGCCCGTGATGCGCCGCTGCGCCCTGGCCTGCGCGCCGGCCAATGCCCAGGCCGAGGTGCGGGCCAGTGCCCACTACGTCACGCAGACGCGCGGCGGCGACGGCGCCGCACGCGAGTTCTGCGACCTGCTGCTCATGGCCAGCGGCCGCTACGCCAGCTTGCTGGCGCACTATTGCGCATGACCATGGGCCTGCGCCATGCCTGGGACCGGCTTTCCATCTACCTGCCGGTATTGCTGATGGGCTTGCTGGCGCTGGGCACCTGGTGGCTGGTGCGCAATGCCCCGCAGGTGCAGGAGCCCCGCCCCGCCAGCGCCCCACGGCACGAGCCAGACTACGTGATGAAGGGATTTTCGATCCAGAGTTTTGACGCCAGTGGCCGCCTGCAAAGCGAGGTTCAGGGTGCCGTGGCCCGCCACTACCCCGACACCGATACCCTGGAAATTGACGATGTGCGCCTGCGGTCACTGTCGGTCGATGGACGTCTGGTGCGCGCCACGGCCGACCGGGCGCTCAGCAATGCGGATGGCTCCGAGGTGCAACTCCGTGGCAATGCCGTGGTGGTCCGCGAGGCGCCAGCCATCGAGGGCAAGGCGCAGCCCCGGATGGAGTTCCGGGGGGAGTTCCTGCACGCCTGGCCCCAGCTGGAGCGTGTCCGCTCGGACCAGCCGGTCACGCTCACGCGGGGCAAAGACCGTTTCACGGCCGACAGCATGGAATACGACAACCTCGAACAGGTGCTGCAACTGCGTGGCCGTGTGCGCGGCGTGCTGGTTCCTGCGCGCTGAGCCCATTTCACCCGACCTGAAAGGTGGACAACCCCGCCATGACCGCACCTCTTGCCTTCATTACCGGGGCCTCCAGTGGCATTGGTCAGGCCTTGGCTGCCCGCTACCACCGTGCGGGCTGGCGCCTGGCGCTGGTGGCACGCCGCATTCATGAGCTCGAATCATGGGCTGACGCAAACGGAATAAGCGCTGACAGCTACCAAATTTATAGTGCAGATGTCTCGCAGATCGAGAGCATCGTGGCGGCTGGACTGGACTGCCTGCAGCGCCAGGGTGTGCCGGACGTGGTCATTGCCAATGCCGGCATCAGTGTCGGTGTCGATACCGCGCTGCGTGAAGACCTCGACGCCATGGCCCGGGTCTTCGCCACCAATACGGTGGGCGCAGCCGCCACCTTTCAGCCCTTCATCAACGCCATGGTGCAGCGCGGCAGTGGTCGGCTGGTGGGTATTGCCAGCGTGGCCGGCATCCGGGGGCTGCCCGGCCATGGGGCGTATTGCGCGAGCAAGGCGGCACTCATTAGCTACTGCGAAAGTCTGCGTGGGGAACTGCGCGGAACGGGCGTGGGCGTATCCACCATCAGCCCTGGTTATATCGACACGCCACTGACGCGCAAAAACCGGTATGCCATGCCCTTCCTGATGCGTCCCGAGGATTTTGCCGACCGGGCATTTGCCACCGAGCGGGCTGGAGTGAGCTACCGCGTCATTCCCTGGCAGATGGGGGTGGTGGCCAAACTGCTGCGCATGCTGCCTAACGCGCTGTTTGACCGGTTGTTGGCGGGGCGGCCGCGCAAGCACCGGACCACGGATGGGGGCTGATCCGCAGCCCTGGGCCTGCCTGCGGGCATGAAAAAAGCTCCCGCAGGAGCTTTTTCGACTGGCTTGTGAGCGCGCGCCAGGTTCAGTAGCTGTTGCCGCCGCCGTAGCCGCCACCACCATTGCCCCGGCCACCGCCTCCGCCGCCACCACCGCGCGGGCCCGAGCCATAGGGGCTGCGAAAACCGCCTTCGCTGCGGCCACCGCCACCGTAGCCACCGCCGCCGCCTTCACGGCCGCCACCACCGCCGTAACCGCCTTCACTGCGACCGCCACCGTAGCCGCCGCCACCGTAGCCGCCGCCACCGCTGCGGCCACCGCCACCGTAGCCACCGCCGCCGCCGCCGCCACCCCCAAAACCACCCGTGCGGGGAGGACGAGGCTCCATCGGACGGGCCTCGTTGACCACGATGGCGCGGCCACCCAGGGGCTGGCCATTCATGCCATTGATGGCGGCCTGCGCTTCGGCATCACTGCCCATCTCGACAAAGCCGAAGCCCTTGGAGCGGCCCGTGTCGCGTTCCATCATGACCTTGGCGCTGGTGACGCTGCCGAACTGGCCGAAGGCCTGCTCCAGATCGTTGTCACGCACGCCGTAGGGCAGATTGCCCACATAGAGTTTGTTGCCCATCGAGGGACTCCTCAAAAACACAAAGAAAAAGCGATGGAGTCCCGAAAACGCAACCAGCTCATCTCGACGACGCCCTATGCGTGCAACTGAAGGATCACCGCAAACCAAAAGCGGGTCAGGCCCGCTTGCGCATTATGTCCCGTACTAATGCGCAAAAAGCAAGGGTTTTTACGATCTGTGGCGCATCTGTAGCGTCTCGGAAATAAAAAAAGGAGCCCAAGGGCTCCTTTTGTTGCGCTGGAAGGCTGCAATGCCTTCCGGTGCGGGCTGATCAGTAGCTGCTGCGGCCACCGCCGTAGCCGCCACCACCGCCGCCACCGCTGCGGCCACCGCCGTAGCCGCCGCCACCACCGCCGCCGTAACCGCCGCCACCGCCATTGCCGCCGCCGAAGCCGCCGCTACGGGGAGCGCGAGGCTCCATGGGACGGGCTTCGTTGACCACGAGGTCACGGCCGCCGAAGTTTTGGCCATGCACGCCTTGGATGGCGGCTTGGGCTTCTGCGTCGCTGCCCATTTCGACAAAGCCGAAACCCTTGGAGCGGCCGGTGTCACGTTCCATCATGACCTTGGCGCTGGAGACCGAGCCGTACTGGCCGAAGGTTTGTTCCAGATCATTGTCGCGGAACGAGTAGGGCAGGTTGCCCACGTAAAGTTTGTTGCCCATGAAGGACTCCTGAAAAAACACAAAAACGCGATGGAGTCCGACGCAATCAACAAACCTGTGACGACTTCAAAGACGCATACTGACCATTCACCGCTGACTCACTGCCTTTCCGCAAAGCGAAAAAGCCAGGCCATTATCAATCAAATTCAAGCAAAGCAGATTTTTATTTTTGCAACCACCGGTCTGGAGCGTTCATGGACCGGCGTTGCCTGACCTTCCCGGGCGGCTGCCGGCGGCGCCCACTGGCTACAATGTGGCGGTCTTTGGGGAGTAGCCGGCCCTGGCAGCCAGTGCCAGGGAGCGGATGTCAACACACTTGGGGCCTCACGCCCCATGGCATCTGCAATCCACGGATGGGCGAGACCATTGACCGCACACCGTCCATTGAGCCGGAGCCGGGGTGCGGTCGATGCATTCGCACCACCGTCCGGCCAGAACACCGAAATCCCCGCCATGGAAGCCTTTTTCGTCTCCACCTCCATCGTTGCCCTGGCCGAAATGGGCGACAAGACCCAGTTGCTCGCCCTTGTGCTGGCCGCGCGCTTTCGCAAGCCCTGGCCCATCGTGTGGGGCATCCTCGTGGCCACGCTGGCCAACCATGCGCTGGCCGGCGCCGCCGGGGCCTGGATCACCACCTTGATCGGGCCGCAGGTGCTGCGCTGGGTGCTGGGCGTGTCGTTCATCGCCATGGCGGTGTGGATGCTGATTCCCGACAAGCTCGAAGACGGCGACACCGCCGAAGGCCCGCGCTGGGGCGTCTTCGGCACCACGCTGGTGGCGTTCTTCCTGGCCGAAATGGGCGACAAGACGCAGATCGCCACCGTCATGCTGGCCGCGCAGTACAGCGCCTGGCTGTGGGTGGTGGCCGGCACCACGCTGGGCATGATGCTGGCCAACGCGCCGGTGGTCTGGCTGGGCGACCGTATCACGCGGCGCATTCCGCTGCGCACGGTGCACATGGTGTCGGCCGCGATCTTCCTGGTGCTGGGCGTTTTGGCATTGTGGGTACCCATCTGAACCCGCCGGTTTTGCTATAGTTACCGGACGCGCCGATTTGCCACAGCTTGCGGGCGCTTAATAAATTCTGCTAAAGACCGTCCGACAGCCGACCCGGTACCGTTTTTAGCGTTACCGGGTTTTTTTATGTCGTTCATTGCCACGCCCCAGTCGATGCACTTCACGGATGCGCTGCCGCTGCAGAGCGGCGCCTCCATCCGCGACTACCACCTCGCCTTCGAGACCTACGGCCAGCTCAACGCCGACCGCTCCAATGCCGTGCTGGTGTGCCACGCGCTCAACGCCTCGCACCACGTCGCCGGTGTGTACGAAGGCCAGGACAAGAGCGAAGGCTGGTGGGACAACATGATCGGGCCGGGCAAGCCGGTGGACACCAACCGCTTCTTTGTCATCGGCGTGAACAACCTGGGCTCGTGCTTCGGCTCCACCGGCCCCATGCACCTGCACCCCGACACCGGCGAGGTCTACGGCGCCGACTTTCCGGTGGTCACGGTGGAAGACTGGGTCCACGCCCAGGCCCGCCTGCTTGACCGCCTGGGCATCGTGCAACTCGCCGCCGTGCTGGGCGGCAGCCTGGGCGGCATGCAGGCCCTGAGCTGGACGCTGCAGTACCCCGAACGCGTGCGCCATGCCGTGGTCGTGGCCAGCGCACCCAACCTCACGGCCGAAAACATCGCCTTCAACGAGGTGGCCCGCCGCGCCATCGTCACCGACCCCGACTTCCATGGCGGCCACTTTTACCGCCACGGTGTGATTCCCAAGCGCGGCCTGCGCATCGCCCGCATGATCGGTCACATCACGTACCTGAGCGACGACGTGATGAATGAGAAGTTCGGGCGCCAGCTGCGCGAAGGTATCGACCTCAAGTACAGCACCCAGGACATCGAATTCCAGATCGAGAGCTACCTGCGCTACCAGGGCGACAAGTTCAGCGAATACTTCGACGCCAACACCTACCTCCTGATCACCCGCGCGCTCGATTACTTTGACCCCGCGCGCGCGCACGGCGGCAACCTCACCCAGGCCCTGGCGCGCGCCACGGCGAAATTCCTGCTGGTCAGCTTCACCACCGACTGGCGCTTTTCGCCCAAGCGCTCGCGCGAGATCGTCAAGGCCCTGCTCGACAACCGCCGCAGCGTGAGCTACGCCGAGATCGATGCGCCCCACGGGCACGATGCCTTTTTGCTCGATGACGCCCGTTATATGGGCGTTGTAAGCACCTATTTTGATAGCATTGCAAAGGAGCTGGCATGACCGAAAAAGCCACCATGCAGGCCCTGGCGCGCCTCGTGCCCGAAGGCTCGCGCGTGCTCGACCTGGGCTGCGGCGACGGCAGCATGCTCGACTACCTGCAGCGCGAACGCGGCTGCAGCGGCTACGGCATCGAGATCGCCGACGCCAACGTGCTGGCCTGCGTGCGCCGGGGCGTGAACGTCATCCAGCTCAACCTCGACGAAGGCCTGGCCATGTTTGGCGACGCCTCGTTCGACGTGGTGCTGCAGATCGACACCCTGCAGCACCTGCGCAACGCCGAGGTCATGCTGCGTGAAACTGCGCGCGTGGGGCGCACGGGCATCGTGGCCTTCCCCAACTTCGCGCACTGGCCCAACCGCCTGTCGGTGCTGCGCGGGCGCATGCCCGTCACGCGCCGTCTGCCCTACCAGTGGTACGACACGCCCAACATCCGCGTGGGCACCTACAAGGACTTTGAGGCACTGGCACGCAAGAACGATCTGCGCATCCTCGACGCCTTCGGCCTCCAGGATGGCGAGGCCGTGCGCTTTCTGCCCAATGCACGGGCAGGAACGGCGGTGTTCAAGTTGGAGCGCTCTGCATAAAATCCCCCCATGACCTTCCTCGACATGCTGCGCGATGCGGCCACCCGCAACCAGTCCATGCTGTGCGTGGGCCTGGACCCCGAACCCACGCGCTTTCCTGCGGGTATGCAGGGTGATGTGCGCCGCATTTACGACTTCTGTGCCGCCATCGTGGACGCCACGGCCGACCTGGTGTGCGCCTTCAAACCGCAGATCGCCTACTTCGCCGCCCACGGCGCCGAGGACCAGCTGGAACGCCTGATGCAGCACATGCGCGCCAACGCGCCGCATGTGCCCGTGATCCTGGACGCCAAGCGCGGCGACATCGGCTCCACGGCCGAGCAGTACGCGCGCGAGGCCTTTGAGCGCTACGGCGCCGACGCGGTCACGCTCTCGCCGTTCATGGGTTTTGATTCGGTCGAGCCCTACCTGCAGTACCCCGGCAAGGGCGCCTTTCTGCTGTGCCGCACCTCCAACCCCGGCGGCGACGACTTCCAGAACCAGCGCCTGGCCAGCGTGGACGGCCAGCCCCTGCTGTACGAACACATCGCACGCCTGGCGCAGGGGCCGTGGAACAAGAACGGCCAGCTCGGCCTCGTGGTGGGCGCCACCTACCCGGCCGAAATCGAGCGCGTGCGCGCCATCGCGCCGCAGGTGCCGCTGCTGATTCCCGGCGTGGGCGCCCAGGGCGGCGACGCCGCCGCCACGGTGCGCGCGGGCTGGCGGCAGGACGGGCCGATCATCGTCAACTCCTCGCGCGCCATCCTCTATGCGAGCAACGGCGAAGACTTCGCCGCCGCCGCGCGGCACGAGGCGCAGCGCACGCGCAACCTGTTGCAGGCGGCGATCCCCTTACCCTGAAGATCCATCAAAAACAGGAGCTGGCAGCGCACGTGGATATTGGCTCTCAGGCTAATTTCATTCTGAAAACCAATGCCAAAAAGCGCAAACAGCTCCTGATTTGCTAGCGCAACCGCCGGGGCGACAGCCCCTCGGCATCGACGCCTTCGGCCACCAGCGACGCGTCCAGCGGCTCGCCGAGCAGCAGGTTGCGCGCCAGCAGGGCGTAGCCCGGCGCGCTCTGGATGCCGTAGCCGCCTTGCGCGGCCACCCAGAACAGGCCCTCGACCTGGCCGTCCCAGCCGATCACCATGTCGCCGTCGGGCACGAAGGAGCGCAGCCCGGCCCAGCTGTGTGAGGGGCGGCGGATCTGGAACGTGGTCATCTGCTCGATGTGCCAGATGCCCGTGGCCACGTCGATCTCCTCGGGCACCACGTCGTGCGGGTGCATGGGGTCGGCGTTGGCGGGCGAACCCAGCAGTTGGCGCGCGTCGGGCTTGATGTAGAAGCTCTCGTCCACCGCGATGATGGCCGGCAGGTTGGGCAGGTCCAGCCCCTCGGGCGCGGGGAAGGTGAAGGCCGTGCGCCGGCACGGCGTCAGGCCGATGGGCGCGGCGCCAGCCAGCTGGCCCACCACGTCGGCCCAGGCGCCGGCGGCATTCACCACGGTGCGTGCTTGCAACTGGCTACCATCCTGAAGCTGCACGGTCCATACGCCATCCGCGCGCGACAGCGCCCTCACCTCGGCGTTCATGCGCACCGTGCCGCCCAGCTTTCGCAGGCCGTGCAGGTAGCCCTGGTGCAGGCCGTTCACGTCGATGTCGGCCGCGCCCGATTCACTCAGCCCGCCGCCCAGCGCCTCCAGGCGCAGGCAGGGCGCGCGCTCCACCAGCTCGGCGGGCGAGAGGCGCCGCAGGCTGGGCGAATGCGTGTGCAGCTCCTGCCAGGTGGCTTCCAGCAGGTCCATCTGGTCCGGCCCGGCGATGTAGAGCACGCCGCGCGGCGAGAGGATGGGGCTGTCGGCAAAACCCGGTGGCGGCTGGTCGAGGAAGGCCCGGCTGGCGCGCGTGAGCGCACGGATGCGCGGCGTGCCGTAGGTCTCCATGTAGAGAGCGGCCGAGCGCCCGGTGGTGTGGTAGC
>JAANMX010003031.1_pt1 | contig 15443 bp, 19 predicted proteins | sample 7279681 | NCBI WGS metagenome assembly JAANMX01 (sample SAMN14094542, study PRJNA606508) | bioreactor metagenome | isolation source: A lab-scale SPAN reactor treating ammonium-rich wastewater day 351 | place: Ireland: Galway | collected 2018-01-01
GGGCCGGGTCGGCCGAGGCATCCCGCATGCGGGTGGCGCGCGGACCCCGGGGCCGGCGTCCCTCCCAACCGAAGGCATGACGGGCTATCGGGGTCGGACCTCAGGATGTGTTGAAATGACAGGAACTTGGAAATTGGCGGGGGTGGTTTCGGGGCCTTAGGATCGATTTTTGGGCCTGAATTCTGCCTCCAAGGACGGAGCCTTGCGGGCGATTTTCGGCGTCGAAAATCGGCTCCAGAGACCCGAATCCGGTCGTCGGCGCTACGTAACCCCATGATGCGCGGAGAAAACCTGTGGTCCGACCCGAATGGACCGAGCCGGTTGCCGAAGGCCGATCACCGACCCCAGCGGCGCTTTTCAAACCGGCGATTCCGGCGTAGACTTTTGGCGATGAAGTTCGTGACCACGCTGGAGCGCGACGAGGACGGCGTCTGGATTGCCTAGTGCCCATCGATCCCCGGTTGCGTGAGCCAGGGCCAGAGCCGGGAGGAAGCCCTGGAGAACATCCGGGAAGCCATCGCGGCCTGCCTTGAGGTGCGGGCTGAGCGTGGCCTGCCGCTAACGATCGAGACCCAGCAGATCGAGGTCACCGTCTGATGGCGTCGCTGCCCACCCTGAGCGGGCGCGAGGTGGTTCGGGCTCTTTCCCGGTGCGGGTGGGAATTGGCGCGCCAGCGAGGCAGCCATATCATCCTCGTGAAATCCGGCCACATCGCCACGCTCTCGGTGCCCGACCACAAGTAAATTGCCAAGGGGACGCTGCGCAGCCTCATACGGTCCAGCGGCCTCACCGTTGACGAGTTCGTGGATCTCGCGGGCAACTAGTTCCCACATCCACTGGCCCGCTCGCCGGATCCAACTCTATCCCGACCGGCCCATCTGGTTCTTGCCCAGAAAGCCGATGCCGCCCATGCTCGTGGCGTTCGGCGTCCATCGCCGTCTGTTCTTTGAAACGGGTCCTGCCGCCCGGCCCCGACCCTCCAAAACCCTTGGACCAAGGTTGACCCTAGCGGCCTGTCCTCTGAAGACGAGGAAGGGACATCCGAGACGGAAGTCGCGTCAGATCAAGGTGCAAAGGCAGGCGGGGCGCTCAAGAACTTTGACAGCCGTGCCCGCGGTGGCGGCGCGATCCCGGTGAAGCCCGAGGACCGAGGTGCTCCCGAGGGAAGCGCCATGGATCACCTGACGGTTGGCCAGGGCAACGAGATGGCCGCCGCACTCGCCGGAGATGATCGAGCCCTCCAGCAGATCCAACAAGGGAAACAACTCCTGCGCAACACCGCCGACGTTTTGGATACGGCGGTTCGGATCGCCGATCCGCTGGTTGACGTTGCGGAGGACGCCCAGCAAGGAAAATGGGTCAAGGCCGGGGTCGGACTCGGGATGATGTTCGTTCCCGGCGATGAGTATTTAAAGGGCGCCTCGGGCCTCGCAAAGACGTTGCGCGCCGGAGACGGGACCACCTACGAAATCATCGCAGGGGTTCGCCGCTCGAAGGCCGCGCATATGACGAAAAAGGAACGCATCGTTGCCAACATCCTCGCTGCAAACGGGAATTTTATCGAGGCGAAGGAGGTGCCGCTCAGCGCGCTTCGATCACCGAAAAACGCCATCGATGTCAAGGATCTGACACAAATGGAACGGTTCGCGGAGACACTGGAACAGACTAGGCGCGCGCCACTTCCCCCTGAAAGGGCTATTGATATCACTCCAGGAAGCCGCGGAACGGCCATTCAGGACGTGATCTTCGACTACGGAAAATGAGTATGGTGGATGCGACACACGAAGATAAGTGCCTGCAGGCGATACAGGTCATCGTCACGCGTGCTAGGTTTCTTGCACTGCATGGAGCTGAACAGGCCGATCTTGCCCGAATGCTAGATCGTGTCGACTGGCTGATCGAGCTGATGAGGAAAGGAGATGACAGGACCGCGCAGTTCGCTCGGGCCGTGGCCGATTTTTGCGACGAGTTTTCCGACTGCATGCATTTAAAGAGACTCTTTTCTCCGACTGACGTGTCCGATTCGCCTCCAACTGCAACGCCGTAGCGGGATAGGGTGAAGCCATGGGGGGCGCAGCCGAAGGGGTCAGTGGCTTTTTGTCGTTCGCGGGTTCCGCTGTCGCGCGCGTCGGAATCCGCCACTCCCAGTTGTGGGTGCTGAACCGCTCCGTCACGCGCCGTGCGTGTCTTCGCTTCGCTTCGCTGAGTTTTCAATGGCGCGAAACGCGATTGATGCCCCGTCGGAGACACCTTTCAATTGCCTCGCGAGTTCGCCTCTCACGCACATAGCTTCAATTGCATCCATGGGACACAAGTTGCCAATTTCGAACGGGCCACCACAGACAAAGGGCACCTTTGGCACCAGCCTTTGTCCTTGAGGCAGGGCACCCCGTGCCTTTTGCCATTCATGGGCAAGTGGGTAACCGGTCAAGTAATTGTAATCCGTTAGGATGCAGTCGGCCCAGCCCTCGATGTCCGGCGAGATCCGTTCTCGCGACCCTGTTTCTGGATCGAATGCGTAGACACCATCATCAGCAAGACAGAATTGTCCGCCGAAGATGTCCGCCGCAAAGCAAAGCAAACCGTCTGCGAGACCACCGTAGGCGTTCTTCCAGGTTGCAGGTTCATTCCATAGATTAACGTCAATCAATCCCCCTGTTGATCCAGCGGGCAAAACGTGGAGGGCAGATTCGAATGCGTAGAAACCATTCTTGAGTCTTAGGAGGTCTCCCAGTTGAATCGCGAGACGCCCGCCTTGAAGCAAAGGAATGACTGGGGTGCAAGCGGCACCTAGCGCCGCACTGCCAACTCGAGCGAGTTCCTGACATCTAGTCATCGTTGCTACCGGTCACCACAACCTTAACCTGTTCACCGTCCTTAACATCCTTCAATTGATGCCGCATACTGGATCCAGCGCCTCGATTGTCACTGGGGTTGATTCGCTTCACGCTAGCCCCCCGTCCGCCCTCTTTGAATATTGCCGGTGGATATTCGTCTCGATCAGTCCCCGGGGCTCGCTCGGTGCCTTGAAGAGCGGTTTTTCTATTCGCCTTTGCACCGGCGCGATCGACGGTCAGCACTGTGGGATGCCCCGCAGCCTCTGCCTCTCTTGCATGCTGCGCGCTGTCTGGATGTTTATCTTGGTTGACTCGCCACTCCTTGAGATTCTTTGCACGGGTTGCGCTGGCTGATTCTGACGGCGCACCTTCACCCTCTCGTCCGGCGAACTGCCGATGGGAGTTGCCAGTCGGGACTTTGCCTCCACCCCACGGCGTCTCCTTCATCTCAGCAACGCCGAACGCCAGGACGTTCCACTTCTGCCGCGCTCCTTCCGGGTCGTACGTCTCTTGGAGGATCGTCTTCGCGAAACCCTCATGGCCTGCAGACTTCACTGTGGCCGCATATCGATCCAAGGCCCGGGAAGTGTTCTCCGGTTGGCTGTCGTTCAGGGCGACCTCAAGCGCTGCCCGATATACGTAATTCGGCGCTTCCCGGCCGCCGCGAATGACATGCGTGTAGCCGTCGTCCGTCGTGGATACCTGCGGGCCATCTGGGTCGCCTTCTCGCAACCCCTCCGGGTCAACCTTGGTCCAAGGGTTTTGCAGGGTCGGGGCCGGGCGGCAGGACCCGTTTCAAAGAACAAACCGCGGCGCGCAAGCCGCCGACTGGGAACATGTTGGGGTCGCCCCGGAGGGATGGCAAGCGCCATGGGCCTGGTTTCGGGTGACACCGAGGGCTGCTGGACGGGGCCTCGCCGTTTGGTATAGTGAGGTCATGCCCGCGACCTCGTACAGGTACCTGGTGAACCAGCCCGGAGTCCGGGGAGGCTCCACGATCATCGAGGGCACCCGGATCGGGGTGCATGATGTGATCGCGCTCCTGCAGAACGGCGAGTCCGTCGACTCGATCTGCAGCGGCCGGTGCTTCCCGGGCATCACGCGGGCCCAGGTATACGAGTGCCTCGCCTATTACGAGGATCACCGCGGCGAGATTGACGTGCTGGTGGCCCGCCAGATGGCGTCGGCGGGCACATGACCTTCCTCCTCGACCACGACGTTCCCGAGGACCTGTCGTATTCCCTGGAGGCCCTCGGTCACGGCGTCGTGCGGCTGCGGGACGTGCTTCCCCCTACCGCCAAGGACGAAGATGTCCTGGAGCGCGCAGCCTCGCATCAGCACATCCTGATCACCTGCAACAGGGACGATTTCATCGGTCTCGCCAAGACCCGGCCCCACCACGGCATCATCGTCTTGCTACGGCGCAAGAGCCGGATGTCCGAGCGCGTCGCGCTGGTGAACCTCCTGGACCGTGCGGGTGATGCCGGCATCGTCGGCAACATCAATTTCGCCTGAGCCGGCCCGATCGGCGGGCTTGAGTCTGCATTTCCACCGCGCCATACTGACCACCGTCGGCGAGCCGCCGAGGCCGCCAGCAACCGTTCTTTGATAATCAGCGGCACGCGCGGCGCCCCCTAGAAACCCTTGGACCAAGGTTGACCCGGAGGGGCTAGAACTCACATCTGAGACGCGCCCGCGCGAAGAAGAAGACAAGAGGCTGCAGGCAGAGGGCAAACCGAGCACGAAGAAGGAGTTTGGGCCGGTGCTGAACTCCGATGCCAAGATACAAAGAATGCGCCTTACCGGGGTCGTCGTTGACAAGACGAAGGCCCAAGATGTTGCCGTGGAGAGCGCACGTGACCGCATCGAGAAGCAAGCGGAAGAAACTTGGAGTGGCATGAACGCCGACCGAAGCCACGCGTACACAATGGACGTGCAGCTTGACGTCGGGCGGGAGCCAAAGAAAGGCGATCATATCATCATGATAGTCGACGACGATACCCCGGATCTCGATGGAGGGCAGGGACAGATTGACCGCATCGGCGGCATGACGATCCGGCTCAAGAAAGGTTTGCTCCAAAAGACTCCCGAAACCGCAATGCCTGGCGAGGCGTCCTTCGAGCGAACGGCCGCGCACGAAATCGGCCACGCTGGCCATCTGTACCATCCCGGCGGCCCGGTTGAAAAGGGCGATAAGAATCCCGTCCAGTTGCATCCGAACGACAACGTAATGCACCAGACTCTGACAAAAGGGAAAGACGTCCCGCCCACCGCGCTCAAATCAACATCCTTTCAAGCCCGCGAGATTCAAAGCCGCGTAGATCGTGGCCAGGTCAATTTGGAACCGAGGAAAGACGACGAGTGATGTCAGCGGGATTTTGTGCGCAGAATTTGCATCGAGCCCGATTGATCGCCCTCGTGATCGTGGGGCTTTCTGTCATGGTTTTTTGCGGCTGCCGAAAAGGGGTTGCGCTCACCCGTGTCGATCCTGGTCAAAGTCCCCTGGTTTCGATTTATTTCGCTGGTGGATTCGACGGAGAGGGGATCGTGATGACCGTCGCCGAAGAGAAGTTGTCGGCTCGCGTGCGCACATCGCCAATCACGGGCTTGGCTTTATACAATCGCAGAAGGCTCCCTCTTGGGAGCGAGATCGGCGTCGCTGTCACTGGCGAGTTTAGTCATACGAATCCCAGCGGAGTGCTTGCCAGCGGAACCACGAAACACACCAACGCCGAAATGAAGTCCTTGATTATCGAATGGGACCGGGAGGCGCGTCAGGTCACCTTCATGTGGATGCCCATTGAGCAGCCGGGATTCTACTAATTGTTAAATAAGCCGTGAGGGTCTTTTGATTTGTACAAATGGGTTTCGTCGCCGGTGCGGCAATAGGTCCTGCTGTCGCGCGCGTCAGAAGTACCCACCCCAAGTCGTGGGTGTTGAACCGCTCCGTCACGCACCGTGCGTGTCTTTGCATGGCCCTCGGCAGGCACGGCGCCGTCCCTCGCACCCTGGTGTTGCGGGGGTGTGGCCTAACCGGATCAATCTCGTTGGCCACGCTGGTCGGTGAGCAGACCAGGCGCCATCCGCTCCATCGTATGGCAGAAGTTCTCCAGTGAACCGATGGAGGGGTCGAGCAGGATGTTGACGCGCCGTCCGGTTCCTAATGACTGGGCCGTGACGTCGTTGAGGATTACTTCCAAGATCTCATCTGTAAGGTTGACCGCCAAGATCCCTCCGTATGCCGACCGTTGTTCGTCATCAATCGCGATGTGCAGTCCGTCGTGTCCCAAGCGTCCGTCGGCCTTGGTCGGGTTCAGGGTCTTGGAAAACAGCACGTAGCGTGTGGTAGCAAACTGGTCGTCTGCCAGACCTGCCATCAGGACCTGACCTTCCGCATTTCCATATGCGTATCTTGCGGTGAACAGGGCCGACATCATTCCTCCTGCCGTTTACCTTCCGCTGCCCACCTTTGGGAGCGCCCATCTTGCCGCCACTGATAGCGGACGGATGCACCGGTCTCTTGAGCTTTCTTATTCATTTCTCCTTTGCAGGGAGGGCACGGTGGCTTTTGGCCGGTGATGGTCATGGACTGCCCGTCTTCCAGAGGAATAGTCCGCGCGGCGCGAGCTTCGGTGTGACTCGCCAGCGTATTCTTTGGGAATCCCAGTGCCTGTTCATCAGCCGTCATGTTTCCGCTAACCACTCGTTCATGCCGAACCAATCGCCCATCGACATCGCGAACTGCAACGTTGGCATTGTGATGATTCGGGTCGACACCTTTCGGGCCAGTACGCGGAACAACCCCATCTACGAATTCTTGGGCCTGGCCCGACGTCTCGCTCGCCGTCACCCCGCCGGGTGACTCTCCAAGTGTTCCTCGCCCTCCCGTCTTCGGTGACGACGGGGGTGAATTGCCGGGACGACTTGCTGACGACAGTTTGCTGGGCAGGCCTTTAACAAGCCCGACGCCAGCGACGGTCAGGGCCGTTTCCGAGACGTATTCCAGCGCGTGAATGGAGCCGTCAACAACATTCCCTCGGGAAAAATCTGCGACGGACTGCTCGAAGGCGACCTGCCCTGGGACGAAGGTCTCGAGTGCTGTATGGAAATGGGTCTGTGCATTTTCTGCCGAAAAGACCTTTTGCAGGTACCCTTGAGGTGTTCCGGCTTCTCGATAGGCGTCAATGTTCGCTCGGTAAAGCGCGTAAACGTCTAGGTAGCTGGCCAACCCCTCCGGGTCAACCTTGGTCCAAGGGTTTTGGAGGGGCCCTGGACCTCAACGGGTGGGCTGGAGCCCCGCGAATTATCAAAGAACGATTGACTATGGCCTCGGCGCCTCGCCGACGGGGGTCAGCATGGCGGGGCGCAACTGGGGACTCAAGCCCAGCCGATCAGCCGATTTCCGGGACGTGCTCGTCCTCGTACTTTTGGATCAGGACACCCACGACCTCCATCAAGGAGGCGAGAGGGTGGGTCTCGTCTTCGCCGACTTCGTCCACCAGATTGTCCAGGAGTGTGCGCAGTTCGCCGTACTCGGCTTCGGTGTGCGGCACGCGAAGCGTGTCCGCCAACACCGGCCAGGCGCTCTTCGCCCTCGTGATCTGCGTCGCTGTCATGGCGTCAGTCCTGCTTCCAATCGCCCCGGTCGTACTGGGCGTGGGTCAATATAGCACGGATGTAGACCTTGTGTCGATTGTAGTGGATGGCCGCGATCAGGCGGTACTTGTTCCCCCCAATGTCGAAGACGGTCTTGTTGGCCACCCGGTCGGCGTCCGGAAATGTCTGCCGCAGCGCGGAAAACGACGAGAACTGGCTGGCTTTCATCAGCCGGTACCATCGGCTCAGCGAGGCCAGGGCGTCGGGATGGATGGCGACGAACTCGTTGAGGCGCTTTCGAGTGATGATGTGCACGCGGGAACCAGAGGGTAGCCGGGAACTCTGGGCCGAGCAAGGTCGACCTCCGGACTTGCCCGACCGGACCCGGATCCCCACACTGATGCCCAGCGGCAGACGCCGCGACATGTTCTTTGAAAAGGCGCCCGCCACCAGCGGTTGCAGGGCGCTGTTTTTTGATAATTCCCGGCACCCGCGGCGCCCCCGGCAAACCCTTGGACCAAGGTTGACCCAGGAGGGGTTTTCCGTTTTGACCTCTCGGCCGCGACTTGGTGCGGCAGACGTCGCATCACCCGCCAGGAGATCGCTTTTTCAATTCAAACTTCCGCATCTTTTCCTTGCGCGCGTCCCAATCGCCACGCCTGAAGGCCGATACTCCTTTCTCCGTCTCGTACGGATCATGGAATCCCCACATCACCACACCGAGTCTGAACAACGCAACAAATCCGTAGCCCTCATACGGGTCTCCATCGCAAGAACATGCCTCTGCGAGAAAATGATCGTCCCAAGTGATGGGGACACCGTTTAACGAGGCCTTCGCTGTCGGCAATAACGTGCATTCTCGCAGTGTGTGCCCGTCACGGTCAAACCTTACGATAAAATCGCTGTAGTGGTATTCAATCTCTCCTGCGTCGTTCAGTTCTTGTGTGTTGGGTTGGCCGAATGAACTGACAGTGGCGCACTGAGATGCCCCAAACGGAACATCTCCAATACGTGCATAGGATTTGATGTCTAGAGTCATTTTCAATTAGTTCTGCTTTTTTGGGAGTTGGCCGCCTTCGCGCGCGTAATTGAGCATCTCTTTGGTTGCCTTATTGTACTTCGTTCGATTTCCAGAGACTTCTGAGGCTGCGCGGCGCACGTCGCGAATTTCACGGGCCATAGCTTCTCGATATTTCCCATCCTTGACCATCTCTGCTGTCTTTGCTCGGTAATCGAAAGCAGGACCTGGACCGCTCCGCTTTGGATTGCTGCTTGTTTTCGCATGATCAGCCACATCCATTTGAATGGCCGGGCCGTCGTCAGGGTGAACCGCCGGATCAGCATGTCTGTCAGGCATGTGGTGTGATTCTAAGCCGTCACCTTTCGGGCCTTTCGTATCGCGATGCGCTCCACCGCGGTAGTTTGCGGCGGATGCACTCTCCTCCTGAGTGGTCTTGGCAGTCTTCTGACCGACGCTCCTTCCGCCATCTGTCGCCTTGTCGGCCGCCTTGACTGCATCCCCAGCTTTGTCGGCGGTCTTGCGGATGTCATTGGCTTTGTCCGCGGCCTTGAGGAGATCCGCCGCCTTGTCCGCGCCCCGGAGCAGCTTGATGGCCGTGCCCGCGCCTCCGGGGACGCAGGGGATCACCGTGGCGGCGGAGTCGGCGATGATCCCGACGGCATCGAGGGCGGCGCCGCCCACATTGCCGACCGCGACGTTGCCCACGAAGCTGGCCACGCCCATCGCGACGTTGGCCGCGTCCCAGACGGTCTCGACCGCCAACCCCTCTGGGTCAACCTTGGTCCAAGGGTTTTCGGGCGTCCCGCGGGACCATCCGCGTGGACCGATACCGAGAGCAGGCATCGGTCGGGTTTCAAAGAACTACAGTCGGCGTGCAAAACGCCGACCGAGAGCATGTTGGGATCCGGCGACCGGGAACGCAAGCCGGTTGACGCTGAACCGCCTTTCCAGCGAGCCGCGCCACCCGTCTGTCCATCTCGACAGGCCACCAAAGCAGCGCAATACTGTGACCATGAGCTTCCCGCAGATTGACCGGATCACGATCGACCCGGCCGTTATGGGGGGAAAGCCTTGCATCCGCGGCACGCGGGTGACAGTGGGCACCATCGCCGGCCTGGTGGCCAGCGGCGCGCCATTCGGCGAGATCTTGGCGCTGTACCCGTACCTCCGGGAGGAAGACATCAATGCGGCGATGGCCTACGCGTCTTGGCGAAACGGAAGAGCGTGAGCTTCCCCTGACAGTCGGGGGATGAAGATCCCCGGTGGCCTACCGGACCACTTGGTGCGCGCCAACAATTTAAGAGGTTTGGCGGCAATTCACATTGATTCAGCGTTCCGGAGATCCATAGTCATTGTCAAGACGGATGGGCGCTACGAATGCCGACGATCGAGGACATCGGGCCGTACAAGCTGTTCTTCTATTCCGCGGAGGGGACCGAGCTGCCGCATGTCCACGTCCGACGGGAGCGGGCGACCGCCAAGTTCTGGCTGGGGCCGGTTCGGCTTGCGCGCTCTCGGCGGTTTGGCGATAACGAGTTGCGCACGATCCAAAGGACTGTAGAAGAGAATCAGGAGCGGATACTAAAGGTCTGGCATGAGCACTTTGGTCATTGACCGCGACGTGCGGGCAGAAGAGGTGGCTTTCACCGAGGACGCGATGACGGTCCGGCTGGACGACGGGCGCGCCATGTCCGTGCCATTGGCATGGTACCCGCGGCTGTTGCACGGCTCTCCCGGGGAGCGGAGGAACTACGAGCTGATCGGCGACGGCGAAGGCATCCATTGGCCGGATCTCGACGAGGACATAAGCGTCGAAGGACTCCTCGCCGGTCGGCGGTCCGCCGAAAGCGCCGGATCGCTCGCCAGATGGCTCCAGGGTAGAAAATGACCCCGCGGAATCGATCTGGCGCTCCAGCCCGACATCGTGCGCGTGCGCTAAATCGCCGGTCGCGATCTATCGGGGTTAGGATCAATTTTTGGGCCTGAATTCTGCCTCCAAGGATGGAGCCTTGCGGGCGATTTTCGGCGTCGAAAATCGGCTCCAGAGAGCCGAATCCGGTCGTCGGCGCTACGTAACCCATTGATGCGCTAAGAAAACCTGGGGTCCGACGCGGATGACCAACGGAAGGGCGATGTGGACTTGCGGCGTTGAAGCGTCGCAGTCCATAAAAAAGGCGACTCGGGCGGGGGCGGCCTCACGCGGTAGCGCGGCGGCGGACCAATTGCTGTTCTTGGCGAATCTTGACGACGGTCTTTTCGGGCAGGACGCCGCGCCACTGGCTCAGGGGGTAGAGGAAGCTATCGCGTCCCAGGAGGGCGCCTGGGTTGATGACGCAGTTGCAGCCGATCTCGGTCCGGTCGCCGATGATCGCCCCGAACTTCCGCAGTCCGGTGGGGTATTTCTGTCCGTCGTGCTCGATGACGATCTCGCTGCGGTCGAGTTTGACGTTGCTGAGGATCACCCCGGCCCCGAGGTGCGCCTTGTGGCCGAGTATCGAGTCACCCACGTAATTGAAGTGGGGCACCTCGCAGCCATCGAACACGACCGCGTTCTTGAACTCGCAGGAATTGCCGGCCACGACCCAATCGCCGAGGATGACGTTCTCGCGGATATAGGCCCCGGCGCGGACCTGGCAATTGCGCCCGATCCAGGCCGGCCCCTTGATGACCGCGCCCGGCTCGACCACGGTCCCGTCGCCGATATAGACCCGATCCCCCACGAAGGCGTGCCCCATGACGCGGCCTCGGTTCGCCGGTTCCAGGTGCGACTCCAGATACTTGCCGACCTGCTTGAGCGCGTCCCAGACAAACTCGACCCCGGCGAATAATTCGCGGTGCGCGGTGCGCGACAGATCGAGGTACTCATCGGGGCGGAACATATAAGTCACCTTAACGCAATGGGGCCGTTTCTGGAATCAAAACCTATTTGCCCACGGTGGCGCCGGCCTCGTTGCCGGCCTCGTCTCGGGCCCGGATGAACAGCCGCCCGCCGGGCGCCGGGACGCGGAAATCCTCCGCGCCGGAATCCAGCACGCCATCGGCCGGCATGACGGGATCGAACTCGAGCCCGTCTCCCGAAATCTTCACCTCCGTCAGCACCGAGGCGGCATCCTCGACGCGGAAGACGGCGTTGCTGCCGTCGATCCGCGCGCCGGAGATCTGTGGGGCGCGGTTGTCTATGATGACCAACTCGCTGATCCGCTCGCCGGTCAGCGGCGCGAGCGGGTTCGACGGGCGATCCGACGCGATCACGCGGAACTCGTAGCCGCCATCCATCCAGCCCGAGGTGTCGAGGCTCAGCAGCGCCCGATCCAGGGGTTCCTCGAATTCCACGAACTCGCCCTGCCCGCGCTGGCGCCAGCCGACGCGAAATTCCAGCGCATCGCCATTCGGGTCCTGCGCGGACCACGCCAGAGTGCGCAGGCTCTTGCGCTCGACGCGGGCGAATCTTGCCTCGTCTCCGGTCTCTCCCCCGCCATCTTTCTTCGCCGTGAGGATCTGGGACGCGCTCTTGGGTGACGACGGCATCGGCGTGCGGGCCGCGGGCTCGTATCCCTCCCCCGGCGGCAGGATGGCAATCCTGGTGACCTCGGGGGGGAGGTTTCGCTGGGCGTAGTAGACCTCCGCGCGCCGCGCCCTGCCGTCCCCGTCGAAGCGCAGCTCGAACTGGAGGTAGCGCGCGGGCGCGCTGGCGACCTTGCCCCCCTTCAGCTCGGTCCATTCGCCCCATGTCCCATCCGGTTCGCGGCTGTTCCCGCTCCGGGTCCTGACCGTGACGCCCTGGCCCTCGACGCGCAGGGCCCCCCACGCGCTGAAACTCCCCGCATCGATGGCCTCCGAGCGGTACCATCCCTCCTTGCCCGCGGGGCCAAATCTCATCCACGCCGCCTCATTGCTGCCCCCCGCCCAGAGCCCCCCCTCGCCCGCGAACAACACCGTCACGTCCTTCGAATCCACGTCCCCCACGATCCTCTCGCGCCCGTCGTCGCTGACGCCATACACCCTGCCCTCGCCGCCGGTGCCGATGACCCACTCGCCGCCGTGCCGGGCCAGCGATTGCGGGAACTCCGCCCCGCCCCACAGCCGCCGCGCGAAACCGGGCTCGACCAGGAGCCACAGATCGCCACCGCCCGACGGCGCCGACGGCGCCGATGGCTCCGCCTTCGATGGCGCGGGACCCGCGCCCTCCTTGTCGCCCTCCTCCTTCTTGGAATCATCGCCGCCGGTCGACGCACTCGACCTCAGCGCGATCGTCACCGATGACGACGAAGACGACGGCGACCTCTTCGCGCCCGAATCCGCCTTGCCGCCGGCGACGAACGCGATGCCCCCGCCCTCATCCACCACGATCTGCCTCACCTCCCCGCGCCCGGAATCGAATAGCGCGAAGGCCCGCCCCTCTCCCTCGAGGCGCAGCAGCAGCCCGCGCCCCTCGGTGCCGAACAGCACCTTGCCATCGCGATCCACCGCCAGGCACCGGAGGTTCGACTCTTCCCCATCGTAGACCACCGAGCCCTTGCCCTTCGCGATCACCTTGAACAGCCGGCCCATGCCGGTGCGGCCGCTCTGGGTCAGCCGCGCATAGGCCGCCTCAACCTCCGTCTTCTTGGCGGGAAGGGCCGTCGCCTTCAGCGCTTCCGCACGCGCCTCGATGCCGAGGCGCATCAGGAACTCGCCCTGTTCGAGCGGCCCGTGGACGGCAGCGCCCATGCTCTCGGCAGCCGTGCCGAACGCCTGAAAATCCACATGGGCGGTGATGTCGACCATGCCGGGTGCAATCAGCGGGTCGGCGAAGGCATGCTGACCAACCGCCTGCAACGTGTCACCGACCTCGCTTTCGGTGTGACCGTAATCGATCATCAACGCCACCCCCTTGTCGCGCACCCGCCGTCCGACCTCGAATGCGAGACTGTCCGGCCGCCATTCGAAGATCGAACCGAACGGCGCCTCGCGCACGCTCTTCGGCAGCACGCGCCCGAAATGCGGAATGGGCTCCGGCCGCACGCCGAACGTGAAATTGCCGGCCGCGGTGACGCCGACGACGCGCTCGTGCCAGCCGTCCTCCTGTCTGACCGCCTGATGCACGGGAATGGCGTCGATGAACTCGTTGGCGAGGATGATCACGGGTCCCGCCGGCACCTCGGAGAGGTCGCGATGCCAGTGGACCATCACAGCCGAACCCGCCAGCGTTTCGCGCTGGACGCGCTCGAGCGCCGGACTGACCTCGACGAGATGCACGACCAGCGCCTTGCGGAAGGCCGGCGTCACGTTGAGCGCGCGCAGCGCATCGCGCATCAGCGTGCCGCGGCCCGGACCCAGTTCGACCAGCCGCACGTTTTCCGGCACGCCCATCGCCTTCCATGCGGCCGCGCTCCACAGACCGATCAGCTCGCCGAACATCTGGCTGATTTCGGGCGCGGTGATGAAATCCCCCGCCGCACCGAGCGGATCGCGCGTCACATAATAGCCGTGCACGGGATGAGTCAGACACAGCGCAACATATTGCGATACCGGAATGGGCCCGACCGCCGCGATCAAGCGGCGAATTTCGAATTCCAGCGATGCATGTGCGTCCACCGGTCAGCTCCGTCGAACGGCATCCCGCCGGCACGCGAAAAGAACGAACGCAACGCCCGCAAGGAACAGAGGGACGGACAGAAGCATGCCCATCGTCAGCCCGCCCCAGAGGAATCCGAGCTGGGCGTCGTCCTGCTCGAACGCACGTCCCGAGGCACACGGCTGACGTGGGCCGGACAAGTCTTCCTGGAGGATGCCCGCCGGGTGCTGCTCTGTCTCGAACAAGCCAAGACCAACGCGAAGGCCGCATCCACCGGCTACCGCGGCACTCTCCGCATAGCATTGTCCGACGGCATCGCACGCAGCCGCCTGACCGCCTTGCTCGCACTGTGCAGGGAAGAAGAACCCGAGGTCGAAATCCGGTTGTTCGAGATACCGTTCTCCAAGCAACTGAAGGGGCTTCGCAACGATCTGTACGACGCGGGTTTCGCTTTGGCCGATGAGGTCGAGGACGGGATCGTCGCCGAGCCCGTTTGGCACGACCCATTGGTCGTGGCCGTACCTTCCAGGCATCCCTTGTTGGCTCACCGGCGCGTGCCACTCCACGAAGTGGTCAACTACCCTCTGGTACTCTGCCATCCAGAAGTTTGCGAGGGATGCGGTCAGCAATTGGAGCGCCTGCTTCGAACGGTGGACACGCCGCCCGTCGTGGCCGAGCATGTGGCCACGCACGATTTGATGTTGACACTGGTGGCCGCAGGCTACGGGGTCGGCTTCTCCAGCGCCGCACATCTCGAAGCCATCCATCACAAGGACGTGGTGGCCCGGCCGTTGGCTGGACGCTCGTTCATGATGACGACCTTCCTGCTGAGGCCGGACAACGAACCCTCCGAACAGTTGAGCAACTTCATCCGGCGCGTCAACCACGTCGGCGCCTGAAAGCGCGAGACCCTGTTTCTTTCTTGGTCTTCGTGCAGACCGAAAAGGTATGACTGGCAGCGATGGCACCTTCCGTATACCGGAAGCGATTCCACCGATTCACGCAGCCAGCATCGACCTCCAGCAAGTGGTCTCGTGTTTCCCGCGGTTCATCGCCCGAACGTCCTTCGATGCCTTCGTGATCAGGATCGAGACTTTCCGGGTCTCGAACATGCCGCATGGCCCTACCGACCTCGATTCAGACGCCACGGGTCTTTACTGTTGCGTGACGAGCACGAACACTCATCCGTGGCATGGGGAAGCCAATGTCGGTAGCGAACGGATACGAAGTAATGAGATGACGTAGCGCTTCCTGCACATCTTCTGCGCTACCGGCCATTGGCGCCAGTCTACCCATCGTCGGACTCCTGTCCAGCCAAGCGCCCGTCGCATGTCCGCCGGACTGGAACCCGTCAACGCAGCCAGGGGGAGCCAGATGGCCGGAGCGGGACATGCGCAAGACCGACCCATCCTTGCATTCCAGGGTCTTCTAT
>JAANMX010003035.1_pt1 | contig 15418 bp, 14 predicted proteins | sample 7279681 | NCBI WGS metagenome assembly JAANMX01 (sample SAMN14094542, study PRJNA606508) | bioreactor metagenome | isolation source: A lab-scale SPAN reactor treating ammonium-rich wastewater day 351 | place: Ireland: Galway | collected 2018-01-01
GGTGCAGGGCATCACCGGAAAATCCGGGGCATTCCACGCGAGGGCCTGCATGGCCTATGGCACCAAGGTCGTCGCGGGCGTCACCCCCGCGCGCGGCGGCGAGATGTTCGACGACAAGGTGCCCGTGTTCGACACGGTCGCCGAGGCGCGCCAGGAAACCGGCTGCAACGCCACGATGATATTCGTCCCGCCGGAGTTCTCCGCCGACGCGATCCTCGAGGCGGTTGACGCCGGCGTCGAGCTGGTCGTCTGCATCACCGAGGGCATCCCGGTGCTCGACATGATGCGCATCAAGGTCGCCATGCAGGGCTGCGGGAGCACCCTCATCGGCCCGAACTGCCCCGGCATCATCACCCCCGGCGTCTGCAAGATCGGCATCATGCCCGGCTACATCCACAAACCGGGCGGCATCGGCGTCGTCTCCCGCAGCGGCACCCTCACCTACGAGGCCGTCTGGCAGCTCAGCGAGCGCGGCTACGGCCAGTCCACCTGCATCGGCATCGGCGGCGACCCCATCCACGGGCTCAGCCACATCGATTGCATCAAGATGTTCAACGAGGACCCCGGCACCGAGGCCGTGATCATGATCGGCGAGATCGGCGGCACCGACGAGGAGGAGGCCGCCGAGTACATCAAGGACCACGTCCGCAAACCCGTCGCGGCCTTCATCGCCGGCGCCACCGCGCCCCCCGGCCGCCGCATGGGCCACGCCGGCGCCATCATCACCGGCGGCAAGGGCACCGCCCAGGCCAAGATCGCCGCCCTCGAGGCCGCCGGCATCGCCGTCTCCCCCACCCCGGCCCAGATGGCCGAGACGCTCATCAAGGCGATGGGAAGAAGTTAGGTCAGAGGTAATAGGTCAAAAGGCAAAGCCGCAGGTCACCTTTGAGATGTGACCTGTGGCTTTGCCCTTTGGCTTTTTCCCTTTGCCCTACTCTTTGACCACCTCGAAGGACTGGATGGCGTCGCCGGCCTGGATCCTGTCGATCACCGACATGCCGTCGCCGAGCACGCGGCCGAAGACGGTGTACTGCCCGTCGAGGTGCGGGGCGTCCTGCAGCACGAAGTAGAACTGGCTGTTGGCGGAGTTGGGGTCGGGCTTTCGGGCCATGGCGAGCGCGCCGCGGGTGTTGCGCTGGGTGGGGCTGACCTCGAGCGGGAGATTCGGGTACCGCGATCCGGCGCTGCCGACACCCGGCGTGTCGAGGCCCTGCTTCGTGAGGGGATCGCCCACCTGCGCCACGAAATCGGGCACGATCCGGTGGAACAGGATGCCCGCGTAGAAGCCGTCCTTGGCCAACTGCTTCATGCGCTCGACGTGCTTCGGCGCGATGTCGGGGTAGAGCTCGATCAGCACCGTCCCCTTGGTCGTGACGATGCGGATGTTCGGGCGCTGGCTCTCGGTTCCAGGCGCTTGGGCGGGTTCGGGCTTTTCTTCGGGAGTCTTTGCCATCCGGCAACTTGAGCAGGCCAACGCCATGGCGCAAGCCGCGAAAGATAGGACGATGTGACGCATGTCCCCAAAGAAAGCCTCCCCGCGGCCGTTGTCCACCCGATTACTTGAGCCGCTTGCGCAGGGCGTCGCCCGGGAAGAGCTTCCCGGGGCATTCGGTGGGCCGCGGGTTGATCTCGCGATGCAGGACGAATTTCGGGCGCGAGCCGGGGCAGATCTTGCGCAGATAGTCCACCAGCTCGATGCAGGCGGCCACCTGCCGGGCCGTCGGTTTCTCGGCGTTGAAATTGCCGACGAAACAGATGCCGATGGATATCCCGTTGAGGAACTCGCTGTAGAGGTGGCCGCCGGCCTTCTGCTTGAGCCATCGGTCGCCGACCTCGATCTGCCCGTCGCCGGTGTAGCTGCCGTTGCCGATGACGAAGTGGTACGCGAGGCCGTTCTCCATCCCGCGGACCATCCGGTGGTAGTGATCGAACACCTCCGCGCTCCCCTTGCTCGTCCCGCTGTGGTGGATCACGATGTACTTCCACCGGTCGCGCTTGACCTTCGGCTTGTCGACGAGTTCCTTGCAGTCGCGGAGGTGCACGCCGGCCGCATCGGTCTTTGTCCTAGACAGGAACGGCAGCCGCAGGCCGGAGCCGGAATGCTTCGTCGAGATGGGGGCGGTCCGGGACTTTGTTGCCGAGGCAACCTCGGGTTCGGCCTCTGGCTCCGGGGCTTTCCGGGGCTCGGCGTCTGGCTTCGGTTCCACCGGCTCGCGCCGACTCTCCTTGGGCGCATCCTTTCCCGCGGCCGATCTGGCCCCGGCCTGATTCTCCTCCCCCGGCGGCGCGGGCTGCGTCGCCGTCGCAACCTGGGACTGCGGGGGAGTTGCCCGGGGCCGGTGGACGTTCAGCCGCTGGCCCACCCGGAGCACGTCTTTGGGCCCCATGCCATTCCACGCCATGAGATCCGGCAACGGCACCCCGTACCGCTTCGACAACGCGTAGAGCGTATCCCCCTGCTCCACCAGATGCGTGACGGGAGCCTCCGGCAAGGGCGGCGGCGAGGGCACGGACGTGACCGGGCGCGATGCCTCGGCGGGCAGAGGCGCACTCGCCGGAGGCGCCGCGCTGCCAGCGACCGGCTCGGGGGGCAGGCGCAACCGCTGGCCGATGCGGATCACCCCGCGCGGATCGATGCCGTTGAGGCCGGCGATGTCCGCCACGCTCACGCCATGGCGCACGGCGATGCGGGTGAGCGTGTCGCCCTCCCGGACGACGTACCACCTTTCGCCCTCTCCCTGCGCGATGGCCATACACGCCAGCGCCAGGGCAATCAGCGCGCCCGGGAAGCGTCGCACGGGCCAAACATGGCCCCGGGAACCAGTTCTGTCGAGCGCGGTTAGCGGCCTGTCGCGCTTGGCAAAGCCCGGCCGCCTGCTCGCCCATATCCATGGCGCCCGCGTCACCACTGACTGTCTTCTTCCGGGCCTTTCTGCTGGGCTCATCCGTGGCCGCTGGGGGCGGTGCGCCGAGTGGCCCTCGGAGAGACCGAGCCCGGGCGGTTGGGTCTGGTGTTCGAATCGGCCACGCTGTGCACCCTCCAGGACGGGCGCGAGTTCGGCTCGGACTGTTACCAGCTCTACCCGCGGTTGGGTTCGGGGAGGCCGATCCGGGCCGGGACGCGCTGCCGCATCGCGATGACCCTCATCCCGGGAGACGCCACGCCACTGCCCCCGGCGCGCGTCACCCTGGAGCGGCACGGGACGCCCGCGCTGTCGGACATCGCGGCCGGGCCGCCATCGGCTCGCCATCTCCAATCCGGGAACGGGGTCCCTCTGGACCGCCTACGAGCTGCAGCGCTACCGCCGCCGAACGGGGCCGGATCTTGACGTGGCCGGGCAATCCTGCGACGACGTCGTTCTCTTGTGGCTCAGGAATCCGCGTTTCATCTGGCTCTGCCAGCGGCAGAACCTGCCCATGCCAGAGCAACCCGAGGGCGTGCTAACCCTCGCCAAGATCGCGGACGGGCGCTATGCGGTGACCCGGGTGGAAACCACCACGGGCGCATCGCTCGGCGGCGGAATGGTGGAGGCCCGGGGGGGCCGCCTGGCGCTGCCCACCCCCGCGGTCAGTCGCAGCGCCACGGCAAAACTGGAGCGCGAGCCCTGACTCGAAAATACGACGTAACTCGCTAGTAGCGAAGGGCCTTCGGCCCTTCGGTCGGCGGCCCGGGCCCACGCCGAAGCCCGAAGGGGCTTCGCTACAAATTTTCCGCCCCGGTGGTGCCCGCCGCGGCGGGCACGGGATCTGACCCGAAACTTCACCCCGGTGTACATCTCGCAGAGACGCCCTGCAAAAAAAGAGGCCCCGGGGCGAACCCCGGGGCCCGACGAATGCATCCCGGATGCTCAGCGACGACGGTCGCCACGGCGCCCGCCGCGGCGATCATCGCGATCCCCGCCCGAACGCTGGCTCTTGGCGCCCATGACGAGAAGTTCGCGGCCCATGAGTTGGTAAGCGTTGAACTTCTTCTGGGCGGCCTCGGCCGCCGTCACCGAGTCCATCTCGACGAACCCGAACCCCTTGGACTTGTGCGTCTTCTTGTCCATCGCGATCTCGACGTTGCGCACGCCGCCCACCTGACTGAACAGGTCGAACAGGTCGCTCTCGCTCGAGTCGTAGCTGAGGTTGCCCACGTACAGACGGGGCGTCGTGACCTCCGTCTGTTCCCTGGGGATAGACGGGGCCTCGGATGGTTCGGCGGTGGCGGCGGCACTCTTGAACACCCCGCCTTCCTCCAGCGGGCCCTCGGCCGCCTCTCGGATGCTGCGATGCGCCTGCGAGTCGCGCTCGCCCCGCTCGCCGCGGTCCCGGCGATCGCGCCGATCCCGGCGCGGCCCACGACCGCGATCCCCCCCTCCAGCCTCCGGTCGGGACGGAACGCTCTTCTTCTTCTTTCCGAAGAGATTCGCGATGCCGGCCACCAGGGCCTGGAGCGGATTGGATTTCTTCTTGCTATGGCCTTCGGCCGCACCGTGACGATGGTGCGAACCACGCCGACGACGCCGGCGATTTCCTGTTCCTGGACGGTACTCTTGCATTGCTCTTACCTACTGGCGGGAGACAAGCGCGTGTGGGCTTCGCGGAACTCCAAGTCCCTGAAATCCCAGACCCCGGATATCCACTCTGCGGTTGACTGCCAAAACCGGGCAGCCGAATCGTGGCGGGGAATGCCAGGACGGCACGGTCGCCAGCCGAGAAGTCACCCGAGCCGCGCGCTCCCTCATGGGGCGAACCGTGGGCACCCCCGCCCTTCCCCGGGCGGGTGCCAACTGCGGCCATCTGTCTTCCCGATACCTGCATACATGCCGTCGGCGCCTTTCCCGAATCGGTTGGGAAAGACGCTTCCTGGTTCCTAACACAAACGGCGGAAATGAGTTACATTGGGCCGTTCGGGTCGCTGCTTGCGCTCCCGATTCTATCGAACCGAGATTCTTTAGCCGAACTGCCCCACGGACGCAAGCGCGGGTTTTGGGCGACTTCCTGACAACGGTTGACACCCGCTCCCTCCGCCGCCACCAAAGAGGGGATGCCGGCGGAACTCTGGATCATCGCGGCCTTCGCCGCATGCTGCGGTGGAGAATTTCTGTTGGAGCGCGCGCTGGCGTGGCTCAATGGGCGACACGTCGCCGCGTGCGGCGGCCGCGTGCCCGAGGTGCTCGCGGACAGCATCGACGGCGCCACCGGGCGCCGCAGCGCGGACTACACCCTGGCGCGCACGAGGTTCGGCCATCTCGCGGCGACGTTCGACCTGGGCCTCCTGCTGGCCGTGCTCTTCTCCGGGTTCCTCCCATGGCTCAAGGGTGCGCTCGAGGGCTCTGGCCTCTCGGGGTTGCCCCTCGGCGTCACCTTCTGGCTCGCCGCGCTCTGGGCCATCAGCGCGGCAGGGTTGCCGCTGGCCTGGTACGACACCTTCCGCATCGAGGCGCGCTTCGGTTTCAACAAGACCACCCCGAGGCTCTTCTGGATTGACGTCCTGAAGGGTTGGTTCGTGTCGGCCCTGCTCGGGGCGCCGCTCCTCCTGGCGGTCCTCTGGCTCGTCGGGGCGGCGGGCGATTCCTGGTGGCTCTGGGGCGCTGGCCTCGTCATCGGCTTCCAGGCGCTCATGATGATCCTCTACCCGCTCTGGATCGCCCCCCTGTTCAACAAGTTCACCCCGCTGGCCGAGGGGCCCTTGCGCGACAGACTCTTCGCGCTGGCGGGGCGTGCCAACTTCGCGGCCCGGGGCATCTTCGTCATGGATGGCTCCCGGCGGTCCACCCACTCCAACGCCTACTTCACCGGCTTCGGCAAATCGCGCCGCATCGTGCTCTACGACACCCTGGTCAACCAGCTTCCGGCCGAGGAGTTGGCCGCCGTGCTGGCCCACGAGATCGGCCACTACAAGCGACGCCACGTCCCCGTGATGCTCGCGATCTCCGCCGCACTGGTCTTCGCCGGTTTCGCCGTCGCCGACCACCTCCTCGGCTGGCGCGCCTTCTACCGCGCCTTCGGGTTCCCGGAACCCTGGGCGCCGGCCGGCCTGTTCCTCCTCACCCAGGTCGCCGCCGCGTTCACCTTCTGGCTCAAACCCCTCTTCAACGCCATGCTGCGCCGCTTCGAGTACGAGGCCGACGCCTACGCCGCCAGGCTCACCGGCGGCGCCAGCCCGCTCCGCGGCGCGCTGCTCAAACTCGCGGAGAAGAACCTGACCAACCTCTGGCCCCACCCGGCCTACAGCCTGTATCACTACAGCCACCCGCCCCTGGCCGAGAGGCTCGCGAGGCTGGGCGGCGGCAGGTAGCCCGCCCGCCGCGGCGGAAAATGGTAGCGAAGCCGATCGCCAGAGGCGACAGCCTATCCCCCGCCGAAGGGCGAAGGCCCTTCGCTACCGCCGGCGCTCTCACCCGTAGCGAAGCCCCTTCGGGCTTCGGCGTGGGCCCGGGCCGCCCGCCGAAGGGCGAAGGCCCTTCGCTACTAGCGAGTTACGTCGTATTTTCGAGTCAGCCCAGATCCATGCTGATATCCGCCGCTGGCGCGGAGTGGGTGAGGGCCCCTACCGAGATGAGGTCCACGCCGGTCTCGGCGATGGGGCGGACCGTATCGAGGGTCACGCCGCCGGAGGCCTCGGTGAGGCACCGCCCCGCCACCATGGCCACCGCCCGGCGCAACTCGTCCAGCGACATGTTGTCCAAAAGGATCGCGTCGATGCCAAGGGCGGAGAACTCCCGCACCTGATCGAGCGTATCGGCCTCGAACTGTACCCGCACCCCGGGATGCTCCGCCCGCAGGCGACCCACGACCGCGGCAAGATCCAGCCCCGCGGCGCGCGCCGCCGCGATGTGGTTGTCCTTGACGAGCACCGCGTCAAAAAGCCCGGCGCGATGATTCTGCCCGCCCCCGTGGCGCACGGCCTGCTTCTCCAGCGCCCGCCAGCCCGGCAGGGTCTTCCGGGTGTCGAGGATGACCGCCCGCGTCCCCGCCACCGCATCCACGAAGCGCCGCGCCAGCGTCGCGATGCCGCTGAGATGCTGCACGAAGTTCAGCGCTGTCCTTTCGGCGGAGAGGAGGGACCGCACCGGACCCTCCAGTTCCAGGATGACGCCGTCGCGTTCCAACAGGCCTCCGTCCACCGCGAGGCGCGACACCCCCACCCCGGGATCCACCGCCCGAAAGACCTCCTCCGCGACCCCCGCGCCCGAGACCACCAGCCGCTGCCTAGCCACAACCCTCGCGCGCCCGCGCTGGTCGGCGGGAACGAAATACATCGAGGTGAGATCCCCGGTCCCAATGTCTTCGGCCAGCGCGGCCCGGATCAGGCTCGGTTCCATCAGTCGAATAGCTCCGGGAACCGCTCCCGGGCGATGGCCTCCAGCCGGGCGCGGATCTCTTCCCCCGAGTGCAGGTTCAGCAGGCGGTCGGCGAACACCTTCATCTCGGCCAAGGAGACCGACTGGATGGCGCGCTTGACCCGCGGCACCTGCGCCGGGCCGGTGCTCAGCTCGTCGATGCCCATCCCCACCAGCAGCGGCGCGATCATGAATTCGCCCGCCATCTCGCCGCACAACCCCACCCAGATGCCCGCCTGATGCGCCGCGTTGATCACGTGCTCGATCAGCCGCAATATCCCCGGGTGCGTCGGGTCGTACAGGTGGGCGAGCTCCTGGTTGCCACGGTCGATCGCGATCGTGTACTGGATCAGGTCGTTGCTGCCTATGCTGAAAAACTTCACCTCGGTCGCCAGCGTCTCCGCCGTCAGCGCCGCCGAGGGGACCTCGATCATGCACCCCACCTCGATATCCGGGATCCTCAGGCCGCCGGCCTCCAGCCGCGCCCGCTCTTCCGCGAGCATCGCGTTCGCCTGGCGCACCTCCTGCACGCAGCAGACCATCGGATACATGATCTTCACGTGCCCGCCCGCGTGCGCCGCCGCCCGCAGCATCGCCCTCAGCTGCACCCGGAGGATCTCCGGGTGCGCCAGGCAGAAACGGATGGCGCGCATGCCGAGGAACGGGTTGGTCTCCGTCGCCACGTGCACCCCGGGCAGCAGCTTGTCTCCCCCGAGGTCCAGCGTCCTGAGGATCACGTGGTGCGGCTTGACCGCATCGGCCGCCCGGCAATACATCTCGGCCTGCTCGTCCTCCGAGGGGAAATCGTCCCGATCGGAAAAGAGAAACTCCGTGCGGAACAGGCCGATGCCCTCCGCCCCGCACCCCGCCACGCTCGCCAGATCCTCGATCCTCCCGATGTTCACCGACAGCACGATCGGCCGCCCGTCGGTCGTCACCGCCCGCGTGTCCCGGAGGCGGACCAATCCTTGGGTCACGTGCGCGTGGCGCGTCTCGGCCGCGCCCGACTCCGCCAGGGTCGCCTCCGAAGGCCTGATCACCAGCTGCCCCTTGTAGCCATCCAGGACCGCCACGGTCCCCTCCATGGCCTTGAGCTCGTGCAGCGGCGCCTCGATGCCGACGATGGCCGGGATCGCCAGCGATCGGGCCATGATCGCGGTGTGCGACGTCGCACTGCCAATGCAGGTCACAAAGCCGAGGACCTTGTCCACCGGCAGCTGGGCGGTGTCGCTGGGCGTCAGGTCGTGCGCCACCAAAATGCAGGGCTCCGTGATGCTGTCCCCCAGCGTGCCCGCCTCGCCCGCGAGATTCTGCAGCACCCGGCGCGCCACGTCCCGCACGTCGGCCACCCGCTCCCGCAGGTAGGGGTCCTCCAGGGCGCCGAGCACGTCCACGTATCGGCCGATCACGTGGTTGTAGACCGCCTCGATGTTGAGCTTCCTCGCCTCGAGCTGCTTGAGGGTCGCCGCCACGATGGTGGCATCCTCCAGCAACAGGAGGTGCGCCTCAAAAATGTTGGCGTCCCCCTCGCCCAGGCGGCCCGCGACCCTCTCCTTGATCTGGAGCAATTCCTTTTTCGTCGCCTCGATCGCCCGCTCGAAACGCCCCGCCTCGTGCGGCACCTGCTCGGCGGAGATCGCGTACACCGGGACCGGCGCCTCGCCCCGCTCCAGGACCATCAGCGGCCCGTGCGCAAAACCCGGCGATACGGGCAAGCCGGAATGCCGGATCTCCCCCCCATTGGCCGTCCCGGTCATAGCGCCCCGCCGATCAATCCTCGTCGAATTTGCGGTCCACCAGGGCCTGGATCTCCGACAGCGCCTCGTCCGAGCGGTCACCCGTGGCGGATACCCGGATCTTCGAGCCGCAGCCCGCCGCCAGCATCATCAGCCCCATGATGCTCTTGCCGTTGACCTCCTCGCCATCTTTCTCGACCCACACCTCGCAGGGAAACCGGTTGGCCAGCTTCACGAACATCGCGGCCGGACGGGCGTGCATCCCGAGCTTGTTGTTGATCATCAGCTCGCGGATCAGCCTGTCGCCCTTCTGAACGGTCTCTGCCATTTTTCCCTACTGCAATTTCGAACTCATCGCCGCCTTCAGCCGCTCGTTGAAATCCGCGGCCGAATGGTGACCCATGGCCTTGAGCTTCGCGTCGAGCGCCGCCACCTCGATGAGGCGCGCCACGTCTCGGCCCGGCCTGACCGGAACTATGACATGGGGAATCCGGATGCCAAGGATTTCGTAGTGGGCTCCCTCGAGGCCGGTGCGGTCGATGTCCCCCATCTCCGCCCAGTCTTTCAGGGTCGCCACCAGGTCCAGCCGCTTGGCGAGCCGGATGCTTCCGACCCCGAACATGGCGCCCACGTTGATGATGCCCAGCCCGCGGACCTCCATGTGGTGGCGGGTCAGGTCGCTGGAGGTCCCCCGCAGGTCGCGGCCCTCGATGCAGGTGAACCTCGTGACATCGTCGGCCACCAGCGAGTAGCCCCGCTCGATGAGCCCGAGCACCGCCTCGCTCTTGCCGACGCCGCTCTTGCCCCGGATCAGCACCCCGATGCCCTGGATGTCCACCATACTCCCATGCACCGACGTCGAGGGGGCGAAATCCATCTCCAGGCAGATGGTCGCGGAATTCACCAGCCGCATCGTGATCAGCGGCGACTTGAAGACGGGTATGGCGTGCCGCTCGGCCTCGTGGAGAAAGGTCCGCGGCGGCCGGATGTTCCTCGCGAAAATCACACAGGGGATGCCCGTGCCAAAAAACTGCCGCACCCGCCTCCGCTGCTCCTCGGGCGCCAGGCTGTGCAGATAGGCGTTCTCGTGGCTGCCCAGGATCTGCACCCGCTTCTCCGCGAAGGATTTGAAGAAGCCGGTCAGGGCCAGGCCGGGCCGGTTGACCGCGCCCTGGCGGATGCGGCGCTTGAGGCCGGAGACGCCGGCGATGAGGGTGAGCTTGAGCTCGCGCGCGTGGCCGGTGAAGAACTGGCCGACCGTCACCGTGGCGATGCGCGACTCGGCCATGGCGTCACATCGAGAAGCGCGGCCCGAGGTACAGGTCGCGGCTGACGGGGTCGTTGATGAGGAAATCGCTGGTGCCCTCGCGCTCGACGCGCCCCTCGCAGATCAGGTAGGCGCGATGGCAGACCGAGAGGGTCTCGCGGACGTTGTGGTCGGTCACCAGGATCCCGAGGCCACGGGCCTGGAGCGCGCGGACGATGTCCTGCACGTCATTGACCGCCTTCGGGTCCACGCCGCTGAATGGCTCGTCGAGCATCAGGAAACTGGGCTGCGTGATCAGCGCCCGGGCGATCTCCAGCCTCCGGCGCTCGCCGCCGGAGAGAGTGTAGGCCTTGTTCTTGCGGAGGGCGGCCAACCCCAGCTCCTCCAGGAGGGCCCCGACGATCTCGCGCCGCTCGGCGCGGGGCACGTCGATGGTCTCGGCGATGGCCATCATGTTCTCCTCGACGGTGAGCTTGCGGAAAATGGAGGGCTCCTGCGCCAGATAGCCCATCCCCATGCGCGCCCGGCGGTGCATCGGGTCGCCCGAGACATCCCGACCGGCAAAAAAGATCTGGCCGGCGCTGGGGCGCACCAGCCCGACGATCATGTAGAAACTCGTCGTCTTGCCCGCCCCGTTGGGCCCGAGGAGGCCAACGATCTCTCCCGGCTGGACGTACAGGCTCACCCCGCGCACGACCGCGCGGCCGCCGTAGCTCTTGCACAGGCCCACCGCCTGCATCACGCATTGCGACGGATCGATCTCGGTCAGTTCGCCATTCATGGGTTCAGTCCGGGGGGCATGAGCCCGTCGCCCGCGCCCGGGGGCGCCTGGGGCGTCGGGGTAAACTCTAGCCCCTGCATGCTTTCCAGGTTCAAGGTGGTGCCGCCGCTGACCAGCAGCTTGTTCTCGTTGCGGAAAAAGGTGATCTTCTCCCCCGAGAGCTCGTTCTTGCCAGAGAACGCCCGCGGCGAGCCGATCAGTTCGATCCGGGCATCCGCCACGAAGTAGGTCGCCTCGTCCGCCAGCGCGACCTTGTCGGCCTGCTCGATGCGGACCTTGCCCCTGGCCACGATCTTGTCGACGCCGTTGGCCTGGTCGTTGAAGGACACGTCCATCTGCATCGCCGTCATCGGGTACGCCGCGTCCACGACCACCACATTGCCGCGGAAGATCGCCGTCCGCTTGAACAGGTCGGCATCCAGCGAGTCGGATTTGATCACGGTCGGGGGGCGGTTGGTCGCGGTCGCGGCGGGCGGCGGCGCCGGCAGGGGCGTGAATTGTCCCCGCGCGGGCGGCAGGCCCAAAGGCCCGGCGGCCAGCAGGAGGATGGCGAGGCGGCTAGAGATCATCGCGGTATCCCTTTCTCGATGTCGCCGACGACCATGACGACATTGGACAACAGCCTGCCCCGGAAATTGGCGACGTCCCAGACGGCGCCCTGGCCGGTGATCGACACATTCGTCCGGACCAGACGGACGACATCGTCGGAGGTGACGAGGCCGGTCTCCTGATTGTAGACGCAGGAATTGAGCCTCAGCTCGTAGTCGGGCTGGCCGGCCTTGTAGCCCTGCACCTGGATGCCCTCGACGCGGTAATGCCCGTCGGACTGGACGATGGCGCGCTCGCTGTGGATCCGCCCGATGAGGTTGCCGTCGGAGTCGAACTGCGGGGCCGAGAACCCCTTGATCACCGAACCCGGCTGGGCGAAGGGCGGGAGCTTGCCCGGCTCGTCCTTGTCGGCGCCCTTCTGCTCGGGGCGGGATCGCTTCCGCCCCTCCCCCTTGTCCTTGTCATCGCCGGCCGCCGGAAGCTGCGCCAACGCGATCGGCAGCGAGACCGCCAGCAGGCGCGCGACGGCGCCCGCGAGGCGATTGGCGAATCGTTTCGGCATGGGTCGGTTTCTCGGCTTGTGCGGGGGTTCCCGGCTGTTGTTAGGTTGACCGGAAGTCTATCTGGTATCCAAAATCTTTGCAACATGGCCATCCAAAGATGACGGCGGTCCCCGGACAGGCTGACGGGCCCGGGGCGGGGGATCCCCTCGCGGCACCCGTGACGCGGCTCCCGGGCATCGGGTCGGCCCGCGCCCGCCAATTGCGCGCCCTGGGGCTGTGCACGGTCGCCGACCTGCTGCTGTCGCGCCCGCGACGTTACGAGGATCGCCGGGGGCGCCACGCCGAGCCATGGGTGGCGGGGGAGAGCCGCGCCCTCCGGGCCCTGATCCGATCCGCGAAACTCAGGCGCTGGGGCTGGCGGCGCTGCGTGCTCGACGCCGCGGCGGAGGCGGGCGATGGCGCGCCGCTCCACCTGCGCTGGTTCAACATGCCATATCTGGCGCAACGCATCGCGCCCGGCACCCGGCTCTGGGTCTTCGGCAAGCTCAAAGAGACCGGCGGCGCGTGGTCGATGGATGGGCCGGAGTTCGAGATCGAGGCCGATGACGGGGAGTCCGCCCATCGCGACCGGATCGTCCCTATCTACGGCCTTTCGGGAAAGATCCCCCAGCGCATCTTCCGCTCCGCCATCGCGCGCGCGCTCGAGTGGGCGCCCCGATCGCTGGCGGTGGCAGACCCGCGTCTCGATCGAGGCGGAACCTGGCCCTGGGCGATCCGGGCCCTCCACTTCCCCGAATCCCTCTCCGAGGCGGAGGTCGCCCGGAAACGTCTCGCCCTGGAGGAATTCGTCGTCTGGCAGGCCGCCCTAGCGCTGCGCCGCGCCGGGGCCCGACGCCTCAGAGGGGCCCCGCTCCCACACGCTCCGGCGGCCATCGCCCGGGTCCTGGCCAACGCCGGATTCGAGCCCACCGCCGCCCAGCGCCGCGCCATCTCCCAGATCGCCGAGGACCTCGCGAGAACCGAACCCATGAATCGGCTCCTGCAGGGCGACGTGGGCTCCGGCAAGACGCTCGTCGCCGCCGCCGCGATGGCACAGGCGGTCGCCGCGGGACGGTCGTGCGCCCTCATGGCCCCGACCGCCCTCCTCGCGCGCCAACACGCCGAAACCCTGCGGCGCCTGCTCGCCGGCGCGCCCGCCCCGATCCACATCGTCGCCGGGGAGGCGCGGTCCCGCGCGTCCCACAGGCCTCCGGCGATCTGGATCGGGACCCACGCCCTCTTCCAGGAACGCGCGAGCCTGCCGGGCCTCGGCCTGATCGTGATCGATGAGCAACACCGTTTCGGCGTGGCCCAGCGGGCGAGGCTCCGGGGCAAGGGGGAGGCCCCCCACGTGCTCGTCATGAGCGCCACGCCGATCCCCCGCACCCTCGCCCTGACCCTCTACGGCGATCTCGATGTTTCCCTCCTCGACGAGCGACCCCCGGGCCGACGACCGCCCGCCACCTGGGTCCGCACCCCGGCCGAAGCCGAGGCCGTCTGGGCATTCGCCAAAGCCAAGGCCGACGAGGGAAGGCAGGTCTTCGTCGTCTTCCCGACGATCGCCGGCCCCGCGGGAACCCTGAAATCCCTCGAATCCGAGGCGGCCTTCCTGCGTTCCCGGTTCGCGCCACACCGAGTCGCCATCGCCCACGGCCGCATGGGACCCGACGAGCGCGATGCCGCGATGGCCGCCTTTGCCTCCGGCCAAACCCCCGTCCTGCTCGCCACCACCCTCGTCGAAGTCGGCATCGATGTCCCGGGTGCCGCCGTCATGATCGTGGAGCACGCCGAGCGCTTCGGCCTCGCCCAGTTGCACCAGATGCGCGGCCGCGTCGGCCGCGGCACCGAACCGTCCTGGTGTGTGCTCCTCTGCCGCTCCAACTCCGACCCCGCCCGCCGCAGACTCGGGGCCCTCGCCCGCCACCTCGACGGTTTCCGCATCGCGGAGATCGACTTCCAGGCCCGCGGCGCGGGCGATCTCCTCGGGATCGCGCAGAGTGGCCGCGCCCCTTTCCGCATGGGCAACCTCCTCACCGATGCCCCGCTCCTCCTCCGCGCCCGCGACATCGCGCGCGACCTCATCGCCCGTGACCCCGACCTCGCCACCCCCTTCGCCGCCCACGCCCGGGCCCTCCTCGAACGCCTCGACGCCGCGGCGTCAGACCCGGCCTAGCCAGAAACTTGAAACTGCTCGGTGTAGCCGCCGACGTGAGGAGGCGGACACACGCCGTGGTGATCCTGCGCCTCCTCACGTCGGCGGCTACAAGGCATACGAAGTTTCCCGAATGAATAATCCGGTTCGCTGTCCCACCATTCAGCCGCGCCTGCGCGCATTGCCCCGCGGACAGCGCGCCGGGGGCGCGGCTGACCTGAAACTTCAAGTCGCGAATCACGCTGCCGGCGAGGAGCGGGCGCAATTTTGGACTTGTGCGGTGGCAGAGCGCAGCGGCGACACCGCTTTGGCTCCCGGCCGAACCGGAACCCACGCCCCAGGGCCCCCGCTCGACAAACCCCACCCGCCCTGCCACAAAATGTGCATGCGGCATTGCACGTTTCGCGTCCCGCCCCTCCTCGTTGCGCTGGCGTTCGCCGTCGCCCCTGCCCCGGCACAATGCGAACCCCCACCCGGCGAGCGCCCCTACGAGATGGTCTGGGCAAGCCGGACCGAGGACTTCGTGCCCCCGCTGTTCGATTTCGAGGATGTCTCCGGCTGGAAGATCGAGACCGCGCGCGCGGTCGCCGCCTTCGCCTCGTCATCGGAGCGCCCGATCTGGGGGCCCAAAGCCGCAAGGCTGATCTATCGCGCCGACGGCGGTTCCGGGCGGGTGACGCTCCGCCCGCCGCAACCCCTCTCGATCCCACCCTCCGCCGACTGCGCCCACCTGTGGGTATACGGAAACAATTGGGCCTTCGCCCCCGACCCCGACACGCCGCCCGTGTCGATACGCCTGCTGGTTGAGGACGGCGCAGGAAAATCGATGCCCGTGGATCTCGGCACGGTCCGCTGGAAGGAATGGTGGTGCATGCAACGGAAGCTGCGCCCCGCCGAGCGGGAACGCGCCCGCGATGGCGCCCGCCTGACCGGCATCGAGATCGCCAACATCCGCAACCACGAAGACCGCGCCATATTTCTGGACAACCTCGCCTGCTACGCCGAACCGACGCCGCCCCTCGCGTTCCGGCCCCGCGCCATGCGGGGCATCACCGCGTTCCCC
>JAANMX010003037.1_pt1 | contig 15409 bp, 12 predicted proteins | sample 7279681 | NCBI WGS metagenome assembly JAANMX01 (sample SAMN14094542, study PRJNA606508) | bioreactor metagenome | isolation source: A lab-scale SPAN reactor treating ammonium-rich wastewater day 351 | place: Ireland: Galway | collected 2018-01-01
GCACCGGATTGTCGTTTTCTGTGACGTGGGATCGCCGATGGCGCGGACCCTGGTGCGGGGGCTGGTCGCCGCCATCGGGGCGAGGCCGGATGCGCGCATCGCCGCACTGTGCCCGTATCGGGCGCGCGGCGCGTGGGCGGAATGGCGGCGCTGGCTGGGGACGGGGTTGCTGCGGCGGACGCAGCGCGCGATCGATCCCGCGCTGCCGCGGCACCGCTGGGGTCCTCCCCCGATCGACCTGGGGCGCCTCGCGCGGCGCACCGGGGCGCAGCTCATCTGTCCGGAGTGGACGGCTTCCGGCATCGGGGCGCTGGCGCATCAGCTGAGGGCGGTCGGTCCGAGCGCCGCGATCAGCTTCTATTTTCCACAGAAACTGCCCCCGGATCTGCTGGGCGTTTTCCGTTCCGCGATCAACTACCACAACGGGGAGGTGCCCCGGTATCGGGGGATCCGCGCGACGCACTGGGCGGTGTACCGGCGTGAGGCGACAACAGGCTGGACCGTGCATCACATGACGGACGCGATCGATGCCGGCAACGTGCTGGCTTCGGGCGCGGTGCCCATCGGCGAGCGTTCGGGAATCAACGAGCTGGAGCACGCGAAGGCCGCGCAGGCGGTCGCGGCGATGCCCGATTGGTTGGAACGGTGGCTCGGCGGCGATCCCGGCGCGCCCCAGAGGGGGGAGCGGCGAACGTTCACCCGCGCCGACTACGCGGCGATCACCCATGTCGAGATGCCCGAGGGCCTGACATCGGAAGAGTGGCTGTGGCGCATCCGCTGCTTCGCGCGCGTCCGGGCGCGGGTCGGGGGCGTGACGTGGCCCGTGACACGATTGGCTCGGGCGGAGCGCCTCGATAGGGGAACGATCGGGTGGCGGTGCGCCGACGGCATCTGCCTGCGGGTCACGCGGGCGGAATTTCTGCCTGTGGGGGTGTATCGAACGGTGCGGCGCGTGCGGGGCATGATGACGTGAAATTTCGACGCGACGAATGAGTAACGAAGGGCTTGCGCCCTTCGTCCTGGGGGGATAGGCCGAAGCCGGAATGTCGGAACAATCGCCTCTGGCGATCGGCTTCGCTACGAATGCTAATCTCCGGTGGTGCCCCGCCGCCGCGGGTATGGGATCTGGCTTGCTCCCGCAGGAGAGGGCTATTTCCTTCGCGGTTGCGGCGCACAGGAATCTGGGTCTCGGTTCCCGGTTTGAATGGGCCTTGGCTTTGATTCGAAACTCGTTAATTTACCCCAAAACGGACCATAAGGCGATCCCCGCGACTGAAAGACGCTCGATGACCTGTATTGAACGCTTCGATGGGTACCCGCTCGCTCACGCTCGAGGCTATGACGGAATCTCGCTCGTGAAATGCGACAGCGGCGTCGCGGGGAACGTGAGCGACCCGAGCGCTGGCCCTGTTAGGGTGCGTTCTGGGTGTATCCTGGCAATTTGAACGATATGCGCGGGGTGGCGTTAATTCTGTTTTTGGTCATGGTTGGCGTGGTCCTTTGGATGGCGCGGAGTGATTCGCGCGAGAATGGACCCAGCAGATGGGTTTCGTTGGTTAGCGGCCAACGGAGCGGAGCGATACCGTCGGGTCCAGGCGCGGGACCGGTGAAGTTGGGAGGCGCGAACGCGCACGCCGCACCGGCAGATATCGAAGACGTTTTGTCTGCGCCGAGTGCGAGCGATTCGAGCGCGTCGGTGGTGATCGGATCCGTCGCCCCCGTGCGGCCCGAAGTGACGCGTGAACGGCTGGCACAGATTGACGCGCGGTTTAAGCGCGACTCATCGGGCGTGGCGCGCGGGGTTCGGCGCCTGAGGTTTCGGTTGTTTGAGGATGCCGTGGTGGTCGGCACCGTGGATCGATTTCAGTCGCTGGGTTCGGAGAGGGGTGTTTGCCACGGATCGTTGGAGGGTCGCGAGGGCGGGGATTTCACACTGGCGTTCGAGGGCGATGTGATCGCCGCGACGATCTTCGACCCGCGGGGCGCAACCTACCAGATTCGGTATGCGGGTGGGGGGATGCACCGGGTCATGGCGGTGGATCCGTCGCGGTTGCCTCGCTGCGGGTTGAAAGATCCGGTCGCTGCGCCGCGCCGGGGCGCGATCGATGTGGCGGTGGGGCGCGCGGTGGCGGATGCTGCGACACGTGGCGGGACCGCGGCGGCGCACGCCAGCACGGGTGTGGCGTATGGGGGGTTTGGCCAGCAAGGCGGTGATGCGGAGGGGTTGGTCCCGGCCTCCGTGGATGTATACGTGGTCTACACTGCGGATGCGCGTGTCGCCGCGGGAGGCACGGCCGGAATGAACGCCGTAATCGATCTGGCCATCGCCCGCGCGAATGCCGCGTTTATCAACAGCCGGGCCGGGGTGCGGCTATGGCTCGTGGGCCGCTTGGAGGTCGCGTACGCGGAAACAGGGAACCTCTCGACGGACCTGAATCGGCTTTCGGCCCCCGCGGATGGGTACCTTGATGCGGTGCACGGCCAGCGCAACGCGTTGGGCGCCGACCTCGTGTGCCTCTTCGTCAACAACACGGGGGCCATCGCGGGTCTGGCGCAGATCTACAACGGGTCCAGCGACACCGCATTCAGCGTGGTCGGGCAGTCGAGCGCGGAATCGACGTTCGTGCATGAGATCGGGCACAACTTTGGCTGCCTCCACGACCGGCCCAATAACACGATCGCGCCGCCGCCGTACGCGTTCGGGTACGGTTGGAGTTTCACGCCATCGAACGCGCCGATCCTTCAGACGATCATGGCTCAAGGGAGCCCCATCCGAGTGCCTTACTTCTCGAATCCGGACGTGACCTACATGGGCGTGCCAACGGGTGTGCCGTCCGGCCAGACCAACGAGTCCGACAACGCACAGGTCCTCGACACGACGGTTAGTGCCATCTCGGGATTCCGGTCGCCCTCCGGCAACGTGGCGCCGGCGGTGGGGTTTGTGAGCCCCGCCCACGTTTCAAGTTTTGGGGCGCTGGAGGATATCCCTCTGGAGGCCGCGGCATCGGATGGTGATGGGACGGTGCAGCGGGTCGATTTCTACCGCCTGAAGGGGGACAGCGAGTATGGCTTTAGCAATTATGGTTCGATGTTCCTTGGCGCGGACACCGTCGCGCCATACCGCGAGACGAATGCGGCTGTTGGCGCCGGGTTTTGGACGTACGTGGCGGTGGCGACCGATGACGATGGCGCGGTGGGGGCGGCATCGGTAAGCATCGCGGTCAACCCGCACTATGCCGTCGATGTATTGCCGCTGCCGTCGGTGGTGGGCAGCACGTCGAAGGTCGAGGTGACCGGCTTGGATGACCATGGGCGGATGGTCGGCTACGTGAATCACGGGGCCGCCTCATCGACCGCGTGCCTCTGGGAGAATGGGGGCGTGCGGAAATTGAACGCCCTGCCGGGCGACGCGGATGCGCGCGCGCTAGCGATCGACGCTGAGGGCAACGTGTACGGAGAATCGGGGCCTGAGGGGGGGGCGACGAGGGCCGCTCGATGGGCGGCGGGACAGACCAACGGCACGGATTTGTCGGCGGTTGTTGGGGGCTTGACCTTTCGTTCTGCGCGGGGCGCCGATCAGGCTGGCCGGATTCTAGTGAGGGAGTCGGGCGGGAGGTCTTACCGCCTGGACGGTGGGGTGGCGACGATCCTCCCTTTGAATGCGTGGGGCGAGGCCATAAACGGTGCCGGCACGACCACTGGTTACGACTACAGTTTTGCGTCGCCCGCCGGCTGGCGCGCGATGCGATGGGATTCCGGTTCAAGCTCCACCCTGTTGTCGCCGAATACCGACGTGGGCGCGTCGGCCAGCAGCTGGGGATGGGACATAGCGGATTCTGGCACGGTCGCGGGGATCACATCCCCGAGCAGCGGGGGTTGGAGCACGGCGACGTCGCGGGCCACGGCGTGGTTGGGTGGGTCGACCGCCTTCACGGATCTCGGGACGCTGGGTGGGCCGGCGAGTTGGGCTTCCGGGGTTAACAACTGGGATGACATCGTGGGGCTCTCGGACGACACGGCCACGAATCAGATGGCTTTCGTGCGGCTGGGTGAGGTCGGTGTCATGTGCGACCTGAACGATCTGGTGATCCCGCCGCGAGGGCTAAGATTGACTTGGGCCAAGGCGATCAACGATTTGGGGCAGATCGGCGTCGTGACATATGACGGTTTCGCGAGGGTCAGGGGTGCTGCGCTCTTGACGCCATTGGTGGGTCTGTCGCATCCGTATTGGCAGCGGAATTTCTTCTCAGGATCGGAAATACAATCCGGCCTTGCGGCAGATGATGCCGATGGGGACGGCGATGGTCGGAGGAATTTACTCGAGAGGGTGTTCGGATCAAACCCGAGGGTCGCGGACGCGACGGGCGGCGGCGGGCCGACATTCCGCTTAGCGCAGGGCGGCGACGGCGTGCTCTTTGCGTTCAACCGGCCCAAGAGCCCCCGAGACATGATTTTGACGGTTGAGTATTCGACGACCCTGGCGGTTGGCAGCTGGAGTTCGGCGGGCGTGCAATTGGAGGGGATCGAGGCGCTGGATCGCGATTACGAGCGGGTCACGTACCGGATACCGTTTGCCGGATCGCCTCCCCCCCGGATTTTCGTCCGGCTTCGGGTGGAGCGATAGGGGGTGCGCCATCGCCCCTTGCCCGTGGGGCGCGGTCTTGGTAGCCTCCCGCGATGCCTAAGGTCCTGGTGATCCACGGCCCCAACCTGAACCTGCTGGGGAAGCGCGACCCGTCGAAGTACGGGACGGTGACGCTTGGGGAGATCGACCGGCGGCTGGGCGAGCTGGCGGGGGAGCTGGGCGTCGAGGTGGAGGCGTTCCAGTCGAACCACGAGGGGGCGATCATCGATTTTTTACAGCGGGAGACGTCGCGTGCGGCGGACGGGGTGCTGGTGAATCCGGGGGCGCTGATCCGGTACGCGTATTGTTTCCGGCAGGCGCTGGTGGACTTGGGCAAGCCGGTGATGGAGGTGCACATGTCGGACATAGGGGCGACTGGGGTCAATCGTGGGGTGAACGTCTTGGATGACGTGAGGGTCGGTCAGGTGACGGGCCTGAAAGAGGGGAGCTATTACGAGGGCCTGAGGCAACTGGTGGCACACATCGGGGCGAAGCGATGAGATACTTGAAAGTGCGTCCCAGCGGCCCGATCCGGGGCGAGATCTCGATGCCGGCATCGAAGACGCACTCGTTCCGGGCGCTGATCTTGGCGTCGCTGGCGGACGGGGTGTCGACGATCCGTGGGCCGAAGATCAGCAGCGACTGGCACGAGGCGGTACGCGCGATGCGGATGTACGGGGCGGACATCAGCGAGCCGGAGGAGGGGGTTTTCCGCGTCCAGGGCGTGGCGGGCGAGCTGGGGACCCCGGAGGACATCATCAATGTCAACAACTCGGGGACGATGCTGGTATTCGTGGCCGGGGTGGCCGCGGCGTGCCCGGGCTGGACGGTGCTGACGGGCGACGAATCGCTGCGGAAGCTGCGCAAGATCACGAAGAATTTCATCGCGCCATTGGAGGAGCTGGGCGTGAGGGTGATCTCGACCAAGGGTGACGGCATGGCGCCCTTCGTCTTCAAGGGTAGGGTCGATGGCGGGGTGGCGCGCATGGACGGGATCGGCTGCCAGCCGGTGTTCAGCGTGCTGATCCCCTCGGCGCTCTCGGGCAAGCCGGTGGAGGTGCACGTCGAGAACCCGGGCGAGACCGCCTACATCGACCTCCTGCTGTACTGGTTTGATAAGGCGGGGTTGCGCTACGAGAACGTGGGCGGGGCGTATCGCCACTACCGGTTTCCCGGCAATGCCGCGCCGCGGCCCTTTGACGTGCGCATCCCGTATGAATGGTCGGCGCCGGGATACCCGCTGCTGGCGGCGATGATCACGCCGGGGTCCGAGGTCTCGGTGCGCGGCATGGACCTGGGCGACCCCTACGGCGACAAGCAGATGATCTACCTCTTCCAGCGGATGGGCGCGGACATCTCGATCGGGGAGGGGCTGCTCACGGCGCGGACGAGCGAGCTGAAGGCCATCGAGGCCGACATGAATGCGCTGCCGGATCAGGTGCCGACGATGGCGATCGCCGGCTGTTTCGCCCGGGGTGAGACCGTGATCAAGAACGCGCTGACGGCCCGGTGGAAGGAGTGCGACCGGATCGCCGCGGTCTGCAAGGAATTGAAGAAGATGGGCGCGCGCGTGACCGAGAAGGAGGATGGCATGGTCATCCACCAGGATGGGAGCTGGCGGCTCAAGGGCGCCGAGATCGACGGGTATTACGATCATCGCATGGTCATGGCCTTCTCCGTCGCGGGGCTGGCCGCCGACGGGGAGACCAGGATCTCCGACGCGCAGATGGTCGAGAAATCGTATGGCGCCTACGTCGAGGAGATGCGGCGCTCCGGCGCGGACCTGGAGCTTGTCGAGGAACCGTAGGCGCCGCCGGAATCACCATGGCAATTCCCAAGAGAATCATCCTGATCGGGATGAAGTCGAGCGGCAAGACGACCGCCGGGCGCCTGCTGGCGCGGAAGCTGAGGGTCCGTTTCATCGACATGGACGCGGAGATCGAGCGCCTCCATGCCGAGAAGACCGGCGAGAGGCTGCCCTTCCGCGAGATATTCAAGAAACGCGGGGGCGAATATTTCCGCGCCGCGGAGACCGAGGCGCTCCGGTCGCTGGCGGGGGGCATGGGCGATGCGCCCTTCGTCCTTTCGACGGGGGGCGGGCTGCCGCTCGCGGAGGAGAACCGGCGATTGCTGCGCGGGATGGGAACGGTGGTCTTCCTCGATGTCCGGGACGACGTGCTGCTGGAGCGCATCGTGTCGCGGGGCATCCCGGCATTCTTCCCGTACCCGGATGACCCGAGGCGGTCGCTCGAGGAGATATTGGCGGCGCGGCGCCCGGTGTATTCGGGACTGGCGGCGATCCGGGTCGAGTGCGGGGCAGAACCGCCGGACGTCAACGCGGAGAAAGTCCTGCGGCAACTGGAGGCGCGCGAAGATGAAAATTGATGGGGGGACGAAGCTGATCGGCTTCCTGGGTTCGACCTATCGGACCAGCAAGATGTACGCGATCTACAATGCCGCGATGGAGGCGCTGGGGCTGAATTACATCTACGTGCCATTCGTCGTGAACGACCTCCAGAAGGCCGTCGATGGCATCCGGCATCTCGGGGTCGCGGCGGCCGGGGTCACGATCCCGTACAAGATTTCGATCATCCCGTATCTGGATGAGCTGGATGACGAGTCGCGGCACGTGGGCGCGGTCGCCGTCGTCATGAACCGGGACGGTCGCCTGATCGGGGGAACCACGGACGGGAAGGGGGCGCTCCGGGCGTTGCGGGAGAAGACCGAGGTCCGGGGCAAGCGCGTGACCATGGTGGGCGCGGGGGGCGCGGCCCGGGCGATCGCCTTTTCCCTGAAACAGGCCGGCGCCGAGATCACGGTATTGAATCGTGCCGAGGAGATTGCGATGGCCGAGTCGCTCGGCAAGGACATCGGTTGCCCGTGGGGAGATCTGTCGCAACTGGCCGAGACCGCCGCGCGATCGGAGATCCTCATCAACACCACGCCCATGGGGATGGCCAACACCCCACTGGAAGGCAAATCCCTCGTGCCGCAGGAACTGCTGAGGCGCGGCATGACGGTCATGGACATCGTCACGACCCCGAGGGAGACGCGATTGTTGCAGGACGCCGCGGCGGCGGGGTGCGGCGTCGTCCATGGCGATTCGATGCTGCTCTGGCAGGCCGTGTACAAGTTCCAGATGTACACCGGGGTGGAGCCACCGATCGACGTGATGCGCCAGGCGATGGGGAAGTGACTGGGGGCGCCCAAGGTGCCCGCGCCTCCGGCCGGCGTCGCCCTCGGCGCGGGGACGCGCCGCATCACTTGGGGGGGGGAACTTCCCCCGCGGCGCAGGCATTCCTGCCTGCGTCGGCGGCCCTGGGCCAGCGGGGGCAGACAGGAATGTCTGCTTCACGACCAGTTGTCGCAGCCGGATTCACAGCAAGGCGTTATGCGATTCATTGGCCTTGAGGTTTCTGGTCGACGTCGCCCCTGGCACAGGCGGCCTACAGAAATTGTAGATGGGCGTCATTTGTAGCAGGGCGTCCCTGCGAGGTGTTCTCTGGACCCCTCTGGTTGGCGCCATTCACCCGATGCGCCGCGCCGGCTCGACATCTTGACATGCACTTCAAAAGCATCATGATGTTTTTATGAGAACCACATTGACACTTTCCGATGATGTGGCGAGCAAGGCGAAGGCGCGGGCTGCGGCGATGAGGCGACCGTTCAAGGATGTGATCAACGAGGCGTTGCGGATGGGTCTGGAGGCGATGGATCAGGCGCGGCCGACGAAACCGTATCGGACCAAGCCGAGGCCCATGGGTCTGCGGGAAGGGCTGAGCTATGACAACATAGGTGACTTGCTGGCCGCCGCCGAGAGGGAGGATTTCCGGTGATCCTCGTCGACGCGAACATCCTGCTCTACGCGGAGGACAGCCTTTCCCCGCACCATGCGCGCGCGAGGGAGTGGTGGGACGAACGATTGTCGGGCGCGGATCCCGTTTGCCTGGCGTGGCCCACCCTGACGGCATTTTTGCGGATCGCGACGAACCCCAGGCTGCACCGGCGCCCGCTGACGAGGCGCGAGGCGGTCACGCGAATCCAGAGCTGGCTGGACCAGCCGTGTGTTCGTGTCGTTGGGGAGACCGATGCGCACTGGAGGACGTTTCGGGCGTTGGTGGACGAAGGTGATGCGACGGGGAACTTGGTCATGGACGCGCATCTTGGCGCGCTCGCGATCGAAAACGGTTGCCGCCTCTGTTCGAGCGACGGGGATTTCGCCCGTTTTCCGTCGCTCGACTGGTGCAATCCGCTGGGCTGAGGTGGCCCAGTCCGATCTCAGCCGAAGAATCGCAGCGCGATGGCGCCGAGCCCGAGGAAGAAGAAGAATCCCATCACGTCGGTGACGGTGGTGAGTAGGATGCTGGAGGCGAGCGCGGGGTCGACCTTGAGCCACGTGAGGCCGAAGGGGATCAGCACCCCGGAGAGTGCGGCGGCCAGCTGATTCAGGAGCATCGCGGCGCCGGCGACGAGGCCGAGGGTGATGTTGCCCTTCCAGAGGAAGCCGACGGCGCCGACGACGAGGCCGACGGCGAGGCCGTTGAGGGTGCCGAGGATCATCTCTTTGACCAGGGCCCGGCGACCGTCGCCTGGGGAGAGTTCGCCGAGGGCCATGTCGCGGATGATGACGGTGAGGGTCTGCATGCCGGCGTTGCCCCCCTGTCCCGCGACGATGGGGAGAAAGACCGCCAGGGCGGTCCACTGGGCGATGGTGTTCTCGAAGAGGCCGACGACCGCGCCGGCGAGGAAGGCGGTGGCGAGGTTGATGTAGAGCCAGGGGAGGCGTTGGCCGATGGACTTATGCCACGGGGTGAGCGCGCGCTCCTCGCCCGAGAGGCCGACCATCAGCTGCATGTCCTCGGTGGCCTCGTCGGCCGCGATCTCGATGGCGTCGCTGGCCCGGACGATGCCCGTGAGGCGGTGGCTCCGGTCGACGACGGGCAGGCCGAGGAAGTGATAGTGCTCGAACTTTCTGGCGATGACCTCCTGGTCGTCATCGACGCGTACGGAGGTCACGTCGCGGTGCATGACGTCGGCGATCTTCTTGTCGGGCCTGCCGAAGACGAGGTCGCGGAGGGAGACGATGCCGACGAGGTGGTCGGCCTTGTCGGTGACGTAGAGGTAAGCGACATCCTCTCGCTCGGGTGCCTCTTCCTCTTGGGCGGCCCTGGCCCTGAGGTCGGCGAGGGCGGATTGGATGGTCTGGTCGGCGCGCAGGGCGATGAACCGGTCGGTCATGATGCCGCCGGCGCTGTCCTCGGGGTATTTCAGCAGGGCGCGGATGTCTTCGGCGTGATCGGGCGGGAGCAGGGAGAGGAGGCGGCGCTGGCGGGCGAGGGAGACATCTCCCAGGATGTCGGTGGCCTCGTTGGGGGGCAGTTCGCGGAGGAAGGCGGCGAGGGCGTCGTCGACGACGTCGTCGATCAGGCCGATCCGGGGTTCCTCTTCGGTTTCGGCGAGGGCCTCGGCGCCGACCTCCGCGGGGAGATGGCGCAGGAGGGCCAGCGCCTCGTCCTCGGGGAGGCGCTGCAGGTGATCGGCGATGTCGGCGGGGTGCAGGTCGGCGACCTGATCGGTCCGCGGTAGATTCTCCTCATCCATCTCGGCCCCCTTTCTATGTCTTATTGTTAGGCGGGTCGATCCGAACATCAAGGGTTGTGCGAAGGGATTCCGCGCCCCGCACGCCGACACTGCTTTGGACCCGCACGGAGCGCGGTCATTGGCCCTGGCGTGCGGGATCCGGCTCCGCCGGGAGCCAAAGCGGTGTCGCCGCTGCGCTCTGCCACCGCAGTCCAAACAACGTGCGCGACTCCAATGAACTTCAAATTTCTGGCAGGCCGGGTCAGGGAGGGAACTGGGCCAGCAGGTGCCACGCGCCGGCGGGGTCGCGCTCCAGGATGACGGCTCCGGGGGCGGGGAATTCCCCGGTCGCGGCGCTTGGTCCGAGCAGGGCGCGGGCGATCCGTTCCAGGGAGGGCAGGTGGCCGACGAGGGCGGTGTCCTCGTCCCACGCGGCGGCGCGGCCGACGATCGTGTCTGGGGTATCCTTGGGTTTCAGGCCCTCGGTGGGCGAGGCGGGGGTGTCGATGCGCAGCAACTCGACCAGGATCGCGGCGGTCTGCGCGGCGCGGGTCTTGCCGCTGTGGAGGACGCGCCGGGGAAAGAGGCCGGCGCCGTTGAGGTGAGCCGCGAGCGCGGCGACATCGCGACGCCCGTTTTCGGTGAGGGGGCGGCCCGGGTCGACGGACTCGTCGGTGGCCTCGCCGTGGCGGATGAGGTAGAGTCGCATGCGACAGCATACCGCATCGGATCGGGTTTGTCGCTGGCGGCGCCGTCTTCCCCCTTGACCGGCTTGGCGAGCGGGCGAGAGTCTCGGCGCATGGACGATCTCATCGCGAAGGCGGCCACGCTCTTGGAGGCGCTGCCCTATATCCAGAGATTCAGCGGGGCGACGTTCGTGGTGAAGTATGGGGGGAGTTTCATGGATTCGGAGGATCCGGCGGTGCGCGGGGGCGTGGCGCGGGACATCGTGTTTCTGGAGGCGGTGGAGATCAACCCGGTCGTGGTGCATGGCGGGGGCAAGGCGATCACGCGGGCGATGGAGGGGGCGGGACTCGAGGCGAAGTTCGTCCAGGGGCAGCGCCTCACGGACGGGGCGACGGTCGAGGTGGTGGAGCGGGTGCTGTCGCGCGAGATCAATCCGGAGATCGTCCGGATGATCAATGCCCTCGGCGGGCAGGCCCGCGGTTTCTCCGGGACAGAGATATTCACCTGCCGCAAGCGTTGGCTGGAGGGCGCTGGCGGCGAGAGGCTGGATCCGGGTTTCGTGGGCGAGGTGACCGGCGTGAACACCGATCTGCTGCTGGGGTGCATCCGGGACGGGGTGACGCCGGTGATCAGCCCGACGGCCCGCGGCGAGGATGGGGCGATCTATAACTGCAACGCGGACGTGGCGGCGGCACAGGCCGCGATCGCCCTGCGGGCGCGACGTCTGGTCTTCATGAGCGACGTGCCGGGGTTGATGCGCGACCCGAAGGATCCCGCCACCGTGATCCCGCACCTCCGGATCGAGGACGTCGGCGGGCTGAAGCGCGCGGGGGTGATCGACAAGGGCATGATCCCGAAAGTCGACAGCGCGGTCGCCGCGATCCGGGCCGGTGTGGACAAGGTGTCATTCGTCGACGGGCGGGTGAACCACGCCGTGCTGTTGGAGATTTTCACCGACGCGGGCGTGGGGACCGAAGTGGTGCTGTAGCCCGGCCCCCGCGGGCCCAGGGGGCTGGCTCGAGAATTCCCGTAGCCGAACGCCACGCGGCGTTTGGCCCGCGCCACCAGGGCCCGCGCGCCAAACGCTTGTGCGTTCGGCTACATCCCGTTCGCCGGTGGTGTCCCGTGGCTTACTCGGCCCGGAACCGGAACGCCGTGGTGCTGCGGAAGGTTTCGCCGGGGCGGAGGACCGTGCTGGGGAAGCTGGGTTTATTGGGCGAATCCGGGAAGTGCTGGGTCTCGAGGCAGAAGCCGCCGTGGAGCGGGTAGGCGATGCCCCCGGGGCCAACCAGAGAACCGTCGAGGCCATTGGCGGTGTAGAGCTGGACGCCGGGCTGGGTGGTCCATGCCTCCATGACGCGGCCCGATTTGGGATCCATGGCACGGGCCGCGAGCGCGAGGTTGCGGCCGGCGGAACGGAGGACGAAGTTGTGGTCATAGCCGCGGGTGGTGGCGCGCAGGGCCTCGATGCGCGCGCCGACGGGCATTGGCGCGCGGAAATCCAACGGTGTTCCCTCGACCGGTGCGATCTCGCCGGTGGGGATGTTGGCTTCGTCGGCGGGCGTGTAGGCGTCGGCGGCGATCATGAGCACGTGCTCCAGGATGTCGCCGGAGCCGGCGAGGTTGAAGTAGCTATGGTTGGTCAGGTTCACGACGGTGGGCTTGTCTGTGGTCGCCGAGTAGTCGAGCCGCAATTCGCCATCGGTGGTCAGGGTGTAGGTGACCTCGGCCCGGAGGTTGCCGGGATAACCCTCGTCGCCATCGGGGCTGTGGATCCAGAGGCGCACCGCGGCAGAATCCCCGGTTGGGGTGAGGGCCTCGGCCTCCCAATTGCGCCTGTGGAAGCCGGCCCTGCCGCCATGGATGTGGTTTGCGCCGGCATTCTTTGTCACCTCGTAGGTCGTGCCATCGATCGCGAATCGCGCACCCGAGATGCGATTGGCGAAGCGACCGACCACCGCCCCGAAGCACGGGTGTTTTCCCAGATAGGGTTGGAGGGCCTCGAATCCGAGGACGACGTTGGCCGTCTTTCCCCCGCGGTCGGGGACATGGAGTTCCGTGAGGATGGCCCCGTAGGTGATGATCTTCGCGACCATGCCTCGTCCGCTGGAGAGGATGAATTGGCGGACCGCCGATCCGTCGGGCATCGCGCCGAAGGGGCGTGCCTCGATCGTGGGGGTGGCCGGTTCGGTCCCGCGGGCGGACATGGCGATCATTCCAAATGCTAGCAGACAGGTGGGAGCATTTCGCATGGGAACACGATAGGGGGCGGCGCTGCGTAGGCCAAGAGGCATCGGGGTGCCCAGGGCCGTCGGAAAGGGCGGACAGGATAAACAGGATGGACAGGATTGGATGCGGTCGGGTGAGATCCTGTGAATCCTGTTGATCCTGTCCAAACACATCCCCTGGCGAATGGACATTTTCGAGCCAGACCTCATGCCCCGCAGGCGGGGCACCACCGTGGGTGAAAATGTAGCCCCTCCGGTCGCGGAGGGGCCGCGCGGTGGGGGTCCACGGCCTCACGGCCGTGGCTACGTCTGGAATCTTCGAGCCGCCGCGCTTGTCATCGGTGGCGCGCGCGCCCAGACTGGCGGGGCTATGACCCTCCTCCGAACCCTCCCCCTGATGTTCCTGTGCGCGGTTGCCTTCGCGCGGGCCGCGTCGAAACCCAACCTCGTCTTCATCCTTGCCGACGATCTCGGCTATGGGGACTTGGGTTGTTACGGGCAGAAGTTGATCAAGACACCGCGGCTGGACCGGATGGCGGCGGAAGGCCTGCGGTTCACGCAGTTCTACGCCGGCTCGACGGTGTGCGCGCCATCGCGCTCGGTGCTGATGACCGGCCAGCACATGGGGCACACGTGGGTTCGCGGCAATGCCGGGGCCAAGAACATCGAGGTCCAGACCCTGCGGGCGGAGGACACGACCGTCGCCGAAGTGCTCAAGGGCGCCGGATATCGCACGGCGCTGATCGGCAAATGGGGCCTCGGGGAACTCGGCTCGTCCGGGCACCCGTTGAAAAAGGGTTTTGACTACTGCTTCGGCTATCTGAATCAGGGCCACGCGCACAACTATTACCCGGCGTTCCTCTGGCGGAACGAGGAGATGGTGCACCTGAAGAACGCCGTCGTACCGATGGGCAAGGAGATCTATGGGGCACCGGGGGCCGGCTACGCGACGAATAAGGTGGAATACAGCCACGACCTGTTCGCGGAAGATGGCCTGAGATGGCTTCGCGAGAACCGGGCCGGCCCCTTTTTCCTCTACCTGGCGCTGACGATCCCCCACGCGAACAACGAGGCGACCCGCGCGCTCAAGAATGGGCAGGAGGTGCCCGACTATGGCGAGTACGCGGGGAAGGACTGGCCCGATCCGGAGAAGGGGCAAGCGGCGATGATCACGCGGATGGACAGGGATGTTGGGCGCGTGCTGGATCTATTGAAGGAGCTGGGCGTCGCGGAGAACACCCTCGTGATGTTCAGCTCCGACAACGGGCCGCACAAGGAGGGCGGACAGGACCCCGAATTCTTTGACCCGAATGGGCCGCTCCGGGGCTACAAGCGCGACCTGTACGACGGCGGCATCCGCGTGCCGACCCTCGCGTGGTGGCCGGGGACGATCAAGCCCGGGACGGTGTCGGATCACATCGGCTACTTTGGCGACCTGATGGCGACCGCGGCGGAGATGGCCGGGGTGGCGTGCCCTCCGGCGAATGACAGCCTCAGCTTCCTGCCGCTGCTGCGGGGCGATGCCGCCGGCCAGAGGGGCCACGAGTATCTCTATTGGGAGTTTTACGAGGGCAAGGGCGGCTCGCAGGCCGTGCGTATGGGTCCCTGGAAGGGCGTCCGAAAGCCGGGCGCGACCGGACCGACAGAATTGTACGACGTCACCAAAGATATCGGCGAAGAGAACGACGTCGCGGCGAAGCACCCCGAGGTCGTGGCCAAGATCGAGGCCGCGATGAAAGAGGCGCACGTGCCGTCGCCGCACTGGGCGTTTGGGAAAAGGTAGCCCTGAGACATAAAGCACTTGACCCGGCGTCCCTCGGGCGCCAGATTCATTCAGCTGATAAGATGAACAACGAGGGCTTATGGCGAGGACATTCGGGTGGTGGTGGTTGGCGTGTCTCGCGGTCCTCGCGGTTCCGGTCGCGGGTCGTGCCACGCTGATCTCGGTGAGTTCTGGGGCGCCGGTTGATGACGTGATCCTTTCCTACGACACATCGGGAACCCAGAGCGACAGGACTTCGGATGCCGGAAACCTGTTCGCGGCGATCGGGCAGACGGTGCTGATGCCATCCCTAGTTGGACCTGAGTCGAATTGGGTAATCACGGCCTTCACGGTCCGCAGTGCCGGGTTCCCGACCAACGCCTCGACCGCAACCCCGACGCTCAATCTGAAGGTTTTCGCCTGGAGTAGCGCCGATCCCAACGCCCAGGGAACGCTGTGGACGAACGGCACGGTGGCGACCATACCGGCCCAGTGGGCACCGATATTGTATGACCGCACCTATGAGAT